>JACKZZ010012480.1_pt1 | contig 17325 bp, 19 predicted proteins | sample 8027871 | NCBI WGS metagenome assembly JACKZZ01 (sample SAMN15724774, study PRJNA655200) | protist metagenome | isolation source: fluorescence activated cell sorting (FACS) single amplified genomes of... | place: USA: West Boothbay Harbor, Gulf of Maine | collected 2000-07-19
TTCCAGCGCTCCGCCCAGCTCATCGAGAGGATCGAGGTCGGCACTGTGTCCCTGAATCCGGTGGCACTGCTCTACCTGGAGCACCTGATCTTCACCGAGAACTTCCTCGACCCCGACCTCGCGACTGTGCTCGCGCTCTCCTACATCGGCTGCGCGATCGAGCAGGAGGCCGGCCAAACGGAGAAGCAAACGGTCACCTCCTACATCGACTACCACTCGAAGTTCGCGCAGTTTGTAGAAACGGCGGACCAGTTCGACGCCGAGAAAATCCTCAAGAAGATGGAGCGAGCCAAGGGGCTCTTCGACCTGGAGCAGTGTCTGCTGTTTCGGCGACTCGGGAGGCACGAGGAGGCGCTGAGCGTGATCATGGACAGAGGGGACTATCTGAAGGCGGAGCTCTACTGCCTGGGCCACACCGACACGCTGCTGTTCGGAGAGGGGAATGGCGGTGGTCCGAACTCCTCGAGCGACTGCAGGCGGAATCTGCCGTTCTACGACCGTCTGGTCTTCGGAGGCGGGCTGGGGGCGGACGACTTTTCCAGCGGCCGCTCGCTCTTGAACAAAGCTGGGTTCTGCGTAGAGGGCGCCAATGGCTACAGCGCCAACAACGCAGCCGCCCTGAACACCGCAGTCTCGCGGGTGTTTCAGATGTGCCTGCAGGTGCTGCTGAGACAGGTGAGCAAGAAGCAGCTCGAGATGGAGAAGGTGATGATGTTCCTGTCGTCCTACTACGAGTTCTTCAGCGCCGAGAAAGTCCTGGACATCCTGCCGGGCGACATCCTACTCGGCGGAGGGGCCGCCGGGGGTTTGCTGGGGGACTTCTTCAGGAAATCGTTACTGAAGATGCAGCACGACCAGCGGCAACGCAAAATCGAGGAGTCGTTGTCATCCGCAGCCTACTTGAAGACCTACCGTGACTGGTACAACGCGCGAAGTATATGCGTGCACATCACATCCGAGCGCTGTTGTCCAATCTGTCACAAGCGCATTGTGGAGAAGACCTTTGCGGCGAGCTACAAGGAGCTAAAGGTCACCCACGTGCACTGTCTCCAGTAGTGCTAAGCAGGAGATGGATTGCTTTAATTGTAGTTACACTAAGAACTAGGTGTCGTAGTGTCGACTGGGTTGCAAGCGTACCGTTTTCGAGTCTGGGTGTTCGTCTGCTAGCGCTGCCGGCGGTGGAGAACATCGCTATGAGATCGTCTTGTATCGAGATTTGGATGCGGAGAACAACTCGAGATCGCCACTTCTAGTCCGGAACTCCACAACAAAAAGGTAGTAGTCGCAAAAATTCAGTAAAAGGTTTTCGCCCACACGAAATTCGAATAAATTCGAATCGAGATTATCCAGCTGCGCCTTTAATGGTAGACTTTGAGCAGGAGCTGGAAGACTTGGTGCGCGATGGCGAAAACCTCATCTCGCAGGTCCGACGTGGAGGAGGGGGTCAAAAATCTTACCCCTCCAATCATCAGACCGGGCCACAAAAGACTTCTTACGATAACGTCTCATCCAATCTGAATGAGATTCAAGAGTCTGGCGCGCAACTAACGCAAGATCTCGACAAGCAAACGCAACAGCTGGGCAAGATACAAGGTCTGCTGGAAGAGCTGGAGACTCAGATCCCGCAGAACGGTGGTGGCACGCCGGGAGGAGGAGGTGAAGGTGGGAGACTGCACGAACGGCTCTATCGGCAAAAACGGATGATGAGTGACAGCAACGGGTGCTCGACGATAGCACCGGCGGATGCCATGGCGATGAAAAGGGCAGCGCGTATTTCCTGCATTCTGTTGTTTGTGCGTATTTCCTGCTCTCTACGAAATCCAGATGAAGTATAGATGAAAAATATTCTGCACACGAATTCTTCACTCTCAGCGGCGCCAGCAAACAATAACGCACCGCTTATTGCGATGAGGAAGCAGCTCAGCCGATTGAGGGTCCAGCTAATCACGTTCGAAAGCGAAAATAAGCGGTTGCGAAAGGCAAACGCAGACTTGCAGAACCAAGTGCACGATTCAAAGCGGTTGCAACGGATTTCGGAGGACAATTTCCGCGTCTCGACACAGCGCAAATTCGACTTGCAAAGTACTAAACATTGAACAGAATAGGAACTGCAAATTTCAAATTGGTAATATCTTCTTTCCCACGATCCATCGTGAATGCTAACAAACCAGGTGCCAAGCAGTATTACGACACTGAGATTGACGAGTTAAGCGCGCTGATTGATCTTGTCGTGGATGACCAGATGCAGATGCGGGAAAAGTTAGGTTCACAGTGTGCGTTTCTCACGGACCAATTTGACGAGTTGGCGGCCGTTGCGCGTGCAAGGCACAGAAAGCAACGGGGCTTTCGAGATGCCTGCGTTTCCCTGATGTACCGCAAGCTAGACAAGGAACTTCTCCGGCGCACATTCCAGTTATGGCTGAGCGTGTTTCTGAACGAAAACGAGGAGGACAGCGCTGACGGACGAGGGGCGACGTCTTATTTTGGCGCCCGAGCCAGAAGTGGCGCTACTAGGAGTGGCGCAAGGTCCTGGCAGGCCAGTAATAAGAAGTCACAGCAGCGGCAAAACCAATCGAAGCGAGACGTCACGAGCTATGGCGACACGAGGGACGGAACCAGAGGCGAGAGTAGTGGATATTATCAGAATGACCCGGGGGGTTACAGTATGTCGCCGCGAGGATAACGTGGTCTTAGCTTCGCCAGTCTTCGACTTCTGCGTTGCCGGTGCCTCTCCGTCGGTGCTCCTGGCGCGTGTGCCGGTGTATACACCGCGTGTACACTGTGTGTATGCCAAGCATTAGTCAGGTCCCAGAAATATTCGCACCTTTCACGGACGTCCCGGCGTAATGACGCACGGGCAGGTGCGCTCCCCTTCGAAGCGCTAGGTCCAGGACATCGAAACGGAAAGAGCCACGGAAGATCCTCGGGTGAGAGTTCTCATTAAGTTTGCGTCATTCATGCTTCATTTTTCTGCGCACAGAAACAGATGCTGGTGCGTCGCGATAGTCATGCAGCGAAAGACGGAATCGCAGTCTAGTTCAGCGTTCATACTTTTCGAAGAATTTTGGATTCCGCTTCTTCAACCGAAAAAATAATTCTCCATTGCAGTGATGTTTTAGCAAGAAGAAGTCACTTTAGAGTTATCCCTATTGCTAAAAGTCACTTTAGGCCAGATAAGTCACTTTTTAACATATACCTCCCGTAGGAGGTCTTGAGTAAGAATGCCGTCATCCTCCAATAAGAACATGGAGGCCGCTGTGGCCGTCCTCGGAGTGGCAATCGCAACCGTTATTTTAATCGGTGAAGAGAGGCGACGGAAGTATTTGCCCTTCCTCTACGGCGGGAGTAGCAGCTCGACTAGCAAGAGCGGAAAAAGCGTCAATATTCAAAGCGACGGTCCAGGAGGTTCCCAGAATGCGGGGCCATCTGATGAGACGTATGTGCCAGATAATGCGAACTCTGGGTGTGTGGGAGTGCAGAGTGAGCAAGCTGGTAAAGCGACAGGGTGCGCCGGATGTCCTAATCAGGGCGCATGCGCATCAGGCGAAGCCGCTAAGGTCGACCCCGTTATCACTTTGGTATAGACTTTGATCATCTCTTTGTCACCAAGCTCGAATCACTTAGCACCAAGGTCGAAAGACTTTGATCACTCTCTCCAAGTTTCGAAATTCATCTTTGTCTCTTCGTATCTTTTCATGCTCATAACAGGTTGCCAAAAAGCTTGAGAACGTGAAGCATAAGATTCTAGTGCTATCAGGGAAAGGGGGCGTCGGAAAGTCAACAGTAACCTGCCAACTTGGGTTCACCTTAGCAAAGAATAAGCATGTGGGTTTGCTTGATATCGATATTTGCGGACCATCTCTTCCAGTCATGCTGGGTTGCAGAGGGCAGGAGGTCCATCAATCGGCCATGGGTTGGTCACCCGTCTATATTAGCGAAAACCTGGGTCTAGTTAGTATTGGATTCATGCTGCCAAACGACGATGACGCGATCATCTGGAGAGGGCCACGGTACCATTAAATTTTCATCTGCTACGATGTATTTACAATGAATCACTCTTACTGCGTCATAGAACTGCAAATACGGTAAAATGAACTCCAAAATCTTCAATGTTTTTGTTTTTCAGGAAGAACGGCTTGATTCGACAGTTCCTCACCGACGTGAACTGGGGAGACCTTGACTACCTGATTGTCGATACTCCACCTGGTACTAGTGATGAACACATGGCGATCGTGGGCTACATGGACGAAGCCAAAGTGACCGGAGCAGTTATCGTCACCTCCCCCCAAGAGGTCGCGCTAGCGGATGTTAGAAAGGAAGTGAATTTCTGCCTGAAGACGGGCATCCCGATCCTCGGAGTTATCGAAAACATGCAGGGGTAAGAGAATTAAGATTGTAGCATTTTTCATTCATTTTGTCGTTGATTATGGGATCTACGATCGAATTTACCGAAAGGCAATGTCGTGGCTTCTCAGCGAAATGGTTCACTGATCCAAATTCTTAAATAAATCTTCAGGTTCCTCGGCCTGAATTCGGATGGCGTGCAAAAAATGTGCAATCAATATAGCATTCCGTATTTGGGTGGAATTCCGCTGGATCAATCCGTGGGACTAGCCGGTGAACGTGGAAGCAAAGTGGACAAAGACGAAGTCCAGGCAACTATCGACAAAATCATTCACAACATGCACGAAAGGATCAGGAAGAATGCGGGCGGTGCTTAAGCGCGTGATGGCACTCGTATCGAGTCTGTAAACAATCTTGCGCGATCACAGTCGGGTCCCCAGTGCTCGCCAGTCGATCCATTCCGCAGACTGTGGAGGGCAGTTTGTCAAACTCAAATGAACGAACCAGATAGCATGTGAGAAGTGAGAATCGTCAAAGTGGCTCTTTGCCTTGAGTTGAGCATGCTCCAGGGCGATAGTAGTGTACGACGTGGTACTGTATTGGAGCGTGTTCGACCCACAGAAACCGAAAGGTCGTGCTGTTACCTATGTCTTAGCGCTGATTCCAAGCGTAAGAGTAAACGATCGAAACCGAGAAAACAGTGCAAGAGTCCTAATGGTTCATCGTGAGATCACTCGAGTCAAAATTGAGCAAGAAACCTCATACCAAATCTTCAAATGAAAAGGAAAGTGGAAGACAATTTTTGGAAAAGATGACAAGAAAAACGTGAGTTTCACCGTGTATTGTTTCGTATGAGTAAACGCCATTTTTTCAAAAAAGATTGCTTGAGTACTGCTAGATCAGCGAAGAAAATTGAGGAGAGAGATAGTCATGTCTCTGAGGTCGGAGTTGTTCCTCTCTTTCCTCTCGACAGACGACGGAGCCCGCGACGCGGTCGAGACGCGTGAAGGTATCGTTTCGACAACGATTCGACCGCGAAATGGTGGGCCTCATGCTCACCTGGCTACTGCATTCGACGACGTAGATCTGACCCCAAGCGGCGAGAAAATGTACCACCGAAAACCGCATCCGGCTTTGGATCAGGGATATATCGTGGGCTTCCAGTGCAGACCGAGGGGAAATGGACGAATGCCAGATCACGACAGCAACGATCCTGCAGCCAATCCTGCGCCCATTCCTCTAGGTACTCTCATTGTGAATTATCTTTTGCCTCAACTTCGTTCCTAGCTGAGCTTCACTTTCATTCCGAATAGGTTTCCTCGAATCCTTCGTCGCGATTGCTGCCGGTGGAGCCACTGGCCTCGGGAGTTGCTTCGCTCTGCGACAGTACATCAGGAGGAAGAGGAGGAGGATGTATGAGGAAGAGGTAAGCAAAAAGCGAGAGGCGGACAAGGAGGTGCTCCTGCTCGGAAAGGCAAAGCTAGGAAAGCTGCCGAAGGGTGAAAAGCTAGACGTCTTAGCGCGAAACGGTCTGATTTCAGAAGCAAAGCGCGAGAAGATGAGGGCGAAGCTGCCGTCCGCGCAGAAGAAGGGCGGGAAGTAGACTGCACGTGGAGGCGACCGCATGAAAGCACTTCATGATGAGACGCTTATGCGAATGAACAGGGTGAACAAGAACGAGAATGACTGCTTAGATGTTTCATGTTTCGTGCTGCGACGCCGTCATACTCCCCCCATCACGAGACAGTTTTCGAGCGCGGATCGAGGTTGCCTACTTATGGCTCTCGAGGCGACACGCGACTTGGTTTCTCGCAGTGATGCCTTCAGAAATTGCCACTATCATCGTAGTTTCAATGTTCATTTACGAATCTTTTGTTTTGTGAAAATTCAAAATTTAGAAATCTACTTAAATAGATCAGAGTCAATAAACGAAGAGATCGGCCGGCAAGGGAAACGCGACGTTCACCGACGGAGATGAAGACACGCGGATTGCGCTGAGCAAACGGACTTCGCAACGAAATGACAATCGGACGGAGTCGTGAGAGGATCCTCTCCTGGAAAGATGCCGCGACGCGCGTATATTTCAGCAAGCGTGCTATGTACGTTTATGGCATCATCTTGTTTCTCAACATCGTGCTCTTGCTCGCAGTGGTCGCGAAATGGCATGTGAAAAGCATCCACATTTTGGAGCTGATTCTCACGGTAGTATTGTGGGGCGAGGTCATTCTGCGCATCCTGGTGGTGGGAAGCGTGAGGAAGTATCTGCAGAGCGCTGATAATGTGCTCGATCTTGCCGTCGCAGTGGTGTCATCGGTATATAAATCATTGCTCTGCGAAGATTTCGGATTTCCGTTGTATTTTTCTTTATGACTAAACTATAGAAACCATAACAATAACCTTATAGTTCTTCGTCTTGGCGTATTACGTGACCAAATTGGTCGTTCGACTGGAAGACATTTTCGGCGACGGCTTATTATTCTTTCGAACTCTTACACGCGTCATGCGTGTGTACGTATTTTTTCATCGGCATGCAGAGAAGAAACACGCACGAGAAGACGAGGTCGACTTTATGCGCTTGGAAAGCGGGAAAATCATCAGCTTCGCGTCAGATGTTGATTAGATACGTGCTGGACCGCAATTGAAGGCTTGACGCTATCGATGGAGCATGCTGGGGAGCTTGGCAGACCGCGATGTTTGCTCCGCCTTCGGGAAAGCGCTGTGGTTTGCGATGAGTGCAAGAGAACTCAGACTCGTTCTCCTGGTCAAAGAGTGATGATGCTTCGCTTAGAAAGGGTGCCACGAAAGGTCAACACAGCACGGGCATCGATGGGATTCTTAACGTTTTCCGGAACCGTATCGGGAATCGCCCGTCGGCCGTAACGGAGACTCGAAGGAACGCAACTAGAGTCGTCGTGCTGGTCTCGATCAAATTAACTGTCATCGTTCGACAAATTCGAATCATCGTTTGGTTCGCTTCGTCGTGATAGTGTAGTTCAATTTCGGTGATGTGCTCTGCGTGACAGAAGCACCCTGGCAATCTTGAGACATTTTCTTCCAGAAAGGTCTCCCGAAACGTCATACTTACGAATTGAGCTGTTTTTGGTAGGTTCCGTGATTTTGCCAGTATAGTTCAGAATCAAGATGTCTGCAAGCTTAATTTTGTATTCTTGATTGTGTAGTCTTTTGAGTAACGTAATGTGCCTAATCCTTTTTGATGTAAGTGCTAGTCGTTTGTAGACTGACCATTCAGTCTTTCAGATGCTAGCCGAATGTTAAACCTGTATTTTGTCTTTTTGTGATTCTGAATTCAGCGCTCCACCTAAGGTGACACCTTGGTGTCTCCCAGCAGGAAGATGAAGAAGACCGCGCTAGACGATGATGGACTGCAAACTATCGCGCCGAGACGACATTCGCTCGACTCTGTCCCAACCGCCGTGAAGCAAGGTACCACTTTCGTGTCGTTTATCCACGTGATGCTGAGACTAAGACAAGTTTTTGCTGCATTCCTCGGTTTCATATGAATGAGGAGAACGGGTTAGAATACCGTCTTCACGCTGAAAGTTAGACTTGTAAGTTAACTACTCTTCTATGTCTTTTGCAAGGGGGTGGCAACGCGGGCGCGGATGACGATGACGACTTCTTTGGTGACGTGACGCCGCCAAGTGTCAACCCAACGACCAAGAGTGTCTCGATTGCAGGGATGAAGCGCGCTAGCCTCGGCGCCAGCGTGGGGCGGAGGGCATCTACGGGTCAGCGCCGGGGCTCATCCAACACACGAGGACGGCGATCGTCGAACGGAGGTGCTGGGGCCAGACTCGGTAAAATGCGACTGGACAAAGCCGAACTTCTCTCCACGATAGTGAATGACACCGAGGCTAAGTACGCGCGCATCTCCCGGATTCAAGCATACGACAGAATCAACGAAATGATTCCCCTGTACAATACCCTGCGCTATTTCGGAACACCAGAGAAAATCGATGAACATATCGAGCGAGCGCAGAAAATGTTCTACACGGACGATCCGAACAGAGAAATGGAAAGGAGACAGGAGAAGGTCTCCCCGGCTGTCATGAAAACTTGGGCACAAGTCTTTCTGCACTATGCCGTCGATACGCCGCATGGACCCTTTCTCGAATATCAGGAATGTGCAACACTGGTTCGTAATTGTGAAGAATTCCTCTCCATTGAGTCGGTTTCTCTTCATTCAATTATTTTCTTCTGCAGGTACGAGCGCTAATCGAAGTAAATGATCCGCACGGCTCCAGCATGTATGCTGAAGTGAACGACAACAATATACGGAAGATCATGGATAAATGGCCAGCCACGTGGCTGACCATCGAACGATCGGCGACAAAAGAGGAGGGTACTCTTCGCATTTCTGCTGTCATAAAATTACGGGGAGCCGTTAACATAGATGCTCGAATATCAGACATATTTTTCATTCTTTTCATTTATGTGTGGAGCTTCGTTGCTACTTTCCTTTAATCAGAGGTACAGCAGACGCTGGGTGTCGCGAAGGAAACTACCAAGAGCGCTACACTAGGCTTGCCACAGCCCAAAAAGTTTCAACAGGCTTCCGATCTGGTCTCCGTGGGTATCATGTCTGAGATGTCTGAAGCTGCCAAATCTGTTGCGACTCTGCCGGCACAGCCCGTGCAGAATGTCAGTCCGACTCGGAATGTCAGCGGCGCGTTATCCTCTGCGTTATCGGAGACGGACTCGGTCATGAAATCAGAGGCGACTTCTGTACCAACGATTGTCAAAGGACCATTGCCTGGGCCTGGTCCTCGTGTTGTCGTGCATGCCGACGGTAATTCGAATGAACGACGGCTAACCTCAGAGGAGGTTCTCGCTCTGAATGACACCTTAGACCTCACCCAGTTTCTCCTGTTGCTTTGTCATTTCCACGAACGGAAAGATGAGCTCTCCAAGCATGAAACGAGGCAATTCTTGAAGCCGATCTGGGCAAGCGCTGAAGTTCCGAGGAGAAAGCCATTGGATTTGCTCAAGGAGGTCATCGTCGCCTTGTATGACGAGCAAATCTTTCCGGAGGATGAATTCTCAAGACGCGCAAAGATGGCGATAAGCCGGAAAGAGGTTCCTAAGGAGAATGAGTGGTAGGGCTTCTGTGCTTTGCGCTGCAAACAGTGCAGAATTTTACTGGCCTTGGTTTATTGAAGTGAATCTGAAATCTTTTTTGTACAGGTACGTTCGCGCGATGGAGATGCTCCTTGCGTTGCAGGAACGGACAATCGTGGCGAAGCACCAATGCGGGGATCTATACAATGATTTGCAGAAATGGATTCAACTCTTTACGATCTTCTCCTCATGTCGTCAGGACGAGGTCACGCAGAAATTTAGCGAAAAAGAAATTCTGATAGAGCAGGTCCGTTACGCGCAGGAGGAAATGGAAGTATGACGTTTTTTGTGGTCACTGACTCAACACATGACTTGTTTGAAATGCGTGCCAATTATCGACATCAATTAATTCAATAGGTACTTCTGATGCGTTTGCAAGAGGAAATGACACTCCAGCAGAAGGTGATTTCAGATTGGAAACGTGAAGCGCGCGTTCTAAAGGAAGACCGCCAAGCTTTGAAACGCGAGGTTGCGAAAATGGAGCACCAGATGCAAGTCGATAGGAAGAATTGCGCAGAGTTCATGGCTGGTATGCTGAATAAAGACTACCACCTGCACAGGCTCGCCAAGGTGATTCCGCAGTACTCCCAGATCCAGAAAGAGATTGCGCAGTATGAGGAGGAGAACGAGATCATGTACAACATCCTCCGAGGTGCGTATACGTCGCTTGTTGACCAATTACCGCAGCAGGCGCAGTTGCTGGAGGAAACGCTGCATCACGAAAGGACTATCGAGCAGCAGATACACGAAACCTTGGAAACTTACCAACAGAACATCGAAATATCGCAGCAGAGAGTTGAGGATGTCCTGCCTTATCTAAAAGTCGTGCAGCGTCCTGGCGGATATGAATACTACAGAGCTCCTGGAGAACCTACGCCGTCTGCTCCGACATCTGAGAAGCAAAAACAGCTGCGAAGGCTAAGTATAAAGCTTGGCCTTGAGCGAGCTTCAGTATTGGGAATGTCCGACTCCACTAGCCCAGCTGCGCGCAGAATAAGCTCGGAAGCCAGATAGGTTGCTGTCTTCAACACAGTCCAGTCATTTCTTCATTCTTGAGTTGGATGCTAGGCTCCGTTGAAGTTCCACCAAAGAGAGTCAGAAGATGAGATTTAGAGTTTACAGGGATGAGGAAGAGAGTGCACAAACTTGAGGAGAGATCGTTGTCGAGTTAGTTTTGATGAGTATTTGTGTGGAGTGGTCTTACTGAAATGACCTGAATTGAATCGTTAAGTCGAGCATTTTTTCCAGCTACCAGTTTTCCAAATCCATAGGGTACATTTGTTGTAGTTTCGGGAGAGACCACAAAGCACACAAAATGGCCAAAATGAGCATGAAGAAGAGCGCCATGAAGAAGAGCGCGATGAAGATGGCGAAGAAGAGCCCGATGAAGAGCGTCATGAAGGGTAGCATGAAGAAGATGAGCGGTATTGCGTTTTATAACCTCAACTTTATATTTTCATCTCTTCATCATGTATTGAGTTTTCATTCACGCTTAGCGAGCACATGACAATAACAATAACAATAACAATTCAGGAATGAAGAAGCTGAACCCTTACTTCACGCTTGTGATTGATGCCCGCAAGAAGGACCTGCCCTCTTTCACCTACAACGGGAACACCTACGTCAAGACTAAGAACAAAATCGCGCACCTGCCTCCTGTGTACAAGAAGAAATAGACAGAACGTCTTCTCGTGCGATGCTATCCAAGCTGAAGTGCAGGTCATTGAGTTGAGTCTGGTGCTCTTTTCTTCTATGGTGTGTTATGCGTAGTATGTGAGACGTCGTTTTCTCACGAAATGCAAACAACTTAAAACAGCAGAAATTGTGATGACGCACTAGTGGTTGCCCATAAGTGCACACATATTTGTTGTTATACGGAAAGTGCTGTTGCGTTCAGTTGTTTCTTTATCTGTGTTCCTGGGTATGTGTGTGCGTTCTATGTCCACCGAGGGATGTGTGCATACAATTCCTTGGGCGCCACTTTGGACGTAACGAGCTTTGCCAGATCGGAAGAGAGCTCCTCGAACGCTAATATGAAACGGACTGCTTCGCGTAGGTAAACACTGTGATATATGCAGCATCAACCGTGGTGAAAAAGGAAAATAAACTTAGAGACGTTTATCGGACTACAGTGGTGACACCAAATAAGTGATGGTGGGCGTCGCAGAGCGTCGTCCGACGACTCGTCGCTGGGCAGACCTGGTTAGCGACGACACAGACGAGGAGAGCAGAAAGACCTTCAGGTTACAGAACGACGAGTCGTACCAAGGTATAGTGTGCATGTAGAGCTTTGAGCGTGTCGAGCTCCTGTGATATAATGCTAACTTATCTTTTTATCTGGATTTTCAGGTGCTCCACTCGCCGAGGCAGATGACAGTAAGCATGGGATTATGGCCCAAATGAAAAAGACAGGAATGTCTGATCCATCAGAGTGTCCGTCGTCTGAAACTGTGCCTGCGGCAACGTCGAGCGCAGCAACTAATTTCTCCGGAATCTTGCAGAAGCGAATAAGTGATGAAGCTGAACGTGATACGGTCGAGGCCGCGCCAAAGTCACTGTTGTCTGCAAACAAAAAGAGGCGACCAACAAAGGGATCGCCAGAACAGTCCACGAATCCGCCCCTCTCGTCTCCAAGTGATGAAGGTATAAGAAAGGCGAAGGGCTCCGGTGCGAGAACGTGGCGTCCAAATCCAAATGCGAGCAACTTTGTTCCCCGCTTCGCTGCATTTAAGGACGAGTGGGACGATGCGGACGACAAGGCACAAGTAGATGCGTTTTTCGGATACCCACAGTCCTCCTCAACAACCTTCCCAGTGGCGCCTGATATTGCGGACCAGCGTGCTGTTACCAGTACCAGCAGTATCGGCAAAACCACGAGCCGGGGCTCGCGGCGAAATAGTTCGAACTTGGAAGCTGAGGCTCGCGATAAAACAACGGCAAAGAAGCCGAGTTCCGCCGGAAAAGCGGGGCCAGCAGGAAAGTTAAGGCCCCAAGGAAAACCAGTGTTGACGGGAAAGAATGGGTCAAAGACAGAGTCGACGGGAAGGAAGGCGTCAACGGAAAAATCGGACACTGGGAGGCCATGCTCTGGAAAAAAACCGCTTTCTGCTGCAAAGGAGACAGCGGAAGAAGACAAATCGAGAGTTAGCGAACGTCCACAGCCGTCAAGTGCAGGACAAACCCTGCGCGCCGGAAACTCGACAGCCTCGAACCTCTTCCAGAACAATGCTACCTTGGATGCGGCTAGTGTTCAACCGAACATAAACCAAGCTCAACCGAACATAAACCGAGTTCAACCGAACATAAACCAAATCTTTGGTCCCCAAATGCCGCCTATAATTGTTCTAAATCCCTTCAAAAAGGAAGTTGTGCCCGCAGAGCGTTTACACATAGAACCGTCGGGTGTAGCCTCCATCAAATCTGCGCCAGGTGAAGGAGTGAATGTCGGAAGTCATGTAACAGGTGCCAGCACGGTCAACCAGCATTTCGGTGGTGCCACAAGTAGCAGCAGCGCTATTCGCACTCCGCTGGTCGTGCCTGATGCAAACAATGGTCATCTCACAGGACAACCTGAAGCATGGAACCCCAATCAAGAATGGGGTAACTTTCAACGAGACGATCGACAGTGGATGCAATATGGTGGTATGCAATCCCAGGATTGGGGAGGAGGCCCGCCGCATCGAATGAAAAGGATGCGACCCGGAAACCAGATGTCACAAGCGTCGTCGATGGCTGACATGGAGAGCCAACCGGAGAGGCCCAGCCGCAAGAAGAAGAAGTACACCTATCCATGCTAAAGAGGAATTGTGTATTCACATTTCAAAACTAAGTCCAAGATCCATGCAAATAAACGAATTAAAAATAGGACTGGGACTGGCGCTCACTTTCGACACTGGGACGCAGAGGGAGCGTCCGAATTCAACGGTAGAGTTTTCAGATCCTATTCTTTTACCTTCCATGCTCAAAAAGTAACCTATAGATTAGTATTGTTTCGATGCTTAACCGCTTTCACGCCTAGCAAGCGCCGAACAATAACAATAACACTTGTAATCAATTTTAGGAGGTATGAGTAGTGTTTATGGGGCCAGCAGCGTCGGAATGCAGTCCGCGAATCCGGAGGAACAGATCCGCAAGCGAAACGAATTGATTGCAGATTACAAGGGTCGCGATCTATACAAGGAAATGAAAAGGATTAAGGACAACCAGAAAGATTCGTTTACCACTGGCGATGGGCCAGCGACTCCGACCTACTGCCTGCATGAATCAAAGAGAAGCTGGAAATACAAATACGAGCGATGGCGAAGAGACGTGAGGGAGTTCGTCGTTCAGAATAGCCCCGACTTCGTCGCTCCGAAAAACGAATCCGAAAATGCTGACGGAGCCAAGAATGCCACTACGGGTCCGTCTACGGGAAGGGACGACCAGCCCAAATCGCCGCCTGATGACGGTCGTGAGGAACAGAATGCCACAACCGATTAGTGCGAAATCGGTGCTGTGCGAGAGAGCAGTGACGGGCTTCACTGTATGCTGTTGTTTCCATTGCGTGAGCACGGTACATACGCTCCACACTCGTCGTGTAGCATCAGATTTTCAATACAATGTGAAAAATCAGTCAACCTGACATTAAAATCATGAATGGTGTCTTCAGTGATATTCGAACCATTTAAAATCGGTGATGTAGATCAATGCATGCCTTGTATTATTTTGGATGTTATGCACAAACGCCATCTCGACTGGTATTTACCAGTGAGATCTTTATCATAGTAGCACTATGTTTTATTCATATTCGTTTCTGAGTGTAGTAAAGTTTCTGAAATAGACACGAGTTGTTAAGCTAGCTTAAGTTTTCAATCGTTTTATGTGATTTTAAACGTCAAGTTAAAGGTTATCTTTTCTGGTTTCTTCCTCGTTCATTCGCCAGAATTCGAGCGTGGTATGGAGGTATGTGGTCCTTGATATGACGAATCATTTTCTCTCCCCACTACTGCTATTCCGGACCTTATTCCAGCGCTGCGCTTTCTTTTTCAACTCATTTGGAGTCAACTTTGAAATTTTTCTTCTGGACTTTCTTTATCCGAGTCGTTTTCTTCTTCGAACTTTGATTCTTATTTCTACAAAAAAAAGCGTTTGAAGAGTATTCAAACAGCTTGAAACTCGCACTTAGTAAGGAAAAACGCATATAGACATGCATAGACATGAAAAACGAACGATAGACGGTCGAAGGAAGAGACATTCAGACCTTGCGTGGGTTAAGTTACTCACCCTAGAAACGGATGCTGCTTGCTAGGTCTATTATGCCTGTATTCTTGCTTGAGTCGTTTCATGATTCCCTGACAGTGACGAGAAATGTCCTGCAACTTTCAGATGGTTTTTTGATTCAATATCGATCCCGCGCGCACTCTTTTCCGGACTGTCGGTTTTGTGCAAGTCGCCCAGGATATCTAGAACCCGTTCGATGTCCGTATCGATGTCTGGATTGTGGAACTGCGGTCGCCTTGTGGGAGCTCCCGTTGATCCAGTCTTGTCAACTGTGTTCTTAGTGTTGAAAACGTTGATGCTCTTGTCGATGGCCTCGCCTGCGGAGGACAAGGCGTCCGCCCACCGACCTGTCAGGGCTCCGCCACTCGCTCCAATCGCCGGAGACGCTCCTACGCTAGTATTCGGGATGCTGTTCAGTGCTGCAATGCCGACTGGTTGCGCGGATCCGTATAAGAAACTACCCTTCACGGCGGTCGACGATGATGTCGTCGGGTTTGAACCGATAAACGCGATAATGGATTCTGCAGCGCTCATAGCGGCCGCCACTTCTTGCTCATTGTCAGCGGCGCTTGCGATTGAACTCCGCTGGGTCACGCTGGTCGACGGGTGCGGTGCCCGGTTGGGGTTGGAGTGCAGCACTCGATCTCTACCGCTCGGAGAGCGTGTTAGAGGCCTTGCTGTTGTCTTCGCCTCGTTCGCGCCGCGGGCCCTGGATTTGTTCACCATGGGTCCTTCGCACTCGCTCGTAACAGCACTGGTGTTGCCCTCCTTGCTCGTACTTGTCAGCGTCCCTCCGATGGTGCCGCCGTCGTCGGTGCTTCGGTTCTCGAGCATCACGCTGTCGCCCGCTCGTCTGGTCTCGGGATTCGCAGTATTCCCGCCCGCGTTTGGATCGTTGAAGATCTTCTGCATAGTATCGCTCTGCACCTTCATGTTCGCTTGATCCAGCGAGTCCGGACCGACTGAGGTACTACTGTTCACGTCTTTGACGCCATGGCTCGCAGCGTGCGAAGAAGAGGGACCAGCGGTCATCACCTGCAACTGCGCTTCTACGATTTTAGTTAGCTCTTGTTTCGAGATCGAAAGTTTCTGCGACGAACTGCTACTCAATCGAGTCGGGCTTCCTGCTTTTGTGGAACGTACGGGGCTATTGTTAACGCTCTTCACAAAGATCTCATCGTTCAACAGCTTCTGGCTCGAAGAGGAGTGACTCATGACAAGGTCTCCCACTGTCGACTTCAGACCGGGCGAATTATAATTGCTGTTCAAGTGCCAGGCATTCAGCTGACTAGCCCTCTTGCTGCTGCCCTTTATAATGCCCCCACCGACGCCACCTGTGTACGCAGGGTGGACGGGGACGTTCCCGCTTGAATTTACAACACTCGCGTGATTTGGCAGTCCGTTCCCCAGATTCCCAAAAGAATTCGCATTCGAGAAGGATCCGTTGGCTATAGCCTCGGCGAAGGACGAGACGATCGGTGACGAGAACTGGGCTGGACTCCTGGGGTTCCCACTTGCAGCGCCTGGAGGGTTCCCTTGATTACCGCTAGAATTGACACCATTCACATTATTCTGACACACGATGTTGTTTCGATCGGCGCTATTTGTCTGCGATATCACAGGGAATGAGATACGGGAGGACCGACTGCTTACACCCGACGAGCTGTTACTGTTGCCACTCACCGCATTGTGCGTGCCTAGCAGATTTCCGGACGAAGCAGTCCCTGCCGGTCCTTTCATTCCTGCCAAGCTCGCATACGATCGCGCCTCGCCGTAGGCACCACTGCGGCCCGCGCCTACGTTATACACATTGCCGCTCGGCGACCTGTTCTGCACTTCAGAATTGCTGTTGTCTCCGAGTGCAGCCTGCTTCGCACCGAACGCGCTGCTTCCAACAGGTGTTCCACTCGCATTCTGCAGCAACTCGGAAGATTGTGGATTCGTCGGAGATATAATCAGCGGACGCTTTTTCAGCGTTCTACTGGCACTAGGTGAAGCTCCACCTCCTGGGCTCGAGATTCTGAACCCAAGGGGCTTCTGCGGGACTGCACTTGCATTTTGCCCGCCGCCATTGCCACTAGGATTCACGAGGTGGTAAACGCTGGAGGCAGACCTCCCGAGCGAAGACTTTCGCTTGCGATCATCAGAGGATGCCATCGTGTGCGGACGCGCTGCATTCGGATTATAAGACATGGAAGGAGTCTACCTTATACTCAATATGATTCTCTCATAACGAAAAGAGTCGATTCTCAAACTCGGCTCGTCAACAACCAGGAAACTATTTTGTCTATGACTCGGTTTTAAAATTTACTGTTTCTATACGAACAACCGACACTCGGTCGACGTCGTCACTCAGTGAGCATAAGATTCGACATCTAAATCATGGCCTGTGAGTGGCCTCGCTCGTGGCTCGTCATAATTTTTCTCTCACGACTCCCTGTTTGAATTTGGCAAGTCACTCGGTCCAACGAACGCCGCCGATCGCGTTACGTTGAATTTCAATCTATTCTTCCTCGCCTCTCGGAAAACGCCGTGTAGAGTCAATCCCTCGAGCGAAATTTTCGGAAACTCGGGAACAGCTGC
>JACKZZ010014901.1_pt1 | contig 17314 bp, 12 predicted proteins | sample 8027871 | NCBI WGS metagenome assembly JACKZZ01 (sample SAMN15724774, study PRJNA655200) | protist metagenome | isolation source: fluorescence activated cell sorting (FACS) single amplified genomes of... | place: USA: West Boothbay Harbor, Gulf of Maine | collected 2000-07-19
TAGCCATCATATCAGTCACCTTACTTGTGTCCCATGAGTTGACGGGCTGGTTGAATGCACTAGCTTCTCTGAACATACAACTCATATCAGTCACCTTACTTGTGTCCCATGAATTGATATTGTCTTTGAAGTTGGACTTGTTGAGGAAAAGCTCCTTCATGCTAGTGACAGATGCCACATCCCACTTACTGATGTGTCCGTACTTACTCTCAGCAGCTTCTCTATTGTTACACCACATATTGACTGCGCCGTATATATCTTCATCAGAACGTGAGAATTTGAGTCGAGCTGCTTCCGATTCTGCGGCCGCAGCTGCTGCAACTGCTTCAGCTTGTTCTGGATACACTCTTTCGATCGTTTCCCGAAGAATGATATTGCACTTGAGATCCTTTCGATCCGAAGGAGGTATCATCCTACGACAAGTAGGACAAGAATCATGATCACTGAAGTGATGTTGTAAGCATTCAAGACACCAAGTGTGTCCACATGAAATAGTGACAGGCTCGTGACTCCCAATCATAATTTCGAAGCAAATGCCACATGTGTACATATTATTGACGGAGTCTGTGGGTCTGAGCAGAGGTCGGGGTGCAGGAGGGAGATCAGGCTCCACAAAATCAATCATCGTTGGTTCTCTTATTTATGCAGCAACACTTGCTAGCGTCTCGCAATGTAGGATGGTGTGGTGTGTTTTCAAGTATTAACAACAATAGTAAAAGAAAACGTGAACACGTGTCACCGTACGGAAAGCCAGGGAAAGATAGAAATCTGGTAGCAAATGTCCCTCACAAGGGTTTCTATTTACTATGAATATGTCACCACCTGCTCGCAATGGAGGCACTGTGCTGCCATTGTTGATAGCACTCATAGTTTTTGTGGTGGTAAGCGGGGGTGGACCAAGACCTACTAACTCTGTCGCGCTGAAGATCAAGAACAGGACGGGCAAGTCTATTGATGTATATTGGGTGAATGTTATGACTGGAACTAACAACCAAGAGTATGTGTTACAAAATCAGAAGCCAATCCGCAATGGTACTGGTAATAATATATTTTCTTATGATACACATTCATTTTTGGTAGAGTTCCATAATCCAGTTGATAGTGCTAAAGGTGTTTCTGCGGTATTTACAAAAGGTCGTGAAGACGAAGACGTTATTATCGATTACGATCCAATGACAATGGATATGACAGTACAAATGAAAACAAAAAAAGATGTAGTTGAAGATGAAGTGATGGATAAGGCCGCAAAATGTAAACAAAAATATAATGATGACAATAATCATGATATAACTGATATTGATAGTCTTATACAATGTATGTCAAGTTCTATATCTGAAGACCTTGTACAAGTAAATGAAGATAAAGATTGGTTAAAAAATGCACGTAGTAATATAGCTCACAGACTAAGAAACTATACATGCGCTGATATTGCAATGGAATCTTCTCTTCCTATTCGAAAATATGGTTGGAATCATTTACATAAATATTATGATGTTGATGTATTATTAGAAAAACCTACAGCAAATATATGGCTTATGCATAATTTTATTACTGATGATGAATGTGATATATTGATGTCGCACGGTAGACCACGATTACAACGAGCGACCGTTGCTGCTGATGATGGTACAAGTATTGTATCAGAAAATCGTAAAGCACAACAAGCTGCATATATGATGGATCATATGAAAGATAGAGATGACCCATTAAATAGCTTATATAAGCGTATATTTGCAGCAACGAATCAACATACGGGATATACATTAGACTATGGTGGACAAGAAGGATTTACTATTATACAATATAATCCTGATGATCAATATACACCACATTGTGATGGTAATTGTGATGGTGCATTGCATAATAAGTATGGACGGGTTGCTACCGCGGTTATGTATTGCAAAGTACCGATATCTGGCGGAGCTACGACATTTACAAATAATGATATTTATATTAAACCAAGAAAAGGTTCAGTTACATTTTTTTCATACAAAGATATGAAAACAGGACTTATGGATGATGGTGATACAGAGCATAGTGGTTGTCCTGTTATTGAAGGTGAGAAATGGATTACAACTGTATGGATGAGAGAAGGAGTGAGTGATATACCAGGTGAAAAATGGGATTTGTATGATCCAGATGGTACTCGTATTGGCGGTGAGGACGTCGACGATGATAGCATATTTGATAGCCAAGGGGCACACAATACAGCTGCTGATAGTATAGAGAAGGAGAGAGATGAACTTTAGTGTCAGTGAGATGTAATAATGTACAATATTGTTAGGTTTATTAGGTAAAGAACTTTACACAATACTCCCCCGGTGCATTCAATCTGTCCTATCTATACTTCTTATGTACATCGTTGACATATGTACACCCTCTCTCTAGTATACTATATGTAATGGTTGGTGTGTTCATATCTGTTGGTGGCTACTGCTGCTACAACACAACTAACACTTACAAAGATTCTCATTATCTATCTATACATACTTATTTCTTCTCTTTGGCTTCTATTTCAGCACTCTTGGCAAGATACGCTTCAAACTTCCGATCAAAAGCACGTGCCTTTGCCAAATTCGCACTACGCGCCCGCTCTTTCTCTTCTCTAAAGCATCTATCCATAAGAGCTTTGGGTTCATTGCATGCTCCCCAGAATTTGGCGAATTCATTATCTGTATGACACTTCTTCAATGCTAATACCATCTCTTCGCACGAAGGGTGTGGTCTATCAAGTGGTGGATGCATTATTCACGTATATATTCTCTTAAGAATGTACAAAGTCACTCGATCTGAAGGTGCGTCAAAAAGGAGTACCCCTTGTTTTCTTTACAGCAGATTCAAAGACAGAAACAGATGTAAAATGACACAGTGACACTCTGGGCAACTCCTACGCGTCAGGTATTGCTCCCTTCTCGTATATGAGCCCCTCCTACTTCTCGCCGCCACACCGTACGCTCGGATCTTTTAAAGGGTTCCGAAAGAGTACTTTCAAGGCCATGATGGACAGATCTAATGGTGCCAGATTCTTTGCCTACCTCGAACCCGCCTTCTATGTGAGTGTAGCGAGCCATTTTACCGTGAAGCAGTTCGTAGCGGTGAATGAAGCATTCACCTCGGATTTGAGATTCAAGGTGGTGTGGCACAACAGAACCAAGAAGCTCATGCGTGATGTGTGGCCTGTAATTGATAGCAAGGCAGCACTTCGCTGGATTTTAAAGAGTGGCATCAAATGCACCGACTGGTGCTTGATGTTTCCAGGATGTATGAATAGCGCAGAAAGCTATGAGACATTGCTCAAGGAAGGGGAGATAAGTTTGATCAAATTTATTAATGATGTTGCTATTGACATTCCTCTGTTAGCAGCAGTGTTGAAGGGGAAAATCGATTTCATTGAGGATCTTGTTGATCAGGGTGCCAATGTGGATGCCAAGACTCTAAAAAGAGGAATCACTTCTCTCCACTGGGCAGCTCATCACGGCAAACTTGATGTGGTCAAGTGTTTGGTCGAACTCGGCGCAGATACGGAGACCGAAGAGGATGATGGGAGGACTCCGCTCCATCTTGCAGCTTATAGTGGTCATCTCGATGTGGTCAAGTGTTTGGTCGAACTCGGTGCTGATAAGGATGTCACAACTGATGATGGGAGTACTCCGCTCCATATTGCAGCTTATAGTGGTCATCTCGATGTGGTCAAGTATCTAGTCGACTTCGGTGCTGATAAGGATGTCAGAACTGATTATGGGAAGACTCCACTCCATATTGCAGCTCTTAATGGTCATCTCGATGTGGTCAAGTATCTGGTCAAGCACGGCGCTGATAAGGAGGCCAGAGATGATGATGGGAGGACTCCGCTCCATCTTGCAGTTATTGATGGTCATCTCGACGTGGTCGAGTGCCTGGTCAAGTACGGCGCTGATAAGGAGACCAGAGATGATGATGAGTGGACTGCGGTGTATATCGCAGTAGACGAAGGTCATCACGATATTGCCGAGTACCTGGTAGGCGAGATAACGAGTCGCGATGAGTGAGGTTTTGACATCGATTGAAGTGCTTATAAAAAAATATTTACATACTATCATTTTTTGTCTTTCTTTTCTACACTTTCTTGTTGTCTTTTTAAATGTTCCTTATAAAATGTTTGACTAACTATGAGTGGGAATACCAGTGTTACATCTGCACTCACTTTCACAGCTGTAGAATCAATCTTAATTTTACCCCAAGAAATAGCTTCATCAGGTGATGCACCAGAATCACTACCATCGAATTCATGTGCAGTATTGACATATACGGCATAATCAGCACCATTACGCATTAAATTAGCATTACACGTATGATGTTTAATTAATCCTCCTCCAAGAATAACCATACCAGTACAATCAGCTCTGACAGCAATGTCATTGATTGCTTTAATATCTTGTACAATATCCACATAAAGTTCAGGTCTTTTATAAGAGTGAAAGTAGAGCATATCACCGATAGATCCATCTGTAATAGCAGGGCAAAACACTGGGATATTATTTTTATAACACCAGTAATATACACTATCTTCATTATTAATTTCTTTACCTAAACGATGAATCATTTTAGATGGTGTCCAACGTACATTTTCTGGGTCAGCTAGCTGTTCATCAGTCATAGCATGTAAAATAGGCACCAACCATTCCTCGAATACAACGTAGTTGTTGTTCGGCACTAGTAAGTTAGCTAGACGGTTAACACCATTTTTACGTAAATCTTTACCTTTTAATTTGAAATCACCTAAAAAATGTGGTGCTAAACATTTCATAAAATCTTCTTCAATACCTCCAGCTGTTGTTACGATACAATCAACGAGATTATGTTTACATAAATACTTGAAAGTTTCTCTCATACCTGAGCTAATAAGATTACTTGTATATGATAAAAATATTGTTGCACGTTTATTAGCACGATATTCAGGATCCTTTACTTCATCAGAATCTGTATCTTTCACAGGTCTATCGCTTAGACGCCATGCTAACATCTTATTGATTTCATCAATTGCAAGACCTACATTTGTAGCTTGAAATCCCATTGTTTTCATGCTCTGTGCTAAATTGTCTAGAGTAGGGGCTTCAGCCTCGAAGTCAAATCCACGAACTGCTGTTCTTCCTGTTGGATCAAACTCACTTATAACCATAACACTGTCGGTAGCCAAGGCTGGAGGAGCATCAGAAGATCCACTCATATCTCACTTAATAAACTAGTAATGCACAGATAACGGAGAATTCGAAAAAACAACAATGTTACAATGCGTACAATAGTAAAATTAACGTAGTTGTATCACGGTGTTATGTGAATGAAAACTGATTCGCTTCTAGTTCAAAGTGGCGGCATCTCGGATATTTGTTTACGATTTAAAAATAGACGATTAACTAGGTTACATACTTTGGTCAAGCTTTTGTATTATGTTTCGCTGAGTCTATCACTATATCACTATATATGGTATCATATATCACTACACCAAGCTACACAACATCATGGATTTCAATGTTTTCCATTTCCTATTCTACTCCTTCTGATAAATCTAATCAAAGCTACCGTAAAGTGGCCACTAAACGAGATGCAAAGTCCTTGGCATGTACTCTATCTTCTGATAAGAAGCATATCTCCAGTGTCTGGGGAATGCACTGCCATATAGCATCTCTCTGCAGACTGGTCTCCACAACTTCTATGTCCGATTGTGTCCCTTCGGTATCATCTACTGCATTACTATGTGATAGTATATGTGCAGCAATGTCATTTTGCATCATAATTTTATGAATAATTTCTATTTCAGCTTGAACATCGATGCGTCTCAAAGGTGATAGATCAATCGTAACTTTGTCATGTAATGAATGAGTTGTTTTTTCATCATTATCACTATTCCGCTGCTCACTTGACACACCACGCTGTAAACTTACCATAGGCTGATTGCTTGCATCACAATAAAGGCGGTAAAGGTTGTATAATGGACTATCACCGCGTTGGGAACGCCATCCAGTACCCCTCAGTGAGACATATCCTTTCTTCTTTGCAATATTAAAAGCTTTCCTTTCCATTTCGTTGAGTCTATGTGGGACGCCACGACTACCAACGCCACGCTTGCTAGCACGTTGACCCATCGATATCCGCTCAACATCAGAAACACTTGGTCTGATTTTCGAGCTGCTGCTCAAAAATCTATAGAACCTGGTGAAAGGGCTACGAGATGCGAGTTTCACAAGCTGTAGATGCATACAAGGGTTTACAAGATGTATAATTTCAATATAAACCAGGATTTTTCTTTACAACAACGTATTTTATGACTTGAAAAAATCTGAAAACTTTTGTACACAACACGTTGCCAACACGGCAATAGGTCACAGGAATGAATGTTTACTGATAGGGCCCTATATAGTAACGACCAAAGAAGCGGATCTAAAAACCTGTAGTGGTGAAATAATTTACAGGTGTTTGAGATGGTGATTACAACAGAGAAGTTAATGTATTTCACAGAGAAAGATTTCTCTCCTAGATATGGGTCTAAATTTTTCACTATGCGCTTCTTGCCAATTGACCACAAAGATCATGGTGTAAAGGTGCGAAGCAACAATGTAGCTGGCAGCAATGCAGACGATGATGCAGTACCACCTGGCAGCACAAGTATGTTGGATTGGGTTGCAGATATACTTGGATTTGGTGAAGGTTGTTGCACTGGGAATGGCTCTTCTGGTCCTTATCTTGAGTATTCGATAGAAATTAGAAGAGGTAAACAAGTATGGGTAGCAAAAAAAAGGTATTCAGATTTCGCTAAGTTTCTTCAAGATATAAGTGATTCCTTACCACCTGAATCAAAACAATTCGAATCATTCGAACATTTTCCTAAAAATCCATCATTTACATTATTCAATGATTTTAGTGATGAATTTATCGAAAAAAGACACAGAGCTTTAAGTAAATTTATGGATGAAATATTAAGAGAATTAACCCATCGTAATTTAATAGATATGAACAATATAGTTTATGATTTCACAGTCATGAGAACACATGGTAAAGGAGAGGGAGGATAACTCATACGGACATGCTACTGCATAGACATACAAAGTTTCTTACTTCAGTGCGAAACAGCTACTACAGTCATGTATGTGTGCATGTATGTACCAGCCAGCCGAGTTGCAATGCATTGGGAACTAAGGTACATGAAGGTGAACAGACCCATGAAGTAAATCCATGTGACTATCCCTACCCCTCTGCACTATTACTAACTTTATACAGCACGTAGATCATACCTACCATAATAAGCAGGCACACAATGTCCTAAAAACATATATGCATAAAATAAAATGTCAATCCATGCATGTTGGATATAAAAAGGGAAAATGTTATATTTTGTATATAATAAAAAATAGAAAAGAAAGAAGTGAGTTAGTTAGAATGGATACTACTATTAGTAATCATAATAATCTCAGTAATGTAATGTATTGAATGAGCTTAATCATGCTTATGAGTAGTATCTGGTATATGTATGTCGTTGTCTTGTATATATATCAAGTGAATATCTCAAACATAATTATCAGCCATATTCATACGTACCATACACAGCTTATCACTTGAGCGTGCAAGTTCAAGTGTCTCTTTTAAGCGGTCATTTACAGTGAGCACATGTTCTTGAACATCTTCCATTTTATCATTTAAACTGTCTAACATAATACTGGATTCTTTTACTTTTTGATTTTGTATTAATGCTAATTCATGTAACATATCAACACCCTGACCAACACCCTCTAATGCACGATCAATTTCTGCATCACGTTTTTCTATTTGTAACATAGATTGTTGTTGTTCAGAAGTTATGGTTTCTTGGGGTCGTTTCTGTTCATTTGGTTTTGATGGATCTTTGTTAAATAATTCAGAATCTTCCATTTTCACTAAACGATTATTACTATATCCATCTCTATTACCAACAAAACCTCTACGTGAAAATTCTTTAAAATCTTCTAATTGTCGTTTCAGTTGTGCAACTTCATTTGCTCGTATTTCGAGGTCAGCCTTGGAGTATTTAGAACGTTTCTTTTTAGCTTCACTTCTATGCATATCATCCATTTCTTTTACTTCTTTATCTACTGCTAGCATATTACTACGATGTTCTTGTTCTTTACGAATACGATCGTTTTGTGATTCTCTAGCTGCACCTGATCTCAAATCAGCAATTTCATTTGATAATGTTTTTAACTCTGTAAAACGATTAGATATTTTTTCTTTCAGTTCCTCCCAATAATCAACCTTGCCATCTTCACCTAAGTGACTCTTGCTTGCATCCTTGCTCTCACCACCACCAAGACTAGTCTGTAATTTACTTACTTTCGAGATAATCTGCTCGAGCTCCGCGTCCACTTTGTCTCTTCCTGACATGGTGCTCTACTTCTTTTATATATTATAAGTAATATATGAATTTAAATGTAATCTTAATGCACTATTTAATGTTTTGTATGTAACCACACAACTTTTTAGGGTGAATGTTTGGGGCCTGCAGGAGAACACGGGCAGGACATATACACGCCTCGGCCTCAAAAGCAGGATATCGATTTTCGTTGTATATTATCTATTCATTACAAGGATACACAAATATCAATATTTCACATTATCTATATTGACCTATTTTATATGCATATAAAGCAAAAAATATTCAGTAATCATGATATTTTATCATATACGACGTCAGAGATCTTGTTTATAAAGCACTATGTACTGCTTTTGGTGTGGCAACGTAATCCGGTGGTGCAGGTGTGTTACCACCCTTTGGATTACTCCCAATTCCTCCTCCACTATTCTCACCATCTAAAGTATCTGTAAACTTATTCATAACATCAATAACATCAGTTGGGGTTAAATGCAGCTGTGTAGCAAGATGTTGCAGAAAATCACTTTGTCCTGAAATATTTCCAATTTGATTATTCTCTTCTGCAACTGTAGTATATAGCTGTGGTTTACATAATTTCATCATAATATCTTTTGTTGATAAAGTATTTATACTTATCATAGTATCAGCAAGTGTACCCACTGTCGGTGGGATATCCATAGGAGTTGGCGGTTTCTTAACAAAATCTGATTTTCTCTTGAGCAAATGTTGGTGCAATGCCCATAATATATCTTGCAATTCAGAGATACCACGCTCTTTATCACCATCTGTATCATTTTCAACTGTAGCATTTAATAAAAATGGATGTTGTAATAATTCTAAAGCAGTTAATCTTTGATTTGGATCCTTTTGTAAACATTTATTTATAAAATCTTGAAACTCTGTAGAAAATGTATTGGGTACTTTTGGTGGATCAGCATCTCTTATACTATGTAATATAGTCCAATATCCACCTTGTGTATCTATTGGTAGCTTACCTAATGCTATTGTAAGCAATGATAAGCCAAATGACCAAATATCACTCGGATATCCATATTCTCGTCCATCAATTCTTTCTGGAGCCATATAAGTTGCTGTTCCCACAAAAGTTTGTGCTCGAGGCATATCACCCGTATCTGCATTTCGTGCATGTTTTGGTGATAAATTTGAATCACCACTACCATTTATAGGTGATTGTGGTCCTTCTATAATTTTATCTAACCCTATTGTATTATTTCCAGTATCAGTTACATGCATTTGTCGTAATATTCCAAAATCAGCTATTTTAACAAAACCTCGTTTTGATATTAAAAAATTACCAGGTTTTACATCCCGATGTAATTGATTACATTTATGTAAGAATGCTAAACCAACGAGAGCCTGTGCAGAAATACTTGCTAATGTTTCTTCATTATCACAACCACCTTCGACTACAATATCTTGTAAGGATCCACCATCCATGTATTCCATCATAAGTGCTACATCACCTTCATCAATATTACTAAATGCATCATAAAAATCAACTATATAATCACTCGGATGTTGCTGCATACTTTGAGCCGTCGTAATATTTGAAACTATTTTAGATGTAACGTCTTTCTCATCTTCAAAATTATTAATATTTGAATCAGATAAATTATTTTCTATATCTATAATTTCAGATGGTATTATATTATTAATTTCATTTGTTAATACAGCACGATTTCTTGTACGTAGCATGTCAAATAATGCGGATAATTCTCTTACCATTTGTCTACGTTTTCCTCTATCAAACATAGGTATCATTTTTAATGCAACAAGACGCATATCTCTTAAATCTAATGCTTTATAAACAATACCAGATGCACCAGCACCTAAGCGACATAAAAATACCAGGCGATCTTGTAACGGTAATAAACCTGATGCAGAACCACCTGCTGGGTTTAATCCGCCTTTACTGATACCACCTGCAAAACCTTCTACAAATATAGTACCTGATTTTGTTAATAAATAACTTTGTTGTGCAGTTGGATTTAATAAACTCAATGAAGGCCGTTGATGAGCCTTCTCATCTTCATCTCCTTCATCATCACTAACTTGAATCCAATCCGCTTCATCAGGTATGTTACTACTACTAGATGAGATTGCTGCATGACTGAAATTTGCAGATGAACCAACTTTTATTTGTAAATTTGGTTTAGGTCTTTTAGCTGGTATTGGTGCTATTACTACAGGTGCTGCATTTGATGTAGCAGCTGTTGAATCAGATGTTTGTGACGTCGTCGGAATATTCAAAGTAAGCCCTTTGCCAGGACCAAAAGCTGGCATAATTTGCGGAACAACACCGCTACCTACACTTGGTGAGCATGTATTGCTTATGACATCATTATTATTGTCATTTGATTCATCTTTCCCTTCTTCTATCAATTGATGACTTGAACCTTTGGGTGTGATACGAATACTATTATTTGCACTGCCTTTATCCTCAAAACTTGCTATTAAATTATTATAGCTGCTAATTGTATTACCATCTCCAATCTTTCCTTGTGCACTATCTGTACCACTAATGTTGCTACCGACACTCCCAGAGGGAGACGGTCCTCTTGTACGTGATATATGCAAGAAGGATGAGGCAGCTATTAGCTGATTCGGTGGAATATACACATTTTCTTGTCGACTATGACTACGAAGGGCCATACTGCGTAAACTCTTTGTTGAACGAAGTGTTCGTGTTCCATAACTATCACTATGCGTTAATGATCGATTAGAATTTTGACGTGATGGTCCTAATTTAGTATTAGAGCTAGACGCACCGCCACTTCCAACTGACCCACCACTAATTTGCTTTTCAAAAGGATAATGTGGTGTTCTACCACCACCACTTAATTGTTTTTCAAAAGGAAAATGTCCTGCAGGACTCCCACTTGATGTTCTAAGGGATAAATGCAAAGGTGGGAGCTCATAATCAAACAAAACCATATCATCCGTAGGTGTCAGTGGAAACAAGTCATTTTCTGGTTTTGTTGATGGTGAAACATACTTCTTAGCAACAACTTTACCTTGTGCTTCAACTGCATTATCGAGAAACCCAGTCACAAGCCCAGCCACAATTCCAGCCTCTCCTGGGGTAGTGAAGTTCACATTACTTGTTGATGCTCCACCTCCCATCTGCAATTTGTTTTGCAAAAAACCAAATTAATTACGGAGTATCACTTTCATTTATGCAACTCGCGCTACTTTTACCCATGTGTAACTTCTTCTTCCCAGAACTGCCACACTACGACGCCCCCGGCTTCCTTTTTCTATGCAAAAATAAAATTTTACTGTAAATTGAATGATATAAGTCACATGCTCTTTTTTGAAATAGATTAAATTTTTGCGTATTTACAAACAAGGGTATATTCATATTCTTTTCTTATGAGCATTACTTACGTACTAAATAATATACAATTTCCTTTATTTTTTACTTCATTTCCTAAAAACAACACACACATGTTATCTTCTCAAGGTTTCACAATTTATTCCATGCTACCAGCAATGCTTGTAGCTTCCATTGATTCACCTAGTGTTTCTTCTTCAGGAAATTCGGTATCACCCTCGGTCTCCGCACCTTCATCATCATGTACTTCTGGTTCTACCCAAGTACCCTCAGCCATAGCTAATAATTTATCAAAATGAGCTTTTGCTTTTACTTCAGCTTCTTGTTCTTTTGCATTACCTAATTTATCTAAATGATCAGCAAGAAATGTAATAGGATCTACAGGTGCATCTGTAGCTATTTGTACCATACCCGACGCTAATTCAGGCATAATATGTTGTAATAGATATGTTTGTAAATCGCATGCAGCGTTTATTAACATATCTTTATTATCGCCACTTGCATCACTAAGTGTTTGCTGTATTCTAGCTGCAGTTCTTTTCGCTCCTGGTTCATTTGGCAATATTATTGGCTCTAAAACTTCTACTTTATTGGTAGTTGATTCTTTAGATTCCTCCACTGACATTTCATCTATTATTGGAACATCACCTCCAGTACTATCTGTTTTTTCATTAATTGAGGATTCACTTTCAGCAGATACTTCTGGAGTAGGTGTAGTAATGAATTTAGCACATTCTTCACTACTTAGCCAACCGATGGATCCATGTACTTCAATTAAGCGTTGCGCTGCAATACAGTTGACCTCAGCTACAGACCGTGTTGTGGCATCTATACGTAGTACTTGACATGTACTTATACCTTCTGATATCTTATTTTCAATATCAATAATTGCAGGATGACTATGAGTAAATTCTCTAACTATAGCCTGTTCTATCTCTGGATCATCACCTTTAGATTCAGAAGACACTGGATTGTCACCATCAACAGTAGTTTCAATTTTTTCAGGTTCTGGATATATAATTTCTTGTAATGTTGCAGTATATCCACTAAGCTTATCTTCAAGAGCTTTTACAGTTGCTTGCTGATCTTTAGGAGCTTTTGCTAATGTACCGTCAGCAATACCCAAAGAAGCTAGTAATCGATTTACCAAACCCTCTGATTTCGCTTGAATTTCAATAACAAGTTCCGGACCATTTCTACTACTAGGAGTACCTGCTGCTTGTTTATCTATGTTTTCACAAGTATCAACTTGAGAATCACCTTCAGGTGATGATTCTGCATCGGGTTCTGGAGCAGATGGAGCAGGTGTTGCGGACTCAACATCATCAGCTGTGACAGGCTCCGTAGTTGCTATAATAGTACCAGCACCTGTTGTGCATGCAACAAGATCATCATGATTTGTAACAAGATTACTATCCCATATATCCATGACATAACCTCTACGTTTACATAGTGCATTTTGTCTCACATAAGCAGACAAGCACCGCCTTTTCATGCTATCATCAATTGAAGCGCGTAGACCGTCATTCAGCTCGAAGGTATCGGGTATAACTTCAGGTTTTATTGGTTCTTCTCCTTTTTTAGGTGGTGGTTGATTCTTTTCCATTTCAGCTTCTAATATTGTTATTAAACTTGAACGTAAACTACTGTCCATTTTATCAGTTTCAGAATCGAATATATTCTTAACAACGTGCAATATAGCAGAATCAATATCAACTTGTTGACAACCCAATGCAGAACAAATTGAATTTGATAATTCTGTTTTACCAGTACCAGGTGTACCAGATATAAAAATAGATACAGGATTTAATTGTTTTGCAATTAAATATTCAGACCATGATTTACTAAAGGAATCTGGCAAACTACCACCTGCAGCTGTGGCATAATCACCCAAACATTTTTTGGTAAAATTTATATTGGAACCCCAGACTAATTCAACTGGTGTTACTTGTTTACCATTGAGAACAGCTTCAAGTATAGTTTCTTCATCTGCAAAAGTTACAATACTATCATTCGCATCACTCTTATGTGCTTGGGTTTCTACATTGTCCGGATTTGGTGTTACACTTATTGAAGCACCATTCACACTTTCAAATGATTTGATTAAGGATTCTTGTATACCTAAACCTGAACAATCTGCAGCAGGTATATATAATGGTATAGTTTCACTTGTACATAATGCAGCAATTAATTTACTAAAGTTATTTTGGTGTATCATAGGAACGGTTAAATCCGGGCCATGCGATGACGGTACAATGATTTTAGTTTGATTGTTTTCATCTGTATTGGAACTATTATATCGCCATATAGAATCCATTATATTCTCAAGATCACCACCAGCTCCGCCATATACTAAACCTTGAGGGACAATACATACTTCTAAACCCGATAACTTCTCACATAACATGAGAGATACGAGTCTATTTTCATCAGAGTATAAAGGATATTCACCAGTTACTGGTACTCGATCCCAAAATTGCCTTTCGCTACATCCTTCTATTGTCACTCCTTTACCGGAATTAGCACCAGCCCATGTTAATATACTAGATAACATAATTACACGTGGTCGATGTGCTGCTTGAGGGCTCCGTAATGTGTACAGCAATCCCTTCATTAAATCAGAATCACGACCATCTATTATAATCGTCAACTTGCTCTTATACTCATTACCACCAACATTACACTGTCCAACAAAACAATATGTCTTAACAGTCAATAACAACTCCTCTGTTGTGCTGGAAACTGCATACGCCTCTGAAAGCTCGTCTCCAAGACTTTTCAGGCCAGATAAGCCCGCGAGCGAGCTACTAACTAATATTGGCATGCTTTGAACTTCACTTGATGAACGAATTAGGTGCAAAAAAGTCCCAGTTCAACCAGTTCCACCACAAACTGGTATGGCGCGTCGGTCGGTATATCCCAGACCATCAAGGATTTCCTAGCATATCTCTCTTACAGAATTTATAATCATGGCTGATGCATTTGGTGGAAGCCGAAATAATGTGAAGCCACCTGAGCGCGGTGTTTTCGCCTTGGATCACGATTCAGAATGCAAGGATGCTATGAAGACCTACTTGAGTTGTCTAAAAGAGAACAAACAAGATCATTTTCCTTGCAAAGCATTTAGTCGTAGTTATTTGCAATGTCGCATGGATAAAGATCTTATGATGGCTGAACCGTTAGATAATTTAGGTTTAGGTGATTCTAAACAGTATGTTCGTGTACAACCAACAAAGGACACAAATACTAGTAAAGAGAGTAAAGGATTCATCGCTGGAACAGGTGTTGCGCCAAGTGGTGGTAGTTGGGGTATTGGATGGACTGTATTAGGAAAAGGAAACGGCGAAAAGAAAAAGATTGATGAATGAACGAATGAAGTAGGAGGACCCAGTGGGTGTTCATATGTTCATCTAAGCATTTATATTATATTAAGAAAGAATTGTATTGTTGAGATATATAATGAGAAGCTATTGTATACAGTTGTTCTTTTGAATACAGAAGACAAGTCAACCTATCTTTCCTTATCAACCATATGGGTTGACACGAACACTTGCTTGCTTGTTCCAGGCTACCTGATGAATGACAAGAGGCTACTACTATTTTTACTATTATTGGATTATCTACAAAGTGCACGACCTGGCGGACGTTCACTCTAATCCCACTACTAACTATTACTACTTTGAATGCATTTAGGTACATGACTGTGTTTGTGTTGTGCAAGCATTGATATGCATGCAGACTTATGCATCATCCAGTTGACTGGGAGCTGAAGGGTTTGGCTTCACTGTAGCATGCTGACGTGAACGTCTATAGTACTTTTCTCTCATTTTAGGATCAATTTTATTAAGCATATTTGGTGGAAATGTTCTTAATAAATCCCACGCTAAATCCAGACTGTCAAATATGGATCTATTTGTATACGATCCTTGTGATACAAATTTATTTTCAAATTTTTCCACAAATTGTATGAATAATAAATCTTCGTGATCTAGAGCTTCTTCACCAACAACAGCTTTCATAGCCAATGCATCTTTTCCTTTTGCATATGAATAAAACAATTGATTTGATACTGCAGCATGATCATCACGAGTCATGCCTTCACCAATAGCTGATTTCATTAATCTTGATAATGAGGGTAAAACATTAATTGGTGGAAAAATTTCACGTGCATCTAATTTTCGATCTAATGTTATTTGACCTTCGGTAATATACCCAGTTAAATCTGGGATAGGGTGAGTAATATCATCATTAGGCATGGTAAGTATAGGAAATTGTGTAATAGAACCGTTACGACCGACGATCCGACCAGCACGTTCATAGATTGTACTTAAATCTGTATACATATACCCAGGATAACCTCTTCTACCCGGGACTTCTTCACGAGCAGCAGACACTTCACGTAGAGCGTCGGCATAGGACGACATATCTGTTAGAATAACCAGTACATGCATATCACGTTCATACGCTAAATATTCTGCTGTACTCAATGCTAAACGTGGTGTAATAATACGTTCAATTGTTGGATCATCTGCTAAATTTAAAAACAGCGCAGTACGACCCATAGCACCCGATTGCTCAAAATCATCTTTAAAAAATCTTGCTGTTTCCATATTGACTCCCATGGCTCCAAAAACTACAGCAAAGTTATCTTCATGACTATCAATAGTACTTTTTTGCTGTTGTACAAGTGATGATTGTCTTACAATTTGTGCAGCAACTTCATTATGTGGTAAACCTGCAGCAGAAAATAATGGAATTTTTTGACCACGTGCTACACTGTTCATGACATCAATAGTAGATATTCCAGTTTGAATCATAGCTTTTGGATAATCACGTGATGCAGGATTAATAGGTTTACCTGTAATATCTAAGTAATCTTCAGCAACAACTGGTGGTGCTTTATCAATTTGTTTACCAGAGCCATTGAATGTCCTACCAAGCATTTCTTCTGATATACCCATTTTTAAGACATCACCACTAAATTGACAACGTGTTTTTGTATTATCTATACCAGCAGTACCCTCAAAAATTTGTACAACAGCTTTATTACCAGCTACTTCTAGTACTTGTCCAGTACGTTTTTCACCGTCACCAAGCGTAACATCTACAATCTCCGCAAACATGGCATTTCTGATATTTTCCATAATCACTAATGGACCTTGAACTCCAGCAATTGTACGGTATTCTATAGATGGTTCAACTGTATAATCACGTACTGCTGCGGAAGCATTCGCGAAAAAGTCATCATGGCTACTCATCTTAACTCTTGCTTTGTTTTTTAGGTGAATATCAATTGGGAAATCACTATAATTCTCTTCAATAACTGGATAAATTACTCTGTAAAATTCTCCTCTAAGATATTACACACCACTAGACAAAATCTGCTATTGCGAAAAGATTACTATATCTAAGGATACTATACTAAGCTACCTATTCTGAGCTAGTCCGACGTACTTACCAAACACCGGGACCCAAGAAAAGTTGCTTATTTTACAAAGGTTAGAGCACCCCTCCTCAGTGGATTCTTTGTAACGTAAACACGTCTTAAGTGCACACCAAAATTTGGATATTTTGGAAAT
>JACKZZ010014510.1_pt1 | contig 17313 bp, 14 predicted proteins | sample 8027871 | NCBI WGS metagenome assembly JACKZZ01 (sample SAMN15724774, study PRJNA655200) | protist metagenome | isolation source: fluorescence activated cell sorting (FACS) single amplified genomes of... | place: USA: West Boothbay Harbor, Gulf of Maine | collected 2000-07-19
CGATGTCATTGATAGTACGGGCAGCGTGGAAGGCCGCGGCCACTGCTCTGGAATCAGTCAAAGTGTGTGTGTGTGTATGAGTGCGCAAGTGGCGAAGAGGGAGCGCAGGGGCGCATAGCGCCGATGGTTTTGCATTTTTTTAGTTGAGTTTCGGATCCCTGTCAGTTTCCAAGAGTACCTTAGACTGCTTAGTACCAATACCGTTTCTCCAAAGGGATGTTCAGCGAATGGCTTGGAAAATGGTAGGCAGACGTTCAGAGATGACATGTTTCGCTGGATCCCGACAAAGAGCGGGATTTCATTTGTGTCACTCGAGCTTTGTCGCGGCTGTCCTCAAACCGAGTCCGGGTGTTCGTTGGGTCACAATTCTGATACTACGTGCCTCGTCGTCGCTGAGTTAGGATTTATCTCGTCACAGATGTTTCTTCGTTCCTGAGCAGTCGTCCCTGAGAGTTGTGGATGAGGTTCGAGTCTTTGAGATCGTCCTTCGTTGAGATACTGAGCAGGTTGTGACGTCCCCTCATTTTTTTGTCCCCAGCTTTTAATTTTCTCCACGGTCGGCCCGACAGACTCTCCTACAACCATTCCTTCCCATCTCATTTTCTCTTCCAATCAGCTTTTCAGTTCTTTTCTTCACCCAAGGGCTGGGCATATAATCATTTAATTTTGTAGTGATATTCTATTCTGTTGGGTTATTTGTCTAGGTTGGCATTGTCCTGCATTAGAGGGCGCGAGAGCGACTTCTACCGCGGAGAGCGCGATTTCTAACGTGGAACCCAGCGCGACTTCTACCAATGCCAATGTACAAAGTGTAACCGGAGCAGCAGAACCAGCAGCAGGAGCAGGTTCTCATGAAAAAACCGCGTACGTGAGCGAGGGCAATAACCACAAGTCGGTGATGGAGGCGCTGCAGGAGTGGGGGTTCTCGATTCTGCTGTTCCACGTGGGCTACTCGGGGCGCTTCGACCTGAAATTGGGTGGAGCAGCGCAGGAAGATCGACTATCACAGGTAGAGATGATACCAGTTCGTGGCGCTGGCGGCTAGCAGTTTGGGGTTTGACAGAGCATGCCGTATGCGTCAAAACTGTAATTTTGTGATTGCACACTCCCAAATATTTTAGCGGGACTCTTTTGAAGCACGGAATTTGATTCTCCCGCTAGGTACTACTATTTAGTCTGGCCTCCCAACCCCATTATGGCCTCAAAATCGCATGTTCTGTCGTCCACCCTTAACCGCAGGCACCAAGGAGGCCAGCTCGTGAATCACATTCCCAACTTGCCAGTGCGGCCGGCAAGGCAGGCAGAGCAGGCAAGGACAGGGACTCGCTGTGGCAGCTAAAGCCAAGTACGGGACTGGGCGGCAAGGGCATCGAGCTCGCGTGGGGCCGCGATCTGAAGGCGAGGCTGTTTCCGACGAGCGCGAATGCCGGGGCAGAGAACTCGAAGGACGACGTGGCAGAGAAACCGAACAAGCAGCCCCCTCCCGCGGAAGGGTGGGTCATCCAGCACTACGTACACCCTCCGCTGCTGCTCGCCGGCCGCAAGTTCGACGTGCGCGTCTACTGCCTCATCGCCAGAACCGAGCCCGCGCTGTGGTTCTTTCATCCGGAGTACAGTGAAACCGCAGTCCTGACGCGGTCGTTATTACTACGCTTACACATTACTACGAGTACTTTAGTATTAACTGCGAATAGTATTCTATACGACGCAGTACGCGCGCACGTGGAATTCCGAATTTGTCCTGCCGCTCCCTAACCCCCAGGTACTGCAAGGTCGCATTAGACTCATACTACGTGAACAGCGAGGGGGGGGACATTTCTGCGCTCGGCCAGAATCACTACGTGCTTCTTGGATTTGGGCAATCTCTTCGCGCACCTGACGAACGCTGATGCTTATGAGGACCGGTTGTAAATGGACTGCGCACTTGTTTGGAATGAATAGAACGTCGCTCGCAAGGGGCGACAATATTTCCGCCCCGACTTGACAAATGTATCTTCTTCTCAGGCGCTTGGGGAGGGGGTCCGCGCGTCCGGTGCATCTCTGCCGTCCGGAATCGAAATCCGTCTCCGTGCGGTAAGTAGCCTCGGGAGAGGCGCCCGGCGGCGGACTTGCGTGTCAGCCCGGCCTAGTCAGATCGGCGCCGTGACTAGCGGGCCCGGTTGCGACTGGGAGCGGCGGGGGGGGCTTCCAGTCGCGACGGGAGGCCGCGTCGCGCGGCGCGAAGACAACACAGGGACGGCGCGGAGGGGAGAAGGTGGGCGCGCGGCGGCGCGGCGCGTGGGAGGGGGTCCGCGCGTCCGGTGGCGCCCGATGGCCTCGTGGCGCCGACGCTGCTACTTTTGTGGAACTTTAGAGGCTATTATGGCGAAAAGGACTGGTAGGAAGAGCAGTTTTCATCTGTTGACTAAGAGTGGGGCGTTGCCCGCGAGTGGTGATGGTTTAAGCTCTCCGGTTTTTTTTTTTCGAAATTTTTTCTCCCTAGGTATGTAATGTTCTTTGGTGGCCACGAGCGGTTGCACCAAGCCGAGGCGGGCGAGTCAGGATGCATTTTACTATCGAGCTCGTGTTGAACCTTCGACATGCTTCGGAAGCCCGGACGATACTACTATGTGGCTAATGGCGTTTCTATTGTTAATGGGGAACTGTTCGGAGCGCAGTTTCCATTTTCTTACTAATACTGGAAGTTGGACTTCGCTCGCGAATGGCGATAGTAGCGTTTCCGAGAAATATTTTCTTCGGAGTTATTCAATTACATGTTTTCTTTGTAGACGACGGGCAGGTTTTATTCACGAATCATTTTCCCCCCTAGGTACTTTATATTTTTTTTCGGTGATGAAGAGCATTTGCGGACGGCCGAGATGAGCCAGGTGAGGATGCTGTTTATCGACCTCGTGCTGTACCTAGTACCGGTCTGCACCATCGCGTCCATGACGACGCCGTGTCTCGTTTCGGGCAACCTGCTAGTTGTGGAGCTGCAGCTGTTCAAGATTTCTCCGCGCGCACTCCGACGTGAACTCCGGGCTACAAGTTCGGCCTGAATTCCGGCGGCTCCATGCTGAAGAAGAAGCGGCATCCGATTGCTAGAGAACATTTCGTGCTAGATGACAAGAAGCGGCGGCGATTTGTAGACAAACAAGAAGCGGCGGCACGTTTACTAAACATTCGTGTATTCGTGCAGAAAAAGACTTTCGCCTTGACGTTAGACACAGCAAATTCTGGGATTCATGGATACTGCTAGTAGAATCGCGACAGATTGAAGATTTGAATTTCATACCGCTCAATATTGATAGCCGAAGCATTGCGCGAAGCTGTACGTGCAGTTGCATAGTAGGATGCGGAAAGTGTGCCGTGGATAGTAGCATTGTGGACGAATGTGGCATTATGTGCAGGAGGCGGTAGTTCTGGGGGGCAGGACGGGGCGACAACAGAGTTTTCTGTGTTTTTTTTGTAGGTGTGTTTTCTGTATTTTTTTTTCAAAAATTTTGTGCCAGTCTGTCCCCTTTTCCAGCTTTGTAGACTGACATTGACAAGGCAGGCTGCTCGGCGCGAGCCAGTATGAGGACTGACATGCGCCTCGTAGTAATATTATGTTGGCATCCTGTCTTCGACTTCGTTGTTTTCAGCTTTTGGGTCCCATATGAATGTTCAGTTGTATAATTTACTACTGTCAAGCTTGGCACGCGGGGCCGAACCGGCGGCTCGCAGTAGAAAGAAGAAAGAAAGCTTCAGAAAGTAAAGCTTGCAGCATAATGTTGGTGTTGCTCGCAATGAGGTGTTTTTCAAAACCTCGTTGACGATGGCGGCAACCCCTAAAAACGGTGATGCGGCGTCCTCGGCCTCTGGGTTTCGCGCTGCGTCGCCGATCGACCTCCTTCTGTGTGAGCAGCGTGAAGCAGTGTATGCGGACCGCTTTCGCGCGGATTTCGCGCGCGCCTGTGAGGTGGTGCTAGGATCGCGAGAGTGCTTGAGCCGCAGAGCCTTGCTGACCTGTTGCAGCCACGTACTCTGCGACTTTCTCTCGGTCGCAGTCGCGAATCGCTCCCCTGCGGAGGAGTTTGTCGATGTCGTCCCGGTTTCCGGAGAGACCTCCTTGCTCTCCCGCCGCAGCCGCTTCCTTCTCTTCCTCGTTCGCACGCTGCTGACGTGGGCAAGCCTGAGCACAGATAGTACTAGTACGAGTGCGAGTACCCCAGGAAACATGGGTCCCACCGGAAGCCTGGGGCCCTCCGTCCTGCGTCGTGTTTTCGCGCCTGGCCTGCTGCAAATCGCGCTTCTTGCGCAAGACGCCGCGTGCTATTTGTGCGGGGATTTTCGCTCGCTTGCGCATCGCCTCACCCGCATTCGCCACGTCTCGCTGCGGGCGGCCCGGGGCAGCCCCTCCGCAGAGGGGGGCCCCTCCGCAGAGGGGGCCGAAAAATATCCGCTGCTGCGGCTCGCCGGCTTCCTCACGCTCCTGCAAATCGCCGTGCGCGCGCGGGAACTCGTGCGCGAAGTACTAGTAGGCGCCACTTCGCAATCATCCACGGGCGCCCCCGCTGGCAGTAGCGGCACTTTGTTGGCAGCTGGTGGCACAGTGGCAGCTGCTGGGGCAGAAGAAGGCGCAAGGAGTAGTATTAGAGGCCTGTGGCACAGCGCGGTCTGCGTGTCTTCGAGCTCGGGGCGTAAACGTCACGTCGCAAAACACGGCTACGAGCACTTTGCGCGCCTCGCGCGGCGCGGCGTGGTGCAGATGGAGAGCGTTGTCGACGGAAGCCGGTCCGATGGCGATGGCGGTGGTGGTGGCCTCTTCCCCATCGAAGACGCGGCGGATCTTCCTACCGATCCTTATGACGGAGCAGCGGAAGGCTCTGCCACCCGCGGAAGGATAATAACGTGTCTGATCTGCTACGCGTCGCCGGCGGAGGAACCAGCCTCGACGGTGTGCGGACACGTGTTTTGCTGGGAGTGCGCCGCAGAATGGGTGAACGACATGGGCAACTGCCCATTGTGCCGGACCAAATGCGCACTCAACCAGCTGTGGCCGCTGCAGCATTTCGAATAGCACTCCAACATTTCGAACAGCTGGGCCGATAGCAACAGCTCCAACAGCTGTGGCCGCTGCAGCATTTCGAACAGCTGGGCCGATAGCAACAGTTCCAACAGCTGTGGCCGCTGCAGCATTTCGAACGGCTGTGGCCGCTGCAGCATTTCAACTAGTACCCTATGGTCGGGGCGCGGGCCGAGAAGAAACGCTGGTGTTCTTCACCAAACAGGGAGTCCAAGTTCCGACCGTTCAAGCACCACTGAGTTCGCAGTTTCGTGTGGTAGCACTAGACTTTAGATGCCGCGTTAATGCCTTTCTCTGCACTCATCATCGGCAGATTCCTCGGCAGCTTCGGGAGAGCCGTCGTCTTCTCTGCAGCATGGTTGTCAGCGTGCTCCCTCGTTTCGGCGGCTGCCGCGCGACCGCGCGGCGTGGTTTTCCAGTACGAAGACAGAAACAGCGCCAACGAGCAGCCTTTTCTGCGGAGTTTCGAGCGCGTGAACCGCCTGTATGCGCGCCGCCACGGATACCGTTACACTGCGGTCCACAAAAGCTCGGAGTATGACGATCGGGTGCCGCCGTGGTGGAGAAAGGTCTTGTTGGCAGAGGACATAGCGAGAAGTTTCGTCGCGGAACACTGCGACACTACTACAAACAAAAACAAAACTAGTACCAACAAAACCGAATGCCTCCGCGACTTCGTGCTTCTTTATCTGGACAGCGACGCCATCTGGCACGCCCACGAGGTGCCACTAGATCGGCTCTTTCCGGAGCGCATGCAGGAAACAGGCGGCTTGATCGTGCCGGTGGCCGATTTGAGTTATCTTCGCGCCAGTGCGCTGCCCAACGCCGCCCTCTTCGCTATAAGGGGAGCGCGGGGGCTGGACATTTTGCGGCAGTGGAGAGCGGAATACGAGAAGGTGGCGCATCTGTGGCGCCAGTGGCGCTCCCACAGCATGCTCGGGACCCTGGTGCGGCAGGGGTGGCTGTGCGAGCTGGTTCCTAGCACGCATATTTCGCTCGCGACCGCGAAGCGCGCGCTGCGGGACGACGTGGTGGCGCGGCAGGAAGTACTATTTTCGTCGCGGGAAGATGGAGGTGGAGATTTTGTTTCTAAAAATCCCCCCTGGCACGTGGCTCTCGAGGACTTACACGACGCGGGGCGCCTGGAAGATGCGATTGAACGAATGCAGGCATGCGGCTACGGGCACGGGCACGCGTACGAGATGTCCTCTCTTCTGACGGTGGCGGCGCGCTCGGAGCGGCGCCTCGTGCATTCTGAAGCGGAGTGGGAGGCGCGGACGCGGTTTCTGCCGCCGCTTGACGATGCTGAGGAATCTGCTGAATCTTTGACGGAGAATCTCTCAGCGGATGCCCTCTCAGCGAATATAGCGAATATTAATAACTCCTACTACGACCCGGACCGTAAACCCCGCATCGTCTTTTCTCATTTCGAATTCTACCCCTGGTCGCGGCTGAACGCGCACTGGCCGTTCAGCATCGCCTTTCGCGTTAATTCCAGCGACGCAAGGATCTATCCCACGTTCGCGGAGGACGACGTGCGCATGATTGCGGAGCAGAACGCGGGTATCGCGGTCGGCGCGGCGCAGCAGGTGCGGGAGCTCCTAGAGTTCCACGCCTTCCATGCTGGAGCATCCTCCCTGGTACTAGAAGACTTCGTTCCGCCGCAGCAGGACTGGCTCGCGCTGCGCGGCGCGGACCTGCCGCGGCCGGACCTGCGCCCGGAAGAGGAGAACAACAAGGAAGTGTTGCTGGCTGGAGAACAACAAGGAAGTGCTGACGCCGCGGACGCGGTGGTTGTCCCGACCTTCAACGAGCAGATCCTGCTGGGAGACCGCATCCAGCGCGCGCGGACGAAGTTCGCGTGGCAGAAGGTCCCGATGGCGGCGCGCCTGCCGGAGGACCATACCGTGCTCTCCCACGTCGGCATCCCGGCGTGGACGGCCGCCGCGCTCATAAAACGCAGGGCCCCTCCGGGGGCGAACACACGCGGTGTACTACTCCCTCCGGCGGCGGGCTCTGCGGAAGACTCTGCGGAAGACTCTGCGGAAGACTCTGCGGAAGACTCTGCGGAAGACCCACTGCGGCGGAATCTTCTGGATATAGCGGAACCACCTCCATCTGGCACCTCGGAAGATGGGTTGCAGCCACTTCAACAAGCTCGGCAGCCACTCTCGGGTGTAGACAAAAAACTCGGACGTGAACCTCCGGTGAACCCGACAAAAAATTCCAACCTCAACCTCGGGTTTCGCTGGGTGCTGTCGAACCACTTGCACTGGAAGTGGACGTTCACCTACACGGACATTTTCCTGTCTACGGTGTACATGAAGCGCTTTTGGCCGCGAGTTCCGTTTGAGCGGTTTCCGCTCTGGTGGCGCCAGCGAAGTGCAGAGTTCCGTCTCGCCGGCCTGCTGAACGGAACTGAGGAGTACTACGACGATGTCAGACCACCCGGCGATGGGACTACTGGTGGTACTACTGGTGGTACTACTGGTGGTACTACTGGTGGCACTACTGGTGGTACTACTAGTCATTCCCATCCTCCCGCGCTCGTCGGCGGCGCGAGCTGGGCGGCGAAGGGCAGAAATAGCGGCGCTCCGGCCATCGTGCGAGGAGAAAATAGCGCACAACCGCGACCCGGAGAGAATACCGCGACCGTGACGACCGGCGTGACCACGCCCTCTGGCTTCGAAGTGTCGGCTTCCGATCTCGCTGAGCTCGACAAGTTGTTGCACGCATTCCGCCGCAACCTGGCGAAAATCGAGACGCACGAGCGCGCGGCCTATGAGTATATCCTGAAACGCATGACCACGTGGCCTATGAACGAGCATTTCTTCCCCCTCGAAGGCGGCGAAACGTACGCGGTATTCGACGAACTGGAGCAACTCCAGGAAGGCATTCGGAAGGTGGGGGCGCGGCGCTACGCGGTTGAGTACGCGGTGGAATCTTCGGAGGAAGAAAAGTCGAGCATAGAAAAAACTTCCTTCTGGACCCCCGACGAGGTCGAAAAGCAGCTCGGCATGCGCGACTTCATGGAGGAAAAACTGCCCAAACAAAATTTTCACTTTCCGGGTTTCGAGGATTTGCGGACCACTTCCGCGGGGACTGAATTATTTGGGGAGGAGCGCGAGGAGCAGCAGGATGGCCCGACTGCTGCTTCTCCGAGCCCGCGGTGCTGCTTCCTCGTAGTAGGTGTACGCGAAACCGCGGGCAGCACGCCGACAGCCCCTGCGCCACCGGAAGTGGTTCTTAATGTGACACTGGAGTATGCCACCGTCGCTTTGCCGCGCGATCACCCGCCAGTCGGCGACTCGCTGACGGCGCGCGCCTTTTTTCGCCGGTTTCGGTCCGCGCTCTCTCCGCCGCTTTTTGACGAGAGAGGAGACGGCGTGGGGCCCGCGTCGGTACTAGTATTAAAGGGGCATGATGGAAAAGGAGAAGCCAGTGCTACTACTGGAGAAGGAGAAACCACCAGTATTGGAAAAGAAGAAGCCAGTGCTACTGGAAAAGGAGAAGCCACCAGTACTGAAAGAGTAATAATACCACCGCCTCCTCGCAAGGTGACAGTGCGCGTCCCGTTGCCTTCGCCTGCCGATCACGCCGTGGATGCAGCCATGGTGCGCGAGAACATGGAACAGGAGGCGCTGACAGACGCGGTTGAGGCGCTCCTCGCGGCTGACTTTTGGGAGCTTCACCGCCATTCCGAACGCATCAAACACCTGATGATATCGAGCGGCGGCGGTGTATCGGGGCGCTATGTCCTCGACTATATCAGACAGGCTGCGCGGAGGTGATGATTGACTTCTGTGCATCTTTGCGCATTGTCGTGGTCTCGGGCTAGTTTTTTGGGTTCATTTGTGGTGTTCGTATTATTGGGTTGCCGTTCTCCAAAGATGTGTGGTCGCAGCGTTGTTGCAAACCTGGCAAACTGGTGTTGTTGCAAATCGTCGCTCGTTTTCGTGCCAGAGATCTGAGAACGTTTTGTCGTATGGCAGTTCAGCACTATCGTGAGGTAGTAGTACCGGCTTCAGCAGGATCGTGAGATCGTACCACCGGCTTCAGCAGGATCGCGAGAAAACAAACATCCAGAGAGCGACAGCCATGACATTGCAAATAGCTAGGCATCTCTTCGAAAAAAAGAAAATTCTATCACTCTTCCACATTCCACGCAGGCCAAGCACCCGAATAATTGTCTAGGAGGTACGAAGATAATCCCCCCACTTTATCCCACCATGGAGTCTGCTTTCAAGGAAGACCTGCAGGACACGAAGTTCAACAAGATCAACGAGATGAAGATGTCGAAGTTGAGCGAGAAGGGTGACGCGATGTACGACATGAAAAAGGCCCAGAAAACCGCGTTCGCGGGCTACAAATTCGGCGTCAACTCCGGTGCCAACCTCTTCCAAAGCGGCGCCGTCATCGAGGAGAAAAAGTGTGGCGACAAGTACAGCGTCATGAACAAGGCCAAAAAATCCGGCGGCCACCTGCTCGAAAAAAAATCCCTGGGAAAGGCGCGCATCACGCACATCAAGGACACCACGCTGGGAGGCATCACGAAGCCGGCGATTCGCCGCCTGGCGCGCCGCGGGGGCGTCAAGCGCATCTCGAAGCCGATTTACGACGAGATCCGGCAGGAGCTGCGGATTTTTTTGGAGTCGACACTCCGTGACGCCACCACCTACTGCGAGCACGCGAAGCGGAAGACGGTGAAACCGCTCGACATCGTCTACGCGCTCAAGCGGAAGGGACGCGATTTGTACGGTTACGGCATGTAATTAATACTTGCTGTGCTACTTTGTAGTGCCACTAGTAGTTTGGTTCACTATTACCAGTCTCGGTAGTACTGCAACACGAGTCTCGGTTGTGCTGCGAGTAATTCGTGCCGCGAAGCGTGTGCCTGAAATCTACGGGATAAGCGATGTCGGCGATATCATCTACGATATATCACCTGCAGAAGGTGTTGGCGGCAGCCAGTGGTCCTTCGTTCCCCACCGTTGTTCTTTCCCCTATCCTGGGATCTATGCAGCATGCCCTCTGAATTTTGTAATTGGCAATTCTGGACTCGGGATTGGGCCTCGAGTTTTCTGGCGATGGCAGAAACGCATCTGGCTTTTTTCACCATGAGGGAGATCCATCGACGTTTCGCTGGGGAAGATGGCAAAGACAAGTGCGTATTTGTGCAGGTCACGCGCTCGTCCTCGCACGGACCGGTATTTCAGTGTTCTCGTTCTCCAGGGACATTTGCAAGCCCGTGATCCTACAAATATCCTGCAGTTCTTTCTCATCAGTTCGCAAGAGAATCTGGAGGAGCCAAAGGACTCGGAGGGACCCTTGTGGCTGAGAGTGGGTGTGGGACCCGAAGGAGGGACTTCGTTTTCTACGCGAGTGACAGCCCGACGAGCCGAAATCTGATCCGTCGTACTATCGTAATCGTACTAAAAGAGTAGCGCACGCAAATTTCGTGGACCGAGACGGGCCTTGGGATTTAATTCTTTTTATCAAGCGCTCCTTTATCACACGATGGGTTCCCGCCGCTTCCATTTCGGGGACCTGGTGAAGCAGAAGCTCTACCAGGGGCTGCACGCCCCGCTTTTCGACGCCACCGCGTTCAAATCCCACTTCGAGGAGGACTGGTTGGACCCTTTGTTCGTGGAAGCAGTAAAAGAAGGAAAATTCGACGTGGGAAAATCCGGCAGCGGCTTCCTGACCGAGCACATCCCCGGTCTTGTGTATAGCTTTCCCTGCTTTTCGCCCGAGCTCTGCGATAAATTGCTAGAAGAGATCGAAAATATACAAAAACTGGAAAAAATGGACCACCGGGACCCGCGCTCGCTCCAGGGCCACGTGGACCGCCCGAATGGCATGAACCGCTACGGCGTGGTGCTCAACCAGCTCGGGCTGGAGCCGTTCGCGTCGTTTTTTCAGACCAAGTACGTGCATCCGCTCGCGCGGACCCTCTTCCCGGTGGAGGCGGAGGGGTTCGACGACCACCACTGCTTCTGCGTGCGCTACTCCGCCGACGAAGACACCGGCCTGGACATGCACGAGGACGACTCCGACGTGACGTTGAACGTGTGTCTCGGGAAAAAATTTGAGGGGGCTACGCTCAGCTTTTGCGGCACGGTGGATGATAGCGAAGGCTTTGATCACCGCCGTTTCGCGTACACCTACGCGCACAAGCCGGGGCGCGCGGTCATCCACCTGGGCAGGCACCGGCACGGCGCGGACAACATCGCGAGCGGCGAAAGGGTGAACTTTTTGCTGTGGAGCCTGAACGCGAAGTACCGCGTCTCGGAGCAGTTCCAACGGGACAGGATGCGACGTGAAGAGAATAACCCGCCGAGCAAAATCTGTTTGAGTTACACGCACGACGCGGACTACGCGGTTCACACAGGAGGCAGCGTGCCTTCGAATGCGGAGGCCGAGAAGCGCGGCGTGATGCTGCACCAGGTGGAGCGGCGCAAGCGCGAGGAAAAATCGAGACTAGACTCGAACCCGGTGCGCAACCTGGTGGCCCCGGGTCCGGAGATCAACCAGGAGCCCTGTCTTTGTGTTTTTGTGGAGAACGCGCAGAACGAGGAGAAAAAGCGCGTGGCTACGGAGCTGGTCCGGTTTGCGGAGGAAGCCAACGCGGAATTGGCGCAAAAGAACGGGGAGAACGCGATCGGAGTTAATTTTCAAGCGTACCGGCTTCTGTGCTACTGCGCCGTGGCGCGCGGCGGCGCAGTGCCGCAGATCCGCGAGCTGTGCCGCATCGAGAACTTTTTGGGGACCAGCCCCCCCCCACTCGCCCACGCACAGCGCGACGGACATGGCCGCCATGAGCTCCGCGGCGAGCAGCAGCAACATGGACACACTAGCAAATGGAAAAAATACTAGCCGCAGCCTGATAGAGCCCGAAATGGCAGCGATGCTGAACGTGGAGGTGGTCCTCATCGACATTCCCAAGGGCGTGTACTGGCGCATGCGGCCGCCTGGTAGTACTACTAGTACTGGTACTAACGAGCCCTTCGAGCTCAACGCCGCCAGCTTGAAGGCCTTCTACGCGCGGTATCAGGATGGGAGCCTCGGCGCGGGGACGCGCATGGCGGGCTTCGAGGAGGAGGAGACGAGTGCTTCCGCAAATAATCAGCCGCCGCCGCCGCCCCCGCAGCGCCTTAGTAGCGAAGAACAGCTGGCTGAGGATTTGGACTAGAAGAGGCTACCTCTAGAAATCTGAAATCTTCAAATCGAGGTACTAGGCTGCATTTCACGTTCAACGAGCGCGCAACCCTTTCGCCTGAAGGGGGAGACTCTCAATCAATCAAAACTGCAATTGTGTTCGCTTGAGCGGCCTCTGAGACGCGATCTGGTCGAGATTCTGGAGCATGTGATTTAGGATATTTATCATTTTCTAGCATGAGAAAACCGCTTCGGTTCAGTTTTGCCAGTCGACAGAGCAGAACGTGTAATTGATCAATATATCCTCAGATTCTTCTCTACTCCGAAGTCACGGCTGCCAAACATCCGAATTCGGGTTAGAATTTTCTCTCATCTCACGCTCCGTCGCTCAGAAAGGGGCATCTCATTAGTACACTGCGTAGGATTTCGAGGAACTAATTGAATTAGGAACTCGTCCGAGATTTCCGTAATTCGCTTTAATACAATCTATATCTTGACGTTGATATTTTGCTAGAACTCAAAGTAGACTTCAAAGAACCAGACTGTTGCTTCCTGCGTGAGTGCAAATTAATTGACAACATCTTAGGATCCAAAAAATTCAAAAAACCGAACTTTCGAACCAAAAAAATTAGTAATTACCACCATGTTTTTCAAGGGGCTATGGACGCGTTCCTCGAGGGAGACCCTGGTTGAAGCCGAACGGGGGCTGCTCGTTGGGATGGAAGGCGTCAGTGTCCGCGATGTGCCGATTTTCGAGCAGAGTGGTACCAGCAGCTGCGACCCCAGCACTCCCAGCAGTCCCACCACATCGGTGACCGACTTTCTCGCCGCGGCCGCAGGACAGAAGAAAATCCCGCGGTCGCCGCGCAGTGGCAGCCACGGCGCGAGCGGCGTGGGCGGGGAGGAGCAGCGCCCTAAAGACGCGGCGGCGGCGGAGGACATAATCCTCGAAGAGCGCAGCAACGGCTCGTCGAAGGAGCCTCCAGCCTCCTCCGTGGCCGGTGGTACTACTAGTACATCTGCCAGTGGTACTACTAGTACATGCGCGGCGAGCGACACTTCCGGCTCTGCTATAAATGGTAGTACGAGCGCAAGTGCAGGTACTAGTAATTCCAATTCCACGGGGGAAACTACTGCTATTGGAGAGCGCAGGTTCATCCACACGATTGACGTTGAGATCCCCTCGAGCAGGGAGGGCGAAGAAAAAGACAGGAACATCCCGCTCGTGATCTGGCCCGGGTTCGGCATGGGCGCCGCCGGATTCGCGCTCACCTTTCCGTTCTTCCGCGAGATGCTGCCCGGACTGCGGGGGCCCGGGGCCCCCGATGAAGCAAAAAAAGGCAATGAAGTGAAGAAGCCGATCGATGAAGAAAAGCAGTCTATTCCAAGAAATTTCGCCCCCGCTGCTCCCGGCATCTCCTCCCTCCACGCCGTAGATTGGCTCGGTTTCGGGCTGTCCTCGCGGCCGCCGTGGCCAGTAAAGGCCGGAGACGAAAACCCCGTGGAAAAAGCCGAAAACTTCTTCGTGGAAGCGCTGGAATCTTGGCGCGAGGAAAACAAAATCGAGAAGATGTACCTGATGGGGCACAGTATGGGGGGATATCTGAGCGTCGCCTACTGCGCCAAGTACCCGCATCGCGTGGAACATTTAATACTCGCCAGCGCCTGCGGCCTGGCGCGCTCGCCTGCGGATGAGGTCGTGGAGGCGCGCTTCTCCGATCGCCCGTGGCGCCAGCGAGCTTTGATGAACACCGTCAGTTGGCTCTGGAAGAAGGGAGCCACGCCGCAGGCGGCGGTCCGGCTGCTGGGGTACGAATAATATATCAGGAAATGTCGGTCAGATATTATTCGAGTATTTAGTATTTCCATCGACCACCGCCGACTCCAGCGCTGCTGAAGAAAGTATTTGAAAACTTGTATTTTCACATTCATCGTTCATTTTTTTTCGTACATACATGTCATTTAATATTGTTCTCTCCCCAAAAACCCACCGCACAACAGCTACCCCTTCGGCGGGCACCGGCTTGTTCTCGCCTACGCGAAGAACCGGTTCGCGGATAACGGCCAGTGGACGGACGTCGTGACGCAGGAGCGTTTCGGCGAGTACACGTACCAGGTCTGGGCCGCGGACGGCAGCGGGGAGTTCATGTTTTCCGAGCTGCTGAAGCCCGGCGCGTATGCGAAGAAGCCTTTCGGGGATGTGCTCGCGAATCTGCGGGTGCCGAAAGTGTCGTTGTTCTACGGCGAGAGCGACTGGATGTGCGTGCGCAGCGCGGAGAAAATGCTGGAACAGATCGACGACATGCGAAGGGCGCCGAAGAGCGTGGAGGAGTTCCTGGTGGGAAATTCATCTGCGGCGGGAGTAGGGGTGGCATCATCTGCGGCAGGCTCAGCATCGTCCGCCAACGGCAGCAGTGCGGCAAGCAACAATAGTGTTCCATCCACGAGCAACAGCAGTGTTCGCGGCGTGTCGCGCCGCATTCAGGAGCACGAAAAGCGCGCCGCGGATACGTCGCTGTTCGCTCAGCAACCGGCGCCCCTGCAGGTTTCCAACTCCACCTACGAGGTGGCGGACGCGGAACTGCCGCGAGTGCCGCGGAGCGGACACCAAATGTACCTCGAGAGCCCGCGGGAGTTCGTGGAAGTTGTCTGCCGATGCTTGCGAAGCCCGAACCTGGTGCTGCGCGGGGATGTGCTGGCGTCGGAGGCAAGTTCTCCGGGAACAGCTTCCGCTCCGGCAACAGCTGCCGCCGGGGCGGCCGGAGCAGCGTTGTGAGTTCCGTGGTCGGTGGGAAGTTGGAACGTCGTACTAGTATGTACAAGTTTATCTGAAAATCCCGAGAATGTGAGTTTTAAAGATGTGCAGGGTGCCCTCACCCAGCTGTGGTTCTCAGGATCAATGATTCGGCGTCTGGATTCTGCGGGTGTATTCGAACCAATTGCAGACGACCACGCCGCACGGACTGCGCCAAAGAGTGTAGTGAGAAGGAGTGTGGTGCGAGATCCGAATGAAGTAAAGAAGTAACTGCGAGATCAAACCCCGAGCGAGCGAGCGAGGCAGCGAGTCAAAGTATATTGTAGAAATCAGAATTTTCAGTCGTGATTTAAATATTTCCGCACTGCTGTCAACGTGGCCGGCTTGCCGCTGCGGGCAGCGCGGCGCGACAAAGACGAAAGAGGACCTCGGCCGTGATTTGTGGGTTTTGCGTCGTGATTTATATTCGTTCGCGCTCTGCGCGCCTCTTCTCGTTCTCGCGAAGGATTTAAACCAGTAACCGCGAGATTCGAGGATATAAAGAAGTCACCGCGAGATCCGAGGATACAAAGAGTAACCGTGGGATCCGAGGGGAGAAAGGTGGCCGCGACGTCCGAGGGTATAAAGAAGTAACCGCGAGATGCGAGGATGTGAGGAGTAACTGCAAGATCCGAAGATATAAAGGGACGGTCATTATCGTAACCGCGAGGTCCGAGGGAGACAGCGGACATTCGTGGGACATTTTGGCAAATTTTGAAAAGGATATAGGAACTCGCACCTCGCCCAGGATGTCCGACAAGGACCCCCAACGTGTTGTATCCCGCGACGCTAACGCGAAGCGGAAAATATCCGAATCAGAGCATTACAGTTGCAAAATGACCTATAACTTCGAAGAAACTTTTCCAACGAAACAGTCTGTGGCGTCATGAGCGTTGGCGAGTCATACGAACAATCGTCCTCGGAGCTGTGGTGGATCCGTGCCCCCCGGGTTTTCTCAAGAATTGGATTCCTCGAAAAATCAATGCAAGTGGAGCCTGGTTTGCCGTGATTCAATTTCCGCAAAAGTAATATGTTTCCTCCTTCTCCGGGGAACTGCCGGCTTCAAAATGCTGAATGATGATCGTTATCTCGCGGCTATTACTCGGTGGTGCCTTCGTGCGGAATTCTGGAAATCGGATCCAGGGAGGAAAAGCGCACCCTGGTCGGGAGGTCAGAGAGTTTCGTCGAAAGACCGAGTACTGTGCCTATGTGAGCAGTTCTCACGCATGGTAGTGAATCTGAGAATCTCTGATCATACGGTCGAAAATATTTAAATATCTACACAGCAGTGTACCCTTGAAGTTGGAAAATATTTGGCGCAATGCCAACAGATTCTGCTACTCCCATTGCCTGCGTAGAGGTGTCCATGCTTATGGATGCCTGCTCGGAGAAAATGGGCGGCGGATCCATATATCCGAGCTCCCCCGCCGCCGTTTCCCACCACGCTTTCTCCGTCAGCGGCGCCATCGCCGGGAAAGCGTACAAGATCAGAATCCGGACGGATTATTATCCGATCCGGATCGAGGGTAAGATTAGGCATTTCTTTCGGCGCCAGCAAATCTGTAGGTACTACACTACACTACACGTTCGAAGGTAGGATGTACACGGCCCTGCGGCTCGGCGTCTCTCAAATCTGTAGTATTGATATCTACTTTTGCGGTATTATTAAGTAACTTGATAAGACACGTCTTTTGTATCCGTTCGCGTGACCGCAGGAAATGTGGAGAGCACCCGGCCGCCGCTTTGCGCACAGATCTTTGTCGACGGGCAGCGTGTCCTGCAGCGGCCCGAGGACATCGTGATCCTGTACGCTGGAAACAAAAACATCTACGGCTTCGACGTCTCCTACCGGCGCGAACTCGGCGGCGGCGATCCGAACTCGGCGATCCTACCCGACGCGAGCGCAGACACCGCGAGCGCTGAGACCGTGATCCGCGAGCGGCGGAAGTTTGTGTTTGCCAGCGCCACAGCATCCCAAACCCTCACCACTGGCCAGTCCGCGGCGCCCGGCGTGGTCCAGGTGCGGCTCTACCAGTGCGCCTGGAAGGAGGTTGCGGCGCACAACCGTCGCAACCAGCGTGGCGTGGTCGAGAGCCGCCGGCAGCTGCGAGTCGGCGACCAGGCGCACGGCAGTCATCCTCATGAGAACAGCAAGGCTATCAAGTGCGGCAAAGCCGCGCCCCTGGCGATCACGGCGGCGCCCCCGGAGAAGGCGACCACGGCGATCAAGCCTGCGGAGAAGGCGCCCCCGGAAATAAAGGGGCCCAACCCGCGGGGGTCCCACGATGGGCAGACTGAAACGACCCTGTGCACG
>JACKZZ010012934.1_pt1 | contig 17311 bp, 14 predicted proteins | sample 8027871 | NCBI WGS metagenome assembly JACKZZ01 (sample SAMN15724774, study PRJNA655200) | protist metagenome | isolation source: fluorescence activated cell sorting (FACS) single amplified genomes of... | place: USA: West Boothbay Harbor, Gulf of Maine | collected 2000-07-19
CTCGCCTCGAGTCCGTGATCAACTTCACTTCCGCGCGGGACAGAGACTGGTGCAAAGCAGACGAAAGGGATGATCCGGCGTTCAAAATGTCGATCATTCTGTAGGCAACCAGCGAATCTTTTGCAACGTCTGCGTGCCCATTATTCAGACTCTCCGCGTGGAGAGCAAGGGTGAGGCTTGTGCCTGCCGCAGTGGACACTAATTTTTCCTCAGTGTTCAAGCGGGGGCCAACAACGTCTACCTTCACAAGTCTAAGTCTATGCTTGAAACTAATTATATAATATCAAAATAATTACTAATTAGTAATACTACATGCTTATAAGTTATAATAATACTTTTAATTAGTGTGACTAAGTATTTAAAAAGTGAACTTTGAATAATTATTCGCCTCCTAGATTAAAGAAAACTACTTCAATGATAATTAATAGTGCCTCAAAAATTTTATAATTTGTTATATTATGAATAATATTAATTATAATAATTACCATCCCAACTTCAACGTAAACGCTTTCGGTCGGGTCTTTCGAGCTCTTCCAACAGAACTTGAATCTACCCGCCTCGAAAGGACACGTCCACGCTGCCCTCCCGAAGCTTTGCGTGTCGTCTTCCTTTGTTTCGGGGTCAATTCTGTGGTTCACCTCTTCATAAGTGCTCACTTGACCGCAACTTTTCGCAATTACGACCTTATCCTGCCCCACCGCCTTGAACCCTCCACCCACCAAAAGGAGTGTGCTGCTCTCTCCTCCGCCCAATCTGTCCAGAGGGCGGCCCACAAGGCAGGTTCGCGTCTGGGGCAGTGGCGAGGGCCCAACCACCTGGAACGCGGGCTGCAGCCACTCATACTTCGCGCAGTAGCTGCCTTGGTCTCCCCCCAATACCACTTCCTGGCTGCAGACACAGAGGTAATGCGATTTCCGGCTGGTAACTGTAAAGCGGCAGTTCTTCTTATTATTCGGATTCCCCCGACCCGGACCGCAATCTGTGGCCTCCACATGGGGGCCTTGTGCCAAACTAGACTCAGACTCGCAATCAGGACTCGTTGTTATTCGCGCATGGGAAGTGTCCAGATTCCCGATCTCAAAAGGCACACCCGCGGTCGGCTTCGTGCTCCCAACCAACACATAAGCAGTTGATGTGGTGACTGTTGAGACCAGTAGCAAGTTGAAAAAGTTTCTTCTCAGGCCCGACATCATCGCCCTGGGTGAACTTAAACAACTCTAAGACTACTTGGATTCACACACCATAGACTAATTAAATAGTCAGAGAGTATTTATATTAGACTCATATATAAGTACTCGAGAGTCGAAATTTTATTAACTGAATATGACCATATAATATTGATTATTATTATATGAATCCATCAAGGTCCAATGAAATGAAGAAGTTAATTGTGAGCCAGTATATTATCATGGAGTGCTATAATACCTATCTCAAGGAGACCAAATTCAATTCTCAGGACTCGTATCTCAGATGCTCATAGAAAGACACACACATCATTGAACACGGCATAATGATATTATCGCAATTCGATGCATCCGACTACCAAGGTCTAATACATATATAATACTACAAGTCGCTGCCTCTGCCTTAAAAATGCTCGGGTGAAGCATTTACTACAGACATGATATAAGTCTTTACTTCGCATCGAGAAGTCTTTTAAAGCACTTTATAATCAACTACACTAGTATATGGATACTACACGAATAGATTGTAAGTATTATTACAGAGTTATTCATTTAATGACATTGACGATATCAATAAGTTTTAACAAATAATATTACATCATGAAGACAACTGAATCGCTGAATTTACCATGTTGTGCCTAAGGCTCTAGGACAGGCTATTTAACAATTAGGTTTAAACAAGTATGCTATTGGTATTTAATACATCAGATTCAAATATTCTTATTCGTCAGTACGCAAGTTTCATTTCCAATTGACGCTTTCAATCTAAAAAAAACGGGTGTTTATAATGGCTCGACAATCTGACAGTGAGTGCAAAAAATTTTGCCAAATTTCACCACACCTACTAATACTTACTATTAGCAATAATATTAGTTATTACATCATCAGACTCTTCCAATTACAATAAACTCAAGTAATAGTTAGATATCTTCACGACGAGCGCCTGTATTGCTGCTGACACCTCCCGTGGAATAGGTCATAAACAATTGTTTTTGTGTCAGTGTGGTTCTTTTCTAGCTGTTCCACCAATGAATTTCTCGAGTCTTTTTTCATGTGCTGCAATGCATTCATAAGCTTCAGAGGACAGATATGTACCCAAGTGGAAATTACGTCGTGGATAGAGTTTCTCAAAAGCAGGTACCTTTAACAAAAATAAAATAAAATTTTCTCTCACATTTTTGTATTACTTTGAAAATTATAAATTATATTATTAATATTATACATTATACTGTTACACAGATTCATTTTGCTATAATAACTAAGCTAGAGAGTATTATAATTGGAAATTTTCAAACCCCCATCAAAATTTTTTAAATATTAAATACGCGTCAGACACAAAATCTAGCAGCTCCGGTGTTGGACTGGCTTCCTTCAAGTGCGTGCCTACAAAACACTGAAAGCTTGCGTGCGTGGATTCGTCCTTCAATTGCCAAATCTTATCATCTTGCACAAGTTGCTTACAAACATCCATGGCCCACAAGGCAGTATCTTCACAATTTTCAACGATGGGAGTCTTGATTAAGATATTCTTATTATACTATAGTCTATTTCATTGTCAATATTATATATATTAATAAATTTAAAGCACTTAGAGTCTAGACCTAAGTATTATTAATATTAGGGATCATGGATCATAGGGATCATGTCAAATCATTAGTCAACAAAGGGTACTACTACACTAGTACTTAGTAAGTATACCTGGAATGGATTCTTCTCTAGATATCCATCTCCATAATTTGTAGGGTGGTATGTTGTACCCTACTCTGGGATCCGACACTCGAATTAGCTGTACCAAACTCTCCCTGAAGGACTTAGTTCTGTCGGAGAACCAACGAACGGCTCCTTTCTCTATGATGTCCAGGCTACTGGGGCCGTAGCGCTGGTCCGCATGCGCTAGGAGTCTCGCCAGAAGCTTCACATTGCCTCTCGCAAGCTCCGGTAGTTTCCTGAAGATGAAATCCGGCATACCAGTTCGGCGATCAAACACGAGGTCGTTGCAGAAAAAGGTCCCGTTTGGCGTGCCGTTGTCGTAGGGCAAAAAGCGAATCCTATTTTCAGGGCCCAGAACGCCCTCTACTGAAGCATACTTGGCGTCCAAATCTTGCTCTGAACTACTACTAGATCTAGTAGTAGTGCTACTTTTAGCTTGGTCAGTACTTTTAGCTTGGTGGTCCACATTCATCAACTCCGTCTCAGCCTCAGTAGTAGTCCAGACTGAGATACTACTTACCACTGAGTCGGCCTTACTACTAGTACTAGACTTGGAGATCGGTATGCAGCAGATATGCTGCGTAAAAATGGAGCGCGGCGTAGAGAGCTCACTCCTTCGGCGTCGGGAAAGTTTGGGAAGGATACTTCCGTTGAAGGATTTATTGGTCAGAGGACTTGAATTTAAATTACTAGTATTACTAATACTACCATTATTAGTCGAAGAAGAACCGAATACCTGTGTTCCCACTTTGGTTACAAACTCCGCTTCTAAGTTGTTTAATTGGTTCTGAAAATTAAATTGAAACACAGCCGACTCTTGTTCGGGTACATCTTCGAGGAAGTGCTTCCTTTTCTTCGCTATGCGGGACTCGAGCAATGTGGGAAGAATAGATATCGACTCATTATTATTATCTTCCTCTAGACCCAAAGACTCCTCGCAGGAAGACTCTGAGGGCTTGGTGCTCGATGACTCGGCAGGGGGAGAATCAGCGGCGGCAATCGCGGCGGCTGCATGATGTTGTGAAGAAGACAGATCCAGTAGCAAATACCTTCGTATGTCCTCGGCGTTGAAGTTGACCCTGAAATTACTAGTGTTTTGAAAGGGAGCAATTGATAACAGACCGTTACTAGGAGAATCCTTACTCCTTAGACTCAGGAGCCCGAAACGAGAATTAAACATTTGTTCTTCGGTATTAATAATAGTATTACTATTTAAAGTATGACTCTGAGCCCCTTGATGACGATGATCTACTAAGTCTACAGTTACACCAGTCTTACTAGTTGCTATATTATTATTACTAAAAGTAGTTACATTAGTATTAGTATTAGTATTGGTTTCCAAATTTTCGCTTTTTGGACCAGGTCCACCACTAGTACTCTTCCTCAGATCCGAATCGCCAACCGCGCTGCTGCCCGAGCCTGATGCTGTCGCACTCTGCCTGCCACTACTCTCCACGCCTGCCGCTTCTTTAGCCTCAGATTCCTCATTGGGATTCTTCGCCGGCTGAAACTGCCTGTGCCTCGTCGCGAGCTGGGCTAGCAGCTTCACGTAGAAATCCAGCGGGCTGCGAATCTTCCCTTCCAAAGACGGCTGTTGTTGTAGTTGGCCGACGGAGGAGCCTCCTCCCGCTCTGTGTAATGGCGATTGCTGAGGGGACGACGACTGTTGATTTAAATTAAATTCTCCCCCTTTCTTCTGAATCTGATTCAGGTTATTATTATTATTATTGAAATTCTTTGGGGACGTCAAGGAACTTCTTTCTGTCAAAGCATTTTCTTCTCCCAACACCTTGGGCGCGTTGGCTCCCAGAAACCGGCACCTTTGCCGATCGAAGAAGCCGGCTTTCCGCGCCCCGGTAACGGTGTACTGGGCCAGGTACCGCTTCTTCTCCATTCTCATTTGTTTTTCTTTTTGCTTTTTGAGAAAGTATTCCAAGACCACCGGGTCTCTCAACACAATTTCCGGAAAAGAACTCGGGCGTAGGTAGCTCTTCTGCGGTAGCACGGCGTTCGTGCGGAAAAAGGAAGTGTAGTTGCTAGTACAGTTCCTCCCACCACCACCACCACTAAACAGACCTATGGACAAGGGAGTTGAGGGTCCCACAGGGATAGCCACGCATTGGTTAGCGTTGCAATTCAAATTCGTCCTCTGCGTTTGGTAAAAAGAATCTATCAACACTTTATCCGGGTCACTAAAGATAGTACGACTCGGGTCAGAAGAAGAAGAAGATAATTGAAATTCCGAAAAAGGCGGCCCCGATGATGAAAAAGGACGCGAGTTCGGGGAATCTTTCGTGGTTATCGTCGTCGTTGTTCCAGCAACTTTGTTGTACAGACAAGGTTGCTCCAATATATTGGGTTCATAAATCGATCCCCACAACTTCGCTTCGTAGATCTTATTATCACTGGAACTGCGAGGAGCTAAGCTCCATGAATTTTTCCCACTACTTTTTTTCGAGGAATTATTTAATTGACGTACCCTCTTCTTCGCACTGGTCGAGGCCAAGCTATCCGATGAGCCAAACGCAGCCAGACCAGTCACTCCCATTGAATTTGACCCATTATTATTATTATTTTCGCCACTTAGACTAGTAGAACTTTGGTTATTACTAGTATTAACTAGTGTTGAACTTGTCAAGTTATTCTGAATAGTAGTATTATTAGTATTATTGCAGCAGTCTACTGAACTTTCACCGCTTGGACTCATGTTGTTATTTTTTCGGCCTAGAAAGCTTCTGTTCTCCTTCCCATTCAGCAAGCTCACTTGTTGTTGTTGTTGGTCATGAGGATCCGGATAGACTCCTAGATTGTAGGCCGTGGGGGGATTGTAACCAGTGTACTCTGGCGATAGGTATCCGATATTGCGGGCCTCAATTGAGCGCCCGGCCGCGACATAGACGTCATATCCGCCCGCAAAATGGCCCAATTCGTCCGGATCCACAATATTATTATCGTATTTATTGTTGTTGTTGGCATGATCAGCGGAGTTATTCTTCTTCTTCTTCGTTCCAGCAGCCTCCAAAGAATCTGAACAATTAGTTGTTGAAGTCATCTTTAAATTAGTCGCTGACAGGCAATAGTGCAGCAAATGCAACCCTATCACGTCTTTTCGCTCCAACAAGTCCATCCAGAAAGGGAAAAAGGCGGCGTCCGAGGTCAAGTGTTTACACAGAATAAGGAAGGGCTTTTGAGACTCCAGTATATGTGACGGTCTTTCTTGTTGTTGTTTTGGTGCGAAATCAGATTCACTTCCCACCATCTCTATGTCACCCCCAGCATTTTCCTCTTCCTCCCTAGTAAGAGCGACAAAGTAGCTCGGGGCCGCCGTACAGACGACGCTGTGCAATGGCGTTTCGAAATTATTATTGTCGATCGTGCCATATAATTTGAACTGTGAGGGGGAATTCATCATCAGCTCAGCCTCTGGCTCTGGCATCATCGCTTCGTCCTCTACCGCCGTTGTTGTTATCGTGGAGGAGGAGGGCTTCTTTAGTTGCTTGGGGCTTCTTCTTATCTCAGACTGCTGACATTCCTCGAACTGACTTCGCGCTTTGGGAGTGAAGCTGTAACTATTATTATTCGCTGGTCCACCCCCAGTTTCTGATTTTAACGACATGGCTCCCGCCGCATAGTACGATTTCGCTCTTCTCACCAGTGGACTTAAATCAAGGCGCGTAGTAGTACTAGTATTTAAATTATTAGGTCCACTTACTAGACTCGAAGAATAAGCTTTCACATTTTCCCCTTGTTTCATAGCCTCATAGAATGAAAAAGTACCGGCGTGCTTGTCCGTAAACACGCCATCGTCAGTGGGAAATGTGTAGCAGGCAAGCGCGGATTCCATGTCGAGGCTGCCAGAAGCAACGCGCGTAAAGGACGGCTCGCACAATAGATTGCAATTGTACAACAGCTTCTGAATGAAACGGGAGAGAGACAGGAAACGCAGTGCCTCTAGTCTAAATTTATTTCTAATATTGTTTGGAGAGTCCGAAGAAGACTGATCTTCTGAGGTCGTGCTTTTGCTCGTGGCATCATGGGTTTTCGCAGCCTCTGTACTACTAGAGCCGCTCGCAGTACTGGAGGACAAATTCTCTAAAACTATCTTTCCAGACTGAGACGATGAGGATGGTTGCTGTACTACTAGAGCAGTACTACTAGACTTAGTACTAGCATTAATAACTGTACTACTGCTACTAGTACTAGTATTATTATTTGAATTTCCTATATTAGTACTAATAGTACCGTTTAAACTAGTTAAACTATTTAAATTAGTATTACCGTAATTGGAACCACCATTTGCTATATTATTAGTACAGTTTAGATTGGCTAGATAATTGTCTATTGGAAAGAAATAGACATTTGCTAGCACGTAGCCTGACACCAGGTCGGGGAAATGTTTCCCCATCCAAACGACATCGTGTAACGCGTTAGTATAGTGGGGGCCGAAGGCAAGCGCCACTTTCCGCGGCGTCAGCTGTACCTTCACGGGGACAAGGAACCAAGGGATGAGCGACTCCTCCAGAGCAACGCCGAATTTAGGCGACGGAACCAGGTCATTTGGAACTGTGGGACTTCCACTGCTGAACATATTATTATTATTTATTGGCACAGTAGTAGAACTACCAGTAGCTGTAGTTAAACTTAATAAATTTGTAAAACTGCTGTTTTTAGTAGTAGTAGTAGTAGTAGAAGTTACGGTAGGTCCTGAGTTGTTGTTCGGAGTCGGATTAATATTATCAATATTAATATTTAAATCGCCCCTTAAATCCTCCGCCCACAAAGGTCCATTTGTTGCGGAGGCCAATGCTGAGGGCGAGCTGAGAAGCGTCTTGCCAATGTGTAGCGCGATCTTCCAGAAAAAGATTTCCATTTTCTTCGAAGAAGTAACAGCCCTAGACGACCGCGTGACAGCCCTGCTCTGCAAGCAGCTGCGCTTGGCATGGAGATAGCGTAACAGATCAGCGGCGTGATGCGGACAATTCGAATAAGTGGAGTAAGAAGGAGAAGAAGTGACTGTTGTTGTGAACGTGAACCAAGAATTGAAGTACCAATCGTCTAAGGTTTCCAAGCAAAAGTCAAGTCCCATCTCTTCGTCTCGTGACACCTGGTGGGCGATGTAGCCAAGAATCTGAGCCGGACTTGGCCCAGGGCCTCTTTTTACTACTTCCTCCTCCGAATCCTCAGAAGACTTAGACACCATCTGAAGCGCTTGTTTGCACCTCTCCACAAATTTTTGGAAGTTGGCCTTGTTGTCGAAATAATTTCCATCCTTCGGAAATTCACTCATCGTATCATCCTCAATGTCATTCTTTTGAGTCCCATAATAATATAGTAAGTGCTCCGAGTCTAGTATATTATTATTAGACTTGGCGGGCCCTTCAGATGAAGACGTCGAGCAGAAAGGGCGAAGCAGCCAGCGCAGCTCCGCGTCTGGTATCAGAGGCGCCACTGTGTCGGAGTCCCAGCAGCGTGAGATCGAAAGCCGCAAGAGTTGTGCCATCTGAAAAAAAAATTCAGTAGAACTTGAATCTTCTTCTGAGTCTTTTTGTGCTACACTTCCTACTACTAAATGTGCTAGCAGTCTGATATACTTAGTGAGGGCCAGGGCCCGAGTGCACGGCCTGAACAGCTGCCATTGGAGGGAGCTCAGAATGCGTAGCACTCGTTCGCAGGATGACACAGCTCTCTTGAAACTAGCCATGTCGTCGAATTTCTTCAAATTATTATTTTCATCCGAGGAGGAGTTTATATTTTTTGTTGGTAACCGTGTATTAGGTATAAAAAAGATTTCTCTCTGAATTTCTAGGACGATCCGCTCAAGGAAAGAAGAGGCCTGTTGTTGTTGTGTTTGTGGTGGTTGTGACCCGCCTAATTCCAGACACAGAAACAGGAAAGCAGGATCTTCGAGCAATGGCCGCTTCACCATGCCATGAAGGCGGGAACAAACGCTACTCGTCAACTTTTAGGAAATTTAGTGAATTTGTATAATATTCGAGTATAATAGAAACAAAACTTTTTAATAAAAAGTTAAAATAAAACTTCCATCTGAATCTATTAATAATAATATTTTAAAAATCGTTCAAAATTTTAAATCAAAACTTATTACACATGTGACTGTCATTTACTAATTTAAATACTTATATTTATTATTATTATTATTATACGAGTTCTTTGCTGAGTGGGAGTTTGGCCTGGACTTTGCGGAGGGTGTCAACAGTGATGGAACCCTGGAGAACGCGTTGCACGACTGCGTCTCTAAGTTCTGCAGACCACCGAAGCGGCGCAGAGGTAAGCAAGTCGTAAACTTTCGCTTGTGTATTATCCGTGGACTGGTCAGCTAGTATTTTGACCAATGTACTATGAACGGTGGTGGGATGGTCCGCCTTAGCACCAGTAGCAGAACCAGTACTGCTACTGAGAAACCCGCGTTTTAGAGTCATTTTTTTGAAAATTTAATGAAAAAGAAGTCTTAAAAAGTTAAAAAAACGCGAGTCTTGTGTTGACATCTATTAATAACAGTAATGCGGCTGTTAATGTCATCTTGAATCTGAATCATTTAAATATAATTAATCACAATAATATTATCAGATCTCGAGTCTTGAAATCAAAACAGAATTCATACTGCGTCAGATCTAGGATACCCGTGACGGCATTCTCAAAAGTGGGGCCTGAAGATTATTAACGAACTCAATGTACTAAATGAATGGAAAATGGACCTAATATTACTAATACTTAAATTTATATTTTAAAATTTTAAGTGTTAATATTATACACATAATAATTATGTGAGCAGCCCATTAGGAATTGACCTGCTGACACTTCAGGAGCTGCTACCTTACGAGTACTCCGGTTTGAGAGAGTGTTACTACGAATTAAACTATTATTTGAACCAACGAGGGGGGGGGCGCGGAACACGATTTAATACTTGCAATATTATTATCTAAGACTAATATAGTAATTATTATCAACCCACGAAAATCGCGATTTACTTACAAAACTCAAATCAGCAAGAATATTATTAGTAATTTAAAAATTATAATATATTGATTAATTAGTCCACAAGGCCAATCCTATGAAAATTTTAGTGTACAGTGAAATATTACTAAAATTTTAATAATAATTAGTCTTGTTCGTATATTAATATGTATAGGCTCGATTTAAAACCAGCGATGAGTAAGTTAATATTGGACAGATCTAAGCAAAACTATTCGATTCGTCGATGAAAATATTGGATATTTATAGTTTGTTTAATATCATATTCTTGGTCCTAACGAATAGCAAACGTCGCAAGTTTACTAATGAAAAAGTTTTAGCATTCCAAAAAGGATCAATTATTATACATTAAGCCTGAAATTGCTACTACGTTATGAACTGCAAAAATTGTCAACTAATCCATTTGAATACTGCGCTAAATATAGATTGCATGAGTAATGTCTTTGAGAAAGAAAAGTACAAAATCTGATATTGTTTATATTTGGCACGATATAAATTAATATGAATGAAACTTAATATTATACTGGATCATTCCAAATTTTGCACAATGGAAAATAATTTAACCATTTATACATAATATGAAAGAGAATATTATAAATACAGGAAGTTTTTTTTTTTTTTTGTTCCTGTCTCCTTAGAGCTGGTCTCCAAAGAATACCAAATCGGGTTTTGGCACAGGCATCGCGAGAAAGCTAGTAGTTGGGACTTCATTTGTTGGTAGTTGAGAACCTGCCGCTGCTGCTCCTCCTCCCGATGTTGTTCCTCCTCCCGATGTTGTTCCTCCTCCCGATGCTGTTCCTGACGTTCCTGTGTTTGCTGCTGCTTTTTTCCGTCTCCAATACCAGAACCCACCTCCACCAACGAGGGCTACCACAACGCCTAGTACAATAAGCAGATACAGCCTACTACTACCCGTATCTGATCTAAGCGAGTATTATAATGATTATTGTCAAGGTACTGTATGTATAATTATAATACGACTGTCTAATCCGAGTCCTATTAAATTTATTAAAGTTCTCATTAATATATAATATGATTCAGATTCTTAATCTACTATTACGCAAGCCATTTTATAATTTCAGATTATCTAATAGGAATTCGGAAGAATATGAAGTAACCGTACACACGTACCAGATTCTCCGTCAACATCAGCTGTAACTTTTTCACCGCTCATCAATTTCATTTTCTTTTTCTTCTTTTTTTCAGTGCCTCCGGGCTTTTTTTTACCTCCGCTAGATCTGCTCTCCTTGGGACTCTTTTTGCGCCTGTCGCTAGATCCGGGCTTACTGCTAGATGCGCGCCGACTTTTAGGACTCTTTTTGGGCCTGTCGCTAGATCCGGGCTTACTGCCAGATGCGCGCCGGCTTTTAGGACTCTTTTTTCTGCCTCCACTGCCACTACTGCTTGCTCTGCCTTTTTTTTGCCTGGACCCACTACTGCTTGCTCTGCCTTCTTTTTTCCTAGACCCACTACTGCTTGATCTGCCTTCTTTTTTCCTAGACACACTACTGCTTGATCTGCCTTCTTTTTTCGTACTCTCATCCTTTCGTTTCTTCTTCACAGGTGACTTAGACTTTCTTCCCTAAATTTTGGAATAATATTGTTTTATTAATGAGTACTAGAATGATCCTAAATTGTTCTAATATTTAATCATACTAGGTGCTATGCAATGTTAAGACTAGTTAAAGTAGTCAATCTAAAAAAGAGTCGTGCATCATTTCCGACCGCGGAATCGAATTTAATCATATTTATTAGTATTTATTATACCATACACACTGCTATAGACTTTTAGATCAGATGAATATATAATTAATACTATAGGATTCATATTCAATAATTATATGAGTCATATCAAAAAAAATCTAGGACTGGTGTTAAAGTGAGTCCCTCCTGTTGGATCTCAAGAAAGAGTATACTTTCCCTAAACTGGTACTACCAGTCCTAGAGTTTTTCAGAATTGATTTTCTCTTTGGGGACTTCCGCGATTCACCTTTCATTTCGAACGCGAAGTAGAAATAATTAATATCAGAATCTAAATTTATAATTTACCTCAGACTGTGTGGTCTTCAAAATATATTCCTATTACAAAAGAGTTCAATCTTGAATAATCTTAAATATGATTATTTGATATGTATTATTATATTACAGATAAATCAAGTCTAGTCTTGAATTAAATAATAAATTACCGTCGCTTGAGCCCTTTTTCTTTTTTTTTTTCTTTTTTTTTTCGTATTTGTCGCTTGATTTAGGAGGTTTCATCATGGAATCGAAACCCGACACTTCACTAAACTTCCCGGATTTGCCATACTTCCCTGACCCTCCTCCTGCCCTAGCTAGAGCCTGGGCTTGTAACTCTTGATCAATTACTAGATTCTTATCTAGACTATGCTCGAAATGCGCCTTCTCCACCGCCATCTCATTTTGCAATGCCTCTAGACGCGCAAGCATACGCTCTTCCTCTTCTTCTTGACCTTATAATAATAATAATTTTAAGAGTCTATTTAAATAATCTAAATTTTCATGTATTATAGATCCGAATTGAATTTTGACCTCCTGTCCGCCAAGATGAAAGAACCATCATATATTCTACATATATTAATCATATTATGATTCATGATTTCAAATTTATAATTATAAGTACACACCATTATATGGCTTAGGAATATTAATAATATTGAATGAGACTGTAGGTCCGAAGTGTACGCTGCCAGTTTCGCTCATCCCTCCTTTCACGTTTCTCCTGTTGCTTTTCCTCCCGCCGATCCGCGTGCTTTACGTCACCTACAATACCCTTTTTCTGTGAAAAAAGACCTGACCTTCCAGCTCTAATGATATTATATTAATTTAAAGACACAATTTGAATATTATATTAAAATCACACGAAGAATATTACATAATTTAATATTTAAATAATACGCAATTTAATATTGATAGTTTATATACGCAAGAATCCGTCTCTAGCTTTCTCTAGTTTCCTGGCTTGCAGATCTGCCTTTAATTGTGTGATTTCTTCTTCTTTGTCTACGTGCCTGTAAAATCTCTCTCTCGCTTCGTCAATTTGGACGTTCTCCTGGTCCAGCAAGTCCCAGTATCGCACCTCCATATAATAGTACTGTCAGCTAGATTCATAATATAAAACTCACTTCTCTATAATAATAGACTTTAAATACTATTATTAGTTTAATAGTGGCTGAGACGATTCCGAAAAAATGATCTTAAAATATCCCATTACAAGGCAAACACACTTGATGGACTATTACAAGTTCAGATTGTCACTATAATCATAAAAACTTCACTTTTCGGAGCTTTTAAGTGCTCGCACTACGTACCGTTCTCTGCACAAAATATAAATAATTGAATATTATATCCATATTAAATATAGTAAATACTATTCAGCTCTCAGAGTCAGTTTATTCTAATAACATAATATTAATTAATAATATGAACGTGTCTGATGTGAGTAGTATTTAAACTCAACACACTAACAAAAATACGATGGCTTTGCCCAGTTTCTCTGCGGCTCGAAAGTCCTCCTGCAAGGTGAGAAAATCGAGGGTGTATTGCGCTTCCTCCTCCTCACCCATTTTCTCAAAAAACTCTTCCTTATCCACAAACTCCTCCTCCATCTGGTTCACGAAATCCTCCCTTTGCCGGACCTGGGCGCCGATCTTCAAATATAAATTTGGTTATTATAGCTCCTGTGAATTTGAAGCGCTTGAATTTTCTATAATATTACTATTAGACCCAATATTATAATTATTAATACTGCACGCTGTAATACACAGCATATATTACAGCACTGAGCATTTTATTATATTAAAATAATATCTGTTCAACTTGAGGCTGGATATTGTTAATAGTTACCAGTTAAATTGAATACGATTTTCAATTCTTGTTCCGACATCTGCTCCATTTCGCGGCGAGTGGGGAGTGAATCAAGGATCTTCTGTCTAGCCTGCTTGAACAGTTCAACGCGCTCTATCTTCAGCTCCTTTCGGTCCTCCTCGCGTTGTAGCGCGTCCTCTTTCATGCCTAGATAGTAGATTCAAGTATTAATAATAAAAAAGGGAAAAATTTTAAATAAATATATATAATTAGTACGATGTTCTTCTATTTCGAATTGCTTGGTTCTTTCGTTGTGCTGCTCCTTAAAGTCTTCGAACGTAAGACGTTCCACCGGGGGATCCTCCAGGCCCGTGGCTTGTTGAAAAAAAGCCAGCGCCCGCCCTGCGTTCTCGATTTCGTCGGGCAACTCGGCCTTGAAATCCCACCCTCTCTTCTCAATCGCAGCTTCCAGTTTCTTGATCTGATACCTTTTTTGATTTTGAATCATTCTGAATTATTATTAATATAATGAGATGTATTTAATATTATAATTTATAATACAGTAATAGTATGATACAGTATTGGGCTCAGAATGACCACCGATCCTAAACTTAGTAATGAGAACACGGTCCAATAATGTTAGAAATAGACTTTATATAGGATTTGTTTAGACAGAATGTAGAATTATAAACGCGGACAAGTCACTGGATTTGTAATCTTGAGCCTAAGAGAAAAGTGGCGCTAAATGCTGAATATACAGAATTACGAAGAGAACACCCCCACCTGGAAAGCTTGAGATAGAGACTCTATCGAGAGATTCTTAGTGAGAAACGTCACTGCTTTCTCGACACTCGAAGGGATGCCATGCTTTAAGTAGATTGCCAGGATCTCATCTTCTTTCATATCATATAGTAACATCATCTTCTTTCATATCATATGGTATTACAGTTTCTCGTAAAAATTTCATAAGCCCCGCGCACGGGGGGGGGAATCGGCTAGTAATGTAGCAGTGTAGCAATATGGGTTTAGCATATTTTTAACGGGAGGGGGTTTCGTGTGGGTTTTATTTTTATGAGGGGAGAGTGGCTGACGGTGGCAAGACAGATGGGTGGAGGAGTGAACGTGAGCCGTGTATATTGCAGATCTGGCGGTGGGAAAAAGCAGAATGTATTACATTCCCAAACGTGGGATAGTTTGGGAATTATAGCCCCTAATATTCTCGAATAAGTTGAAGAGCTCGAGATCTGCCAGGCAGCCAAGTCCTTCTACAAGGAGTTCAAGCTCTAAACTGCATTTGCCTCTACGAGTTTTGGACTGTTAGACAGTGTAATTTTAAAGCTAGTAGGCCAATTATATGTTCAGATCACAGAGCAGAGTAGGGGGCTTGTGCCAACAGAAGATTTTGTTGGGGTTCATGAACTTATACACTGATGAACTTAAAACGCACATTGAGGCAACGTTTGGAACCGCAGAATGCGATGAGATCATTTCGGCATACTATTACCGCGGTAGCGTAGCTCCACTGCCTAACGAGATCTTAGATTCGAAAAAAAAATCAACATAAATCGAAGACAGCTAACGCGCGCCAAAGAAAATAAAATCGAAGAATCGAGTTAGAGGTTTCTACAGGAGAACACTTTACCAAATTGCTAAATAGCTGTATAGTCTATCCTAAACACGTCTAAAAAGACTTTTCAAACTTCATAGAGATTTCCCTGTTGGTGGCTTGAGCCAAAGTAGAAAGAAGTGTGGTCATAAAGTGTATGTCCAAATTGTCAATCTAATAGCCAGATCGATATGGTGTGCATGAGATGGATTTGTACTGATCGGATAAGATTAGATTCGTTGAGCTTTGAAATCAGGTTGATATTATCGATCTAAATCACTGAAACACTCCTACCGCTCCTTTATTCCACAATCTTTAAACCAGCAGGAATATGAATAAGATTAAAAGTAGTAAGTAAGCATATATCCGAATCATATAAGCAGGCATTAAGTTAAGTGATACGCCTCTAATCAACCTAAGCCCTACCCTATGCTTACCTGCCTTAATACTTAATCATGGTTATTTTATTTAAGTTTAATATAGAGCTACTCTCTTTGCAATTTGTTGTTCGATTCAAAGAGATTTGAAAGTGGTCCTTTTTTCTGACTCTTTTATTATCTTAAACTTAAATCATTTTCAAAATTAACTCTAAACTTTCACTACTAAATTTTTAAAACCACTCTATATTCGATTAGATCTTCCGACTTCACTCCATTCACTGTTAGCCTATTTTCAATATATATTTTCGTATTTCAAACAGTCAATTTAAAATTATTAACTAAGAAGTCAAATTTGTACCGATTATTTTAACCAGATTCAACTTTGTCTTTTAGTCTAGATCGTATATGAATCACCACTGGACCCCTCTCCTGATTCGTCATTTAATGACGGTACGTACCAATTTACCAATAAATGTTAATTGAACTCAGTACTTGGGCGAGCGCCAAATCATAATACTGTTGTAAAATTTAGATATTAAACACAACTGGATTCCTCTCCTAATATGAATTGAAAGCTGTGTTACTTGCCAAATTTTTTAAAACGCGTGACATTTCCAGGATTTCAGGATTCTAGGATTCCCACTGACATCTGGACGCACTACTAGCACCTACCCTGATAGATTAGAACGTCCGTTTTACCACGACAGATTAAAGTGCACACGTAGCACTGATGCTGATAGATTAGAGTGTCCAGTTAACACTGACTATGATAGATTATAGTGCCCAGTTGGCACTGATCCTGATAAATTGTAACTGCAAAGGGTAATCTCCTAGCGAGTTCTGAATGGAAGTCCGTCACTTGAGTTATAACGCTGCAACGTTGCATTTTTACAAGACGCTATTAGCATCAGACACGTGAGCACATCACAGCGATCATTTAAAATTTGTGTTTTTGTATTTCAAATTCTACAGCAAGCTATTATTATCAGAGGCGTGAGCTCATCACTGCGGTAATTTTCAAATGTTCTCTTTCTTGGTGTTTCGGTAAGGGCTAGAGTTTTCAGACAGACCCATCCCCACTGTGACTATCCCTTTGTAGCAATGGAATTCACCAACTACTTTTAAATTAATTCACGTATCAATACTTAGATTTGGAGCTATACTTTGAAAGTACTATTAGATACTTTAATTTCCGAAAACCATCTTCCAATTAGTAGAAAAGCGACCCAAATAAAAATTCCCACGAACAACCGGATCCAATAAAATAGACAGGCTCAGCTGAGTCTGTGACACGAGCACATTACAAGTATATTAATCACCACTCGACCTGACGTGTCATTTCACGACGTTCAAAAATGAGGATACCACTGGGATTTTCATCTATACCAATTTACCAATAAATGTTAAATATACGTTATATTTAGCGAGCGCCTAAACTTAATATTGTTTTAAAATTTATATATTATTCAGCACTGGATTCCTTTCGTGATAATTTATTTCATGACGTTCAAAATAAGAATATACCAATGTTTTTACCCCTCCGAAAATTATGTAATTTTGATATAACCTATAGGCTATAACACTCAACTAAAAAAATTAAAATGAAATTTATA
>JACKZZ010005927.1_pt1 | contig 17301 bp, 15 predicted proteins | sample 8027871 | NCBI WGS metagenome assembly JACKZZ01 (sample SAMN15724774, study PRJNA655200) | protist metagenome | isolation source: fluorescence activated cell sorting (FACS) single amplified genomes of... | place: USA: West Boothbay Harbor, Gulf of Maine | collected 2000-07-19
TTAGTTGTTGAGAGACAAAAACTCTTGTTCCACCGTAGTAACACTTTTCTGATACTGATATCCTAGCATCGAGTAATAATTGCACATATAAATTATTTGACAAGCCAGAATTGTGTATCGTGTCCCATTATTGCGAGAAATCTTTCGAGAAGTTGGACAGTCTTGCATATTTTTGAGACAGGTCTAGGATAATGAAGGGACTCACACAGCAAGACTGTGACGATGCTGGTATTTATGAAGATGATACTGTAAGTCCAACTAGCACGAATATATCACAAGTTAATAGTGGTGTCAAAGGAGCGACACATGGCAGTAACAGCAAGAGCAGCCCTAGCAAAGCAATCGACTTGGAAACATCTGGAGCTTATTCAGATGCTTATGGAGATGAAAGCTTTGACAACTATGAACAGGATATGTTTGATGATATAGATGATAATGACGCTGAAAAGGAGAATACTCACAATGTTGCTAACTCACCCATCGGTTCGTCGTCAACAAGAACTTCTACTACTAAAGTAGAGGAATGCCCTAATAACGGAAGTACCCCAGTGATATCAAGCTCGCTGCCATTACAAGCACTAATACAGTCTTCTAGTCCTACTAAGACACACGAAGCAGCAGCAGTATCTAATGATGTACATGTTATAAAAGATCAAAGTATTGAAAGGACTAGTCAATTAGCATTGTTAAAAAGTAAGCGAGCTGCAAAAGCAGCAACAGCAGCTGCAGCTGCTGCTGCAACCAATAATTCATCTAATGCTAAAGCTACTGGAGAATATAAAGTCAATAACAAAGACAAGAAAAAATCTACACCCGTTAAAAGTATGTCGTTGTCACCATCAGAGTTAGCTTTGTTCGGTATTAAAGATGGTGTTGATGCTTTACAAGCTATTGCAGTATCAGCACCTGCTGTTCATGATACCACAATAACAAAAAATAAAGGTAAATCTAGTGGTTATGGTACCGCAAGTTCAGTGTCAAATAGAAACAAACCTACACAACCCCCTCATAAAGATAACAGAATGAAAAATAAGAATGGTAATGCAAGTAGAGGTCGAACAGTAGGTAAGGGGGTACAATCTAAAGTACCAGCTTTAGACATGAGTAATATTGGTCCTCAAACTGGTGGCAATAATAGTAATAGAAAGTCAACATCAAAGACAACCATTGTATCTAATGCTATGGGTCCAGAAAGTGTAACTCCTGAACCATTAGGTAATCATATTGAAGATGATGATGAAATGTTTCCGTCATCATCAAGATCTGAATTAGATCATTCTCAACAATCACAAAATAATTCAAGAATACATCAAAATATATCAAAGAAAAAAATTGTTTCAAATGTAGAACAAACTATATCTACTAAAGTGACTGTATCAGAAAGAGATGCCACCCATTTCAGTCGACGTATTCAACATCATAAACCAGTTGTGCATAATTTTGTGGGACCACCTGGACAAAAGTTGCATGGTTCAATATCTCCATCTAAAAAGGATATACGGAGTCATGGTATTGATACAGGAAGAAGCAGAAGTAATAGTGGACAACCACGCAGCTCACGTAATAAAAGTGTGGATACTCCCAGGCTGGTTATGAATGAACTTCCATCAAAAAAGTATCATTATTATAAACCACCAAAAAATACAAATTTGAATAATCATCAATCAAAAATACAACCAGTATCAGGAGCAGCTATAAGTACAAAACCAGCTCTTGATTTTAGGATTGGATCAACTACGGAAGATTCTATGAGAGCAGGTGGTATTATAAATAGTAAAAAAGGAAATGGTTTATTCAGTGATTACGAAACAGAAGCTGTACGTGAAAGTCGTAAAGAAACATATTTAATAGCAAATTTAGAAAAGAAATTAAATGCATTAGAAGAGCAAGAACTTATAAGGGAACGAGTTGAAAAAAGGGCATTACAAGAAAGATATCAAGAGGAAGCACGAAAACGACGTCACAAAATGCTGATTGCAAAACGACACCATGATTCATATCTAGAACAACAGCAATTAATGTTAATGCAACAACAACAACATGCACGTGGCAGGATAGTTGGGCCACCAAATTTACAATATAACCCACCGCCTATCGATGATGATAATGATGATTGGGATGAGAGCAATCCGTACTATGAACCTAGTCCTGATGGTAATAGTTACGATGCTGCTGATAGTAATGAACAATGGGCAGGTGCAGCATATGACAGATATAACAATAATCAAAATCATGATTATACAGAAGATAACGCACGGGCGGGTGAAGATTACGGTGAATGTCTAACGGAACGCCAGCATCAAAAGGCAGAGAAGCAGCGTAGATTTGAGGCTGATGCAGCACAAAAGCGTGCTATTATTCAAGAACAAAGACGTTTAGCAAGAGAAAGACGTGATAGATTAGATCATGAAAAAGAAATACAAAAACAAAAGTTAGCCGCTGAATATACAGCAAAAAAAATTCGTGAATCTGAAGAAAAAAATCATAAATATTTACTAGAAAAAGCTGCTGTTGCTGAAGCTGCTAATCATATGCAATTATTAAAATTTAAGCAAGATTATGTTCTTGCTGGTGCAGGTAAAAAAGGAAAACGTAATACAAACCGCAATCATCAACTAACATCAAAAAATCATCAACATAACAGTGAATTTAGCCCAAATGACAATACTAATTATGATGATGTAGAGCAAGATCCAGGAGGATACAGTGATACCATGGGTAGTCCAAACGGGCAAGATATATCTATAGATGCTGCTGGTCATACTGGTGGTGGTGCTTTATTAAAGAACCATCATCATCAACCACAGAATATGTCACAAAATAGTTGCCCAGTTGGCGCATCAGCATCACATGTAGAAAGTGTGCTGTTGGGTGTCGAAGATGAGCCATCATTTGGATATATCGGAAACTCATTATTAGACAAAAAACAAGTCAAACCTACCAAAAATATACATAATAATGATGAAAATAATTACCAACCAATGACAATTAATAATGGTAATAAACTCCAACCTCGTAAACCAGGCGGAGGAAAACCATCGCATACTGGCGGTCGCATGGCAGTTCAAAACAAAAATAACAATCATAAAATACCAAAAAAAATATCTAAAAATACTGCAAAAGCTACTGAAAATGCTAGTCCACGGTTACAGCATGATCCGAATCACGGGTTGAATGGCATGAAGGCACTACATGGTATACACGATAGTCCAAGAAAATATCCTTCACCTACTAATAATAATATGCATAATCCCAATGATCACCATCAAACATATAATAATGACCCAAATTTTTATGGTCACGTAAGTGGTAATCAATATAATCATGATGGTCATATCATTGATAAAGGACAAGGAGGTAGTACAGTTGCTATTGGAATTAATGAAGATGGTAGTGTTGTTATATCGAATCATAGTCATGATGATCCATCGGGGGGTGCATCTGGTTCTGGGACCATACTGGGCCTGCAAGGCGGCAGTAGTGTACATGTCAGTCAAACACTACCAGCATCATCATTATTAAATCTACAGCCCAATATTGTAGATGCAATTGGAGCATCTGGTACACTCGAGACAACAGTTCAAAGTACTATGGATCCTATTGAAGACGGTATCAATATGACTGCATATAACAGCCTTATCGACTATGCTATACCTACTGTACCAGATGGTGCAGGAAAAGATGGAAATCAAGGTGATTTTGATTTAGGACCAATGCAAGAAAGTCCAGATGCTGTATTAAATGGAAATTATGATGACCATCCCATCCCACTTTTAGGTATGAGTAGTGGTTTAGATGCTGGATCATTGGATCAATATAGTTCAGTTCAAGTCACGGATTGGGGTGATGCAGAAGATGATGAGTGGAATCCACCACAAGCCAATGGTAGTGGCAAAAGTAACGGTGGTCCAATGTTAAGCCCTATTGCCGATAGAGACGCTGAAGAGTCATTAGGTTTATCTGGAACATTTGATAGTGGTGTATGTTGATCAGTAATTTGATTTTTACTATTTGTAAATATGTTGTATATCATTGAAAACTTTCCTTTGAATAAATAAATAGATAAATAGATATAAGTTAATTAAGAAATTACACTTCAATATCTATCCAATTATTATGGCCCTACTTAACTCCTTAGTTTTGCGTCTTTCGTTCCCTGTCCGTTCCCTTTGCTCGCTCCATCCTGCGATATCTACACACGATCGTCGGATTATCACTGTTCTCTCTCTCTCTCTCGCTCTCGCTCTGACATGCAATGTATACATGCTTATGAACAACATTATCCTATACTTCTTCGAATGAAGCTAAGGGTGCTGTTTTTTCTTCTTCTGTACACAATAACTCAATATTCAATTAATGAATGAATTTATTAATCTCTCCTTATAGGTTGTCCAAATTGCTTCATAAATTCTGTTGCTACTAAACGTGCTCTTGCATTTAATGCAATTTTCATTCCAGATATTTCTTTATCAATATCTTCCATGAATTGCACAATAAAATCAATTAATTTATGTTTCCACATTGTCTCTAGATGTACATGTGTTACTAAAAAGGACATATCGTATCCTTCAACAGCTTTACGTCTCATAATAACAAATTGTTCACTTCTTTGCATCAAAAATGATGTAAATTTATGACATAAAATTTCTTCGATTTCATCTACTTGTTTAATTTTTATAGATACTCTAACACTATTAATGCTGGGCTCAATGAGACATCTCTCCATTTCTGTTCTAGCAATAACAACAGGGTTCATCAATAATTCTTTACTGTGATGGACTTCTGCCTCGGGTTTGTTGTGTCTTTCCACAGTCTGAGATGGAAAATTACGAAGACACAAAGCCGCTGTTAAAGTCAATTGGACTGCATCCAAATAAGGCTTCAATGCACCGGCACTTGACGACATGATCTATGACAGTGCTACTAACTATGAATGTATGCGTAGTGTGGTGTACTCGTGCATTCAGAGATAATCAGATCGAGGGTTTACGTCGTTGTAGTGTACGCCCGTGCGGCGCGAACTATAATCATGTTTATCACGTGTTGTATGAAGCAACATTGTCTGTTATGAAGATTATGTTTTAAGTATAGCTTTATTTCTGCTAAATTAAACGTAATAAGTGTCAAGAGTGGGTAGGGCCTTCACAAGATACTTCAATTGGTTGACAAACGCTTTGCTATCGTATCTGCAGGGTATTGGGTTGACTGTTCTTGTACATACATCATTTGTGGCATTCATTGCACAGAGAAACAAGTATTGTGTGCACAGTAAACCCATTCAGTTTCATTGCATCAGCTGAATTGAGCCTTCGAGTCTCCCTGGGCCATAACTGAGACCACACAACACAAGAATACCCATTGACACACCTAGCAACAACCAGTACCTTATACCAATACACATATACAAAGGCTTACTTTATTAAATACATATCTTGATAACATACATATAATACATTGGCATATATTAACATGGAAAGAGTAACTTTACCTGCCTTCAAAATTCCTGATGAAAGAGTAAAAGACATGTCAGCGAAGATGACTAAAGTATTTAATGCAGAATTGAAATCAACTGTATATCAACTAGGTGGTTCACAAAATCCTCCTAAAACAATATTTAAAACAAATGGTAAATCATCTTTTCCTTTACGTCCTTCTGAGCGAAATAGGCTAGCCTTAACTATGTCCACAGAGGAAGTGATGAATACAAATCAATATTATGAAGATGAAACAACTAAAGGAAAGCGTCGTTGGAAAGAAATACGACATTTATGGTTAGTAACAAGGAAAATAGAGCATAGTAGAGGGAGTCTCGAAAATGCCCTGTGGTACTACGGCAACAACGGCATCACTTGTAATCATTTCGTGCATGCTATTATGGAAGAATTTGGGTTTAGTCCTGATATTGATGATATGGAAGCCCATTTAAGATGGTTATATTGGTCATTTAATGGAGGTACTGCTGACAATGCTGATTGGAGAGAAATTCTAGCTACATTCAGAATTGTAATATTTTTTAGAATGATACAAGATAGACCACAAGACTTACTTTTGGCTATATTTGACATATTCGCCATTGGTGGCACTGATCCAGCTACTGTTAGTAAACATCCTAATGAAGCATGGTTTATAACAAATGTGACAGATACTTTAAGAACTATATTTACTGTAGCATGTGAGACTGTATACGAAAGGGATGGTATGCATGAGATTGTTGACAAAGCCATATTATCTAATTTTGACCATATTAAAAAAGGTCTTGGTCAAACAAAAGCACAAAAAGTATCTGCTGGTATTGCCGCTAAGAAAGCGGAAGAAGAAGCCTTAATAGCTGCTGGTGGTGACCCTGAAGAGGTAAAAAAAGATATAGAAAAAAGAAAACGATCAAGAAAAAATAAAAATAATAAAAATGATAATATAACAACTTCTTCAGATGAAGTAGAAGAAGAAAAAACTGGTGCACAACGTTTAATGGATATTAAAAATAAACAATTTCAAAATGATTCACCTTATGAATTAGAAGAATTATTAAGAAAATATGATGTAAGAATGTATCGAAAAGATTTTCGAAAATTTTTGAGAATACACAATGAAGTATTAGTAAAAAAGTTTCAATCATATTGTTGGCAAAGATTACCAGTTGATTGTAGATTACAATCACTTGATGAGCAACAGCTAGGTGCTTTAAGAGCCAGTGACAACATCATGTATAGGTTTAAATTGCAACAGGTGAGTTTTGATTATCTAGTCTCAGAGTTTGTTTGCATGCATGCTGCTGGACATGAAGTGATTATGGTTCATACTAACACTACTCATCTCTTCTCTCTTCAATCATCTACCCCCCCTCCCCAAACATACTAAATAGGCTTTACATATCTATAAAAAGTCCTTATACAGACGAATGTTTGATGATTGGAATTCAGCTGCAAAAACATTGTCGGTAGTTAGACGACATGCAATGCGAAGATTTAAGTATAAACGTAATGTATACTTCAAATTTTGGAGACAATTAGCATCAACACGCTCAGTAAGACGTAAAAAGAACATATTAGCTGAAGTTATGGGTACGTATATATGTTACACAGTGTCTTTCGCAGTACTTGTTTTTTTTATAGCATGCACATGTTTGTCACTAACAATGCCAATTCTCTCCAACCATACTTTACAACATCTTATCACTATATTCCTAAATAATGAATTTTATTGTTCGTATATCTATATAGGTAATTATTCTCTAAAATCTAGAACATTCTATAGAATCAAATTATTTAACTATCAAACTGGTTATATTATGCGTACAGTAGGCACATTTAATAAACATGCTAAGAAACAAAAGGCAGCATTCTCACATTTACGTGAATATATACGTTTAAGGTGGTTACGTGTGCGATATCATCAATGGTGGAACAAATGCGTTGAGGATCATAATCGCGAACTAGCAGTTGATCATGATTGGGAACGTTTATTACGTCATAGATTACAAAAATGGGCTAAATGGGCACATGATGAAGCGCATCAAAAACGTATGGAAGATGTGGCTATACAAAATAAGATGGATTTTGATAAAAGAATGAAAGAAGCGGACAAAGATGCGTTGGTTTTATTACAATTAGAAAAAGATAAACTTGCAAAAATTGAAGAGTTACGTTTAATGGAATTAGAACGTGAAAAAGAAGAAAGATTAAAAAAAGCAAGAGATGTAGCACAAAAAGCTAAAAAAGAAGAAAGATATATTATTATAATGGCACAACGCGATACAAGACGGAGAAGAGTCCGAAAAGAAATGACGGCATTCAAAAAAAAATTTGCTAAAAAGTGGGAAATAAAACGCTTGGAATTTATAGATAAAGCAAAGGTGCGTCTGCATGCCTGTTCTGTCTGTCCTGTCCTGTCTATCTTTTACTATATTGATGAAACATTGCATGCAAATATTGACGAAACGGTTTAGTGCCTGTTTCCCACCCGATCGTGCAGCGACTAACGACGTCACCACTTCATTCATCACCCGACCGACTGACTCACCATTTCCTCCCTATATATATAATTATCAATATACAGCGTCGTATTGATGCTTACATTGCAGATGAATATAATCAATTAGCCATACAAATGAAATTTGAAAAACTAAAACGTGAATTTTTTGCTCCACCTAGTAGAGAAAATGCTGCACGTGAGATTATATTAACATCTCATAAAAATATTGTTTTTTTATTTTTAGATGCAAAATTACGTAATGATAATTTAACTATGCAAAAAGTCTTATATAAATGGGATAAAGATAAACGAGGATATTTAACATATGACGAATTCAAAGCTATGATTAAAGCCTTAGGTGTGAAGTTAAATCCGTCTCAAATGTCACATGTTATTCGTGGCGTGGACGCAGATGGTGATGGTTGTATTGAACTAGATGAGTTACTTGATAGTATGAAAGACATTGAGCATATGGGCATTGTTGGAAGCCCATGGAAAATGTAAGTTTTTATTGGATTCATGTATGTTCCTCTTACTTGCTTTTGACCTTGACTGAATTTTCTCGTCACCCTCACTTCCTTTCTGTGATTCAAAACTAACCGTAAATTTTCTAATTTATTATTATATATAAACTTATATCTAAACTTAAGGTATGTTGATCCTGCTCAAGATGTTATTGTATATCAAAACTTTGATACAAATGAAAAAATATTTGAATATAATATGACTGATGAAAAATTGATGGAAGTGACACACAGTAACATTTATGGTGCAGCTGATTCAGAAGCTAAAGAGTTGGCAAACAAGGCCCAAGAAGAGGATTGGGAATATACTATAAATACATTTATGGCCAGACGGATGCAGTATATGTACAGATATTGGAAGACGAAAAAAAGGAGAAAGCAATGGGCGTGGAAGTTGAAATCACGCGAATCAAATGAAAAAAATAAAAAAGCGTTTTATATTTCAAGTTGGCTTGCTAGACATTGGATTGGTAGTAAAATAAGAAGTAAATTTAAAAAAGAATTATATCTTACTTTTGAAAAAATGTAAGTATTATTGTGTTGATTGTAGTTTGAGCTGGAGCTGTTGCCTGATTTGACATTGGTGTCGTGTTCCTTGGTTGTATCCCACTGTTCTATTTGCATAACATTTTACTAATCATTCTCTAATATTACACCCATATTCTCATCTATCTTGATATTGGCATATAGGTATGTTGCCGATACAGGTCGAATTTTTTGGTATAATCATCTAAATAAGACATCACATTGGGAAAGGCCCTACATACTATGGCGTTACGGTGATGTCAAAATGCCTTTGGACTGGATTCCTATTGATGTTCCTACAGTATCACCGGAAGAACTTGCGACTGACAATACGAAAGAGCAAATGTATGCTTTACATTATTGGCATGTCAAAGGTACGTACATACGTACATCATATCAAACTATTGAGTTATTAGAATTGAAAGTAGAATATCCATATTTATCTTTTCTGAATGTTTTACTGGATGTTTAACATACCGACTACCCTCTTATCAATCCTTATCCCAAAAATGCCACTAACACCTTCATTCTTCTTGTATATTATAATAATATATATCGCCTTTCTCCTATATAAACCATTCAAACCATTCAAACCATGAATCAACAGGAAAAAGAGATATTCCTCGTAAGCCAGATGGTCTTCCTTTGTGCACACAATGTCAACGAAATTTAGCATCAGAATTTTGCAAAAAATGTCATTTAAATTATTGTTTATCATGTGCACGTGACACTCATGGCTCGCCATTCCATTTTAAACAGCAAGCTATTATGAAAGTAGAAGATAGAAGTAATACACAAATGTTAGAAAAATTACAATTTAGTATAACACATAATTTTACAACAGTATCTTACCCATATTGTAAAATGTGCAAAACAACGAAAGTTTTAGCTGGTATGCACTGTGTTACATGCGGTCCTGAGGGCGGCGATGGTATGGACATGTGCCGACCATGCTGTAGACGCATACACGCTCATGAAACCATTCAACACGAATTTTATCCTATATAAATAAATAGATGTAACTGCGTTGTTCTACCTGTTGTTGTATATTACTTAGATGGTACGATTTTGGTGCAAGAAAGGCTCCAAGGCCGTCCGGACGGTGGGGTTGGATCCCCCACATGTTGTAAAATTAATGTGGATTTTTCTGTATTGGATTCATAATTGATGTATTATAAGTATTTCACACGGCTTGTTCAGTACTATCACGTGCATTCATTTCCCCGCCGCCAAAAAATTTTCGACGCCCCCATAGCCATAGACTCCGGCGAAATTGAAAGGGAGGTCCGAGCTCGGAAGAAACACTCAGTGAGTTTCACTAATTGTGAGTACATCTTTTGCGAGGTATTTAATAGTTTCATCGTCCTAATTTGGTGCAAAATAATTATTTTAGTGTTATAGAGGCACAAGATCACTTGTACAAGCATATTACTTAATAATATTAAAAGTAATTCATAATCACATTATCAATCAATCCACTTAACTCAATATGTTTTCAGCTGTATCTGTCTTAGATGGTCAACTAACACGTACTTGGAAATATCCTATCAATGGGAAACTTCATATTGTTAATTTATATCATGATACAATAACAGGTGTCCGTAGTGTTGCTGTTAATTATGAAGAAGTTCGAGGTTCAATGGGAAATAGCAGTTTAATGATGGAAAGTACGGGACATACAATATGGTTTGATGTACCACACGGTGGTGCTACTCGCGGGCACATTACAATTAATCGATCAGGTACGTGTGTCTGTGTGTTTCCATCATATATACATAAATGCATGTACGGGAGCACACTAATCACTCTTTGTGATATATACTCTTGATCCCTTTCGCATGCATGCATGCAAGCTTGAACAACGACCGACTGTAGCTATTTTCTTTGGTAAGCTCTACCTACCACCTGTGCACTCACACCTGCTTGCTGGCATACTGACAATATTTTCATTTATATACTCTCTATCTCTATACTCACATACGCATATCTACATATCAATACATCTCATCCGGCTATCCACCAACGTATATTCATATCAAACATAGGATTTTTTGGGTTTGAATATAAATGCTTCATACAGGAAAGACAAATACAAGAAGTCACTGATGAATTGAAAAATGCTGATGAACAAATATATGATGTTACTGTGGAAGGAAATGTATCTACTCCGCCTATTGATGACAGGTATGTATGTCTTGCGTGTTTCAACAGAATATTGACATTATAATTGTCTGCTCAGGTCACCGGTTAAGGAGTAGGATTGTGATTCTGATCCTTAGTTTGCGAGTCATATTCTAACCTTATACTCATACACCACATAATTCCTTCTATTACACTCAATAACACTGCCACTACATGACAACATGATATTCTATAGTGGTACATACACCACATTTTATATAGTTAAAACGACAAGACTAAGTGATAATGTGACAACTACTGTTCATAGACGTTTTCGTGATTTTGCTGATATGAATAGTGCTATTAAGCAAAATCTAAAAGGGCATCAAATGTGGTCAAGTTTACCATCATTACCTGAAAAAACATTAAAGGTATGTATTTATGTGCGTGTGTGCATTTTATTTGATATTCTTTATTATTTATTTTTGATAATTTGGCTAACTTCTCTCTCTTTTTTTACTGAATTAATGATATATAACGAAAATACATTTATTCATACTTAACATAATGTAGGTTCTTGTTGATCATAGTGACCCTGTATTTATTGCAGACCGCCAAGAAGGTCTACATATGTTCCTTACCATGATGGTAAATTTACCTTATGTATCAGAAATGACATGTACACGGGGCTTTTTAGGGCTAATGGATAGTGTAATTGAATATAGTTATTTATTTACGAAACCTCAATTAGGGTTAACATTAGATCCAAGTCCTACTCGTGTGGTATCAATACAATCACAAGAATTATTTCCTGTTATAAATGTTGGTGATCAATTATCTAAAATTGCTGGTAACCCGTGTTCAGCCCTGTCATTTAGCGCACAAATCAATCAATTAAAATTATATCCAAAGCCACTTATTGTGCATTTTATACGCTTACCTACTACTATTAATAAAAAGGAAAGTCAAAATACTGATTATGACAAAACTATATATGATGGTACAAAGGAAATTAATTCAATAGATGAGAAAACAAGTAAAAACATGAACACTGAAATTACACCGCCAGCAGCACCAGTAGTTGTACCTGCCATTCCACCATCTATACCGGCACCAGCTCCTGTGCCACCAGTAGTAGTACCAGCAGTTATACGTCCTAAACCATACACACCACCAAAGGCGCAGCCACCAGCTCATAATGTAGACATGAGTATATTTGGTGACGATGATGGTACTACGGATGATATTTTATCATCTATTACAAAAAATAAAAATAATAATTATGGAAATAGTACTGCTACTACTACTGCTACTGCTACTGCTGCTGCTGCTGATGATGTTCCAAATGTGGCAAAATTGAGTGTATTTGATGATGAACCTCGTATGTCGGATCGTGAGACTGCCGCACCAGTCACTGCTTCGGATGCATCACTGCAATCTGTAGATATTCCAGAAATCGATGATGATATGAAAGTAAAGCAATCAGTGTCAGCATCTGCTGAGAATGCTCAACAAGAAATCACTGAAGAAGAGTCGATATAGTACTTTAGATTTATCTGAATAATTTGAAATAGATTTAGCGATAAACTATGTCTTATTCTACATATTGGATAGAAAGAATGACAATTTGTGAAGTGTAATGTTAACTCGTTTAGCATTAGGTATACTTGTCACAATAATAGATACCTTATTTAGAGTAGTATACGAGGATATTGCGTGGTTAGTTAGTAAAAATTATTAGTAAAAATATTAACATATAATAAATTTGAGTTCATTTTTATGAGTTTGAAAGCAAAAAAATGCCCAGAACGTCTCAAGTCTCGATTTTGGCTGATGTTTTTGATACAAACTTCTTCTCATTATGGTATTCTCATTACATTTGGCATACAGCTATTTTTAAATTTTACAGTACTTAAATTATGGCATTAAAGGAAGGCTCATCGTATCGCTTGAACTGCGTGTCACCAAGGACGGGAATTTCCTCGGCAAAAGGCCATGGCCACGGCAGGCTCGAGCTCCCACCTGCAAGAGAAGGAAGTTGTTCTTGTCCACAGAGGTGGTGTTCGAGGATCGTCTTGTCCGCTGGTAGCGACGTGTCGAGAACGTGAGTCTTGGCAACGACACTCTCAGGCAGCAGTGGCCTAACGACATTCCAGTAGATAGAGCGTAGTACGCTTGGTAGATCCAGCACAAATTGGTGGCCAAGTAGCTGCGGGTACAGTTCATGAGAATCAGCAGCCCTCTGTCCTTCCCATTGCACAAAGCGTAGATGAAGTTGACGGAAGCTGAACCCCTTGACACTAACCATGCGGTGCATTTTGATGATGCGCCCAGTGCGTCGGGTGGCCTCGTCAACAAACTGAAAATTACGTTCTTGGAAGTTTTCCATCAGTTCGCCTAGCTCTGCTCGCTGCCGCCACATCTCATGCATGTTTATGTCTTTTAACAAGACGATGTGAAGAATACCACCATCATAATGCGCAAATGAGCTATTTTCGACACGAGCAGATGCTTCGGCTTGTGCGAGCGACTCCCCACGTCCATGTAATGCCGAGATGAAAGCACGTTCTGCAGCTTCGGTCTCCGGTGACACTTTGCAGCACTCACGCGGTGGGCATATCACCCACACATGAGAACCGGTGATGGACTGCCCGCTTGGCTGCGCGGTAGGCTGAGCAGTAGGTTGACTACTTGGCTGAGCAGTAGGTTGACTACTTGGCTGAGCCGTAGGCTGATCTGAGGGGGAACTAGTGGGTTGGCCTGTAGGCTGAGCAGTAGGCTGAGCAGTAGGCTGATTTCTAAGGTTGACTACTAGGCTGAGCAGTAGGCTGATCTGAGGGGGAAATTCCACACGAAATATTTTCAGTGGTTGGACAAGTGGAAATACACTGCGATAGCAATGCTTCCACAAAGGAATTATGCTGCATACAGTGTGCTGTTGTGGTGATAGAGGAACACGTTTGGTATGCAGCAAGCAATTGTCAGGAGCTACACGAATCACAGCTTGAAGCAGCTGGACCTGAGAACTCTCCATTATCACAAGGTGTACATCCACTTGCACCAGCAAGACTGTATGTTCCGGACATGCATGGATTGCAGGGTTGGCCATGTGTAGAGTAATAACCAGCTGCACAAATTGTACATTCTAGAGAAAAAGATGCAGAGTAGTATCCTGGCTGACATTGAGTGCAGTTTGATGCACCACTAGTGGAGTACGTCCCTGCGGGACATGGCTGACAAGTATTTTGTCCATCAAGTGACCACATTCCCCCAGGACAGTTTGTGCAGTCGGGAATCACACCACCAGGTGAATAAGTTCCCCTCGGACATGGAATAGAGGTAACGCCTCCCGCGACTCCAGATCCAGCACAACTACTACCATCTAGTGAAGCACAATGTCCTGAGTTTATTGATGCATCATAAGACGACCCTTTACCACCAATACCTACACAATTGAGATTATCAGTAGAAGCACATCGACCTGCATTTACCAAAATAGAAGTCGTTGCACCTATTCCTGATCCAATACATACAGCTCCATCTATAGACGCGCACTTTCCTTCTTCTACAAGAATTTCAATGCCAGTATATTGAAGAGAATAAAATCCTGATCGTGCTAATTGGCAGAAGTTTCCATCACAGTAATGCCCTGCAGCCCTGCAAGTCATCGATCGGTCCTCAGTACTACACGAAGCACCAATTGCATTTGGAATCAAGCAATCTACCAAAGAAGATGACCCAAGATGCGAAAACTTACCCAACGCACACGCAACAGGCTCTACAGATGCACCTTCGCAATAATAATTTGATGCGCAGATCTCGCAGTCATCAGTGCCACTCATAGATGTACCAGCGTATCCTGCGGCACAAAGTGAGCATACACCCGCATCGCTGCCGATAGTGCCATCGGCGGGAGTGGTGTATCCACTATTACAATCACTGCATACAGTGCCTCTTACTATCTTCCTCCTACTTATTTTTCCAGTGGAGTAGTACCAGCATCACCACCCTCTTCATCATCATCAGTGTAAGCAGTAAGATCGATGATGATGATATGTTCTGATGACACACCACCTTGTTGTTCCTGGTATCTTGACATAGTTCGTTGCGGTGCATTTATAGGAGCACCAGTAGTACCGGCACCGTGAGAATCATCACCCTCTTCATCATCATCATCTCTCTTTCGTTTACCCGTAGCAACAGTACTACCTCCTTTACTACACACCTTGCAGCGCGACCTGCGCTTCAAATGCTCACAAAGGCCTCCTCCACCACACCCGGCTTTACTACACACCTTGCAGCGCGTCCTGCGCTTCAAATGGTCGCAAAGGCTTCCTCCACCACACCCGAGTTTCTTACATTCAACGCAGGTCGACCTGCGCTTCCTATGAGGACAAATGCTTCCTCCACCATCCCCGGCTTTCTTACATTCAACGCAGGTCGACCTGATCTTCTCATGTTCGCAAAAGTATCCTCCACCACCCCCAGCTTTACTACACTCCCTGCACCTCGTCCGTTGCTTGTTGTGTTGACATATGCCTCCTCCACCATCCCCGGCTTTCTTACATTCCCTGCACCTCGTCCGTAGCTTGTTGTGTTGACATATGCCTCCTCCACCATCCCCGGCTTTCTTACATTCAACGCACCTCGACCTGTCCTTCTCATGATCACAAAGGCCTCCTCCACCATCCCCGGCTTTACTACACTCCCTGCACCTCGTCCGTTGCTTGTTGTGTTGACATATGCTTCCTCCACCATCCCCGGCTTTACTACATTCCTTGCAGCGCGACCTGGGCTTCAAATGCTCACAAATTTCTCCTCCACCACACCCGGCTTTCTTACACTCATGGCACGTCGACCTCCGCTTACCATGCTCACAAAATGAATCACCACCACAATCACGGCAATAATACAACCTTTTGTTGTGCGGACATCTTTTTGACAGCTGTCTTAGATTACTCCTCAAACTACTATGGCAACGAATAGTTGTACCATGATTAATTGAAGGATTGTGTACAAGGTGACGCTCTCGACTGGGATTTGACCGAATTAGAGCCGACCTTAATCTTTGATAGGCATCTAAAACAGGCGTGCGTGTAATCTCAGCTAAGATGCTCGCTTGACTTAAAGCATATCTTGTCGCCTGCGTGTTCATGAACCTATAATGTTCACTGTTTCTAACAGTGATATTAGAGACAGCAAATTCACGTGCAACTGTTTCCACGTCTATAAAAGACCTGTGGTTCATGATTAAATGATGTATTGGACAACCTAACAATCTAAGTCCACCGAAAAATGCTCTATAAATAGCACATGTTGCCAAATAGAATTCGCGGCGCAACTTTGCGCAACCACCATTGTGCTCAGGGCCACCATCGCCACGTCTCACGCACCACAGTCCGTTTATAGGGAAGTCTAAGATTCTGCAATTGGGACCTACTACAGACTCCATGGCATCCATGTGCTGCGTGTATCTTCTTTGCAAGTTTGCATATGTTGTACCGCTACCACAAACGCTTAAAATCGGGATTATTTCATTGATTATTTCACCAGTTTCATTGAGCCTGTCAAAGAAATGATCTAATAGCATCGGCATCCACAAATGGTTTTGTAATTCTACACTACCATTAAATCCTGTTTCCAACATACTGTCTTTGAATGACTTAAAGAAAGCAGTGCATCTAGCTGGTAAAGTTAGATCTCTCTCATTGCCCTGAAACATTGCCGTTTGAGCTTTTTCCAAAATACTTATATTTCTGGAGCAATTTATCCAGGCATCTTCACATGAGACTCTTGTGTTGTCGGTACTGCGTTCGGTAGATACCAATATTTGCGCCTGTGGTACATCTTTATCTTCTTCATCAGTTTCATCTTCTTCATCTTCTTCATCTTCTTCATCTTCTTCATCGGCTTTAATTTCTATTAATTTTGCCATTTCATCAAGACCTAGGTCAGTAATAGCATCACTACTGGTATCACTATCATTTAAGCTTCTTACAGCCTCGAAGTGATGATTGAAGAATGCAATGGTAAACACACTTGAAGTGTTATTTCCATAAGAAGCTATAATAATACCTCTTTCATCCATAACATTGAATTGCACGTTATATAAATGAGCCAAGGCAATAATTTCAGGGTCTCCACCCCAAGTGCCAAGTCG
>JACKZZ010005390.1_pt1 | contig 17294 bp, 8 predicted proteins | sample 8027871 | NCBI WGS metagenome assembly JACKZZ01 (sample SAMN15724774, study PRJNA655200) | protist metagenome | isolation source: fluorescence activated cell sorting (FACS) single amplified genomes of... | place: USA: West Boothbay Harbor, Gulf of Maine | collected 2000-07-19
GCACCAGGAGCAGCAGGCGGCCCTCCTGGTGGTCGAGCAGGAGCACCTGGTGGCCCTCCTGGTGGTCGAGCAGGAGCACCTGGTGGTCCACGGCCAGGTGGTGGTCCACGTCCACCTGGTGGTCCAGGTGGTCCTCTAGGTGGTGGGGCAGCCATAGTGAATAAAAACTAGTTTCTTGTTGTTAAACGGAAAGCCGTAAGCGTAAAAATCCTATCAATCAAATGGAAATCAACGACAAATGCACGCTTTTTAACGTAAGCAACTGTCACTATATCAAAATTAAGTCTTCCAGAGAAGATATGAGGGCTTTACCTGACAACACTGTTTTCACGAAGTCGTACGTTCGTCGTCAAAAATTATAATTGCTTGAAACGTGTTGAAAGCGTTGGAATCCGCGCTAGATAAGGTCTCTTGTATCGTATTATATAGAAATAATATTGTATGAGAAAAAATAGTGCATTTATTGTGTTGAAATAACCTGCTTGATCGATAGATAGCTTCGAATCTCTTAGCGCAAAGATAATGTCTATTGGAAATGATGTTGCAGCATTTGCGCTTGAAAACCCTCTCAATGATTACACTGATATTGATGATAGCAAAAAATGGATTTATGCTCTAAGTAGGAATCAAGTCTTACAACAAAGTCATCAGAAACAACATCCTTTTAATCTACAACTTCGAAAAATTTATGGTATTGAAACTATTAAGCGTGTTGTACAAATATATATTGGTGACATATGCAAAAGATGGCAATCAATTCACGAGGAAGATGATAGTGATGAAGAGGAAGATGGTGACGCTTCCATGGGCACGAAACAGGAAGAGGAAGCTGCTCTTCGTTCAGAGATGGCAACTTTGCAAGCATTAGGATGGCATGACTTATATCGTGCTGATATATTGGAAGTAATACGCCGTGTTGTTGATGAACATGTACGTACTACATGTGAAGGTGAATTTGAGACAGAACTACTACCTGATTTGCAAAAATGGCTTGAAGAGGTTATGTTACCATTTGCGCTGGCTCTATTGAACCCATCTGAAAAAGGGGAATTGGAAGAAGGAAGGAGTTATACATACATCTTCAAATCATCTGGTAGCACTCATATGACAAGTGATGCCATATGGGGATCTCTCAGCCATTGGGTGTTGAGGGCCTTGTCCCTATTACGAGCGTCGGAATTGTTCGATATCGTTGTGGACTTTCCAGATAGTCTTGTTGCAGCAAAAGAATTCAAAGAAGCTTCAGCTGCAAGTAATAGTCTTGGAACAGTTGGTAAGATATTTAGAGAAGCCGTTACCCGTCGGTTATTACATTCTGGTGCAAGCACTGCGCAAATTATAGATGTTTACATCAATATGATTAGAGCTTTGCGTGTTATTGATGCATCAGATCTTTTATTAAGTTTTGTAGGTGCACCTGTAAGAGAATATCTTCGTCGTCGAAAAGATACTGTACGATGTGTAGTATCGACACTTCTTCAAGGTAGAAGTAGTGAACTTCATAGCGAAATGCGAAAAGGGACTAGTCTGGAGTACGCGCCTGATGAGGACGACGAAGATCGTGGACCTGGGGTGGATTGGCAACCACGTCAACGTGATCCAGATCTTGCAGATGTATCTTCAAAAGGTACTGGATTAGATGTTTTAGCTTTATTAATTAGTATATATGGATCCACTGATTTATTTGTCAATGACTACAGAGCGTTGCTTGCTGACCAACTCCTGCAGAATCTTGAATATCGTGCTGACAAAGATATGGCGACGTTAGAATTATTAAAAATCCGTTTTGGTGAACTTTCATTACATTCATGTGAAGTTATGTTGCGTGATTTAGAGGAAAGTCGTCGAATAAATGTAGCCCTGCTGAAAGCTCTCAAAGCACCACCAAGCTCAGAGCACGCCGGTGTCGTGGATATGCTAGTACTTAGCGAACATTATTGGCCAGCTCTTCCAAGCAACGATGAAGCACTTACATTAGCACCACAAGCACAAGCTGTTGTAGACAGTTATTTGAATAAATTTAAGGAAGTAAAAAAGCCTCGACACCTGACTCTAGCTCCACAGCTAGGAACAGTGGACCTACAGTTAGATTTCGATGATGGGTCACGCAGGTCATTTAATGTTTCACCTGCACAAGCATCTACTATACTTTTTATTGCTGGTAATGGAGAAATTCCTGTAAGTTCTGATGGACGTACCAGTTTAGAAGATTTAGCTAAATCATTAGGAGTGTCTGAAGCCGAAGCACACAGGTTCGCAGCTTATTGGGTAAATAGAGGGGTATTGAAACAATATACATTAACACCAGAAGAAGCGACAGCTCGTGATGAAATTCAAGTAGCATTTCTTGCTGCAAATGGCATTCAAGCCAAAGAAGAAGAACCATCATGGGTCGATCCCTTCGCGGACTCTCCTGATACTACGATAGGTCCGAGTGGTAACTGTGTTGTCTTTGAAATCGATGAAGTGCAGGCGGCACGTGCAGCTACTGATGCTGCAAAAGCTCGTAGAATAGCACGTGAGAGCGGTGATATGGAAGTTGAAGGTGGTGATCACGATGAAAATAATGGTGATAGCATGCATGGTGATGATTCTGATGACGATGATACCGAAGGGGCGGGCTCGGCATTAGCGGCTGCTGCAGCCGCTGCTGAGCGTGCTGCTGTAGGTACATATGAAGGTTATATAAGAGGAATTCTATCAGGTCATGGTGAAATGGAATTAGAACGTTTACATACAATGTTAAAACTTGTTATGAGTGGAGGAAGTGGTGAGGGGGCAAAGTTCGATATGAGTATCCTAGCGTTTCAAAGATTTCTGCAAGGTTTAATAGAGCGAGATATGTTAGAGGCAGAAGATGGTGTGTATCGATTAAGAAAACCAACAGGTTAGTTGAGTTTGTCACGATGAATTGATAGAATGTTGGATTCCAAGAATCAAGCGAAATCCAGATTATACTGTAAATTGTGAAAATAAATTTTTGGGATTAATTGAGTGGACAGGGAGTGAGTGATACTGAGGCTGATTACAATATATTGACAATATAAGCTTTAGACTCTTCATTTGCCTTATATCATAAGTCATATTTTGGTGTTATTTTAATAAAATGGAGGATTTAACCTTATATGATTATTGATCGAAGCCATAACTTCTTTTCCAAATTTTCATTCAAAATTCGACGAAACATAAGCGAATAGAGATTAATACATACATTACTTAAAGATGACCCTGATGTAGCACAACAGGCGCTGCAATCGCGTTAACAACTGGTGCTACTTGTAATGTACTCATATGAGGATTTGCAGTCATTTGAGTATTGATCTGCACTTGTGAAATTGGATTAATAATGTTTTGTGGGATAGCACTAGGAATCATGGGATCTAAAGGTGCATGTACATGAGTTTTTCTATCATTACCAGAATTGTTGGTTCTGTTCTCTCTACGCTGACGATCGATCGCACGACGCTTTTCATTGAGTTCTTCACGTTGTTCTTGAGTTAGACTTTCTCTACGTTTCTTATCATTTTCACGACGCCTATTTTTGCGGCGTTCCCATTCTTCTGTATTAATAATTTGTTCTTTGTGAGCGGAATCTCTAGCGCGTCTTTTAGAAGTTCTTAAAGCCTTCTCTTCAGGTGTCTCACCTTCACGCTTCTCTTTTTCACGACGACGACGTTTCTCAAGACGTTCATCTTCTTCATCACGAGTTAACTCACGCTTTTGTTTAGAAGATAGGTTGCGTTGGTGATTCATTTGATCTAAAGATCCTGGCATACTCACTTGGCCCACATTCACAGTGCTAACAATATTAGGGATACCACCAACAAAATCATTCAATTGAGAGTTAATATCTATACCAATTGGCACAGCTAGCCCTGGTTCAAGATGTCCATGTGGATTCATGATTAAAATGCTTACCGTAGGATGTAGGTTAAGAATTCTAATTACCAACGACAGACGAGATTCTCGAAATTCCGGACGGACTTACGTAAGTGAAAGAATGCTGGAATGGGAACAAGCATATGACTTTGGTTTATAGTTCACAACTAAATTTAAACTTTTGCATATTTTATAATATTGAGTTGAATAGAGTACGTTATTGTTCTTACTGCATTACTTAAATAACTCATTTGATTGGACAAGCCATTTTGATATCCTCTTGTTATATCTTATTATAGTTAATCATGTCATTAGCTGTCCAATCTGTAGTTCAGCAGATGTTTTGTGGTGATGAAGTGAAAGGAGCTGTTATTGATATTGGAGATAGAAACTGCCGTTTTGGTTTTGCGGGACAAGATGTGCCTCGATATCGCTTTCGTTCTGATGTTGGTGTTGTAGAATCAACTCAAAGTAGTAGTTCTAGTAAGAAAAGTGGTAATAAACGTGGAGCAAGTGCTATGGATGTAGTTGACAATAATGATGGCTCGACAGCCAAATTACACTATGTTTGTGGGGATCAAAATTTGAGATACATCAGATCAGACATTAATATAGACACGCCATTTACACATAATGCAACAAGTGGTGATACAGAGATTAATTGGGATATTTTAGAACAAATTTTGCAATATGGGATAACAAATCAAATGGCTGTTGACCCAAAAGAATATCCTATGTTATTTGCAGAAAATTATTTTCAATCTATTAAAGATAAAAATAAGTTGTTTGAAATGTGTTTTGAGTCTATGAATGCACCAGCAAGCTGGATAGCAAATAATGCAGTAATGGCTGCATTTAGCAGTGGGCGCACAACCGCTTCTGTTGTTGATATTGGTTCTTCTGGTACAAGAATAACTCCAGTAGTGGATGGTTACGCTCTGAAGAACGCCACGGTGCACACAAATAGAGGTGGAAACTCTTTAGACGAGGTGGTTAGTAAAGCATTGGCACAAGCTGGTGTGAAAATACGACCTTGGTTTGAAGTTAACAAAGATGGTAGTGGTAGTGGTGCAAAAGCAAGTGCAGCATTGAAACAACTGCACAGCACTGACGTGGTACGCGAAGTGAAAAAATGGATGAGCTTCGTCCCATACATGCCAGTTCCCAGTGATAAGCGTGATTCTTTCATCAAGGATGTTATCAAGTTACCACAATATGAGTTACCTGATGGTACTATGATCACTCACAATAATGCTCTTTGTACAGGAGCAGAAACATTATTTTTTGGTGAAGAATCCGTGGTTGCCCCGGCTTTGGCCAAGCCTCAACCAGGTCTTCCTGCGCATGAACAACCACTTAAAATTGATTTAAATACGGCATCATTACCTGAATTACTAAGAGCTTCTGTACTTCGCAGTGATATTGACTGTCGTAAAGATTTATTAGCGAATACATGTCTTGTTGGAGGGGGTTCTCTGATTGATGGTATCCAAAATCGCTTACAACTAGAAAGTGCGAATGTATTTCCGACCCACATGAAATGTAAAATTCAAGTACAATTGCCAGAGGAACGTCTTAATGCTGCATGGATTGGTGGCTCTATTCTTGCTATATGTGGTTCATTTCAGCAAATGTGGATATCGAAAGAAGAATGGCTCGAGTTCGGCGACACATTATTTACCCACCGCCTTCACTGAGATTGACTGACGGGAGTCATGACATGGAAGACAGGTCAGTACTATAATTGAAGTGAAATAACAAAATAATTAAGTATATGTATATATTATAGTGTAAAATAGTCACGTTAAATAGGACATTCATGAAGTTTCTTTTCCAAAATTTACATTTTCACAAATATTCCCTGTCGTCTGTCGTCGTCTCATGATACTCCATCTGCTCATCACTCTTCAATTGAATCAGTCATTCTCTTCTTGCACACTTATTCCTTCAAAGACCTTCACCAGGCACAACAATTACGGATCCTTCATATTGTGCTGTAACTTCCAGTTGACAACTAAGTCTACTTGTGTCTGTAAGTCCCATAGCGAGGTCCAGCATGTCTTCCTCTTCTTCTTGTTTGGGTGGCAGTGCATCATAAAGAGTTTGGTCTGTAAAAACACAATGACAAGTACTACATGCCAGTTCACCTCCACAAGCGGCTTCAATATCTACATCGTTATCAAGAGCAACATCGACTAGCTTGGCTCCTAATGGAGCCTGTACAATAATGCGTTCCCCATCTTCCAAATCCTCTTCTACGAATGTAATTGTCACTGTAGGTACACTACTATCTTTACCACATTTAACCACACTTTCATTTAGTGGATAACGATGTGAATAGCTGCGTATTAATGATGAGATCTGAGGCATCATTTTGCATGGCCACCTAGAAGAAACTGCTCTTGCACAGCTTACAGAGCGTAGAGAAGGAATGATACGAACAAGCATTTTGCAAAGGCGACTTGGTTGCAATATCTATTCAAATGACACGCTCAGTCATGAGTAAAGGTCATTTCACTATTTGGTTTGATGGGTCCCGGGAAAGCGGCAGAATCCACAGACAGAAATTCCAGAATCGGTCGGCCGTCGGACAAAAACGAAAAGGGTCTCTTACTACCTTTTAAAGGTTCTCATTCAGTTCATTTTACAACGGCTACTCATAGGTAGGTAAAAGAGAGGTGATTTGTCATTGTAAGTTGGATTTGACCTTTATTAGCTGATTCTTAGTGTGATTAGTTGAGTTGTTGATTCCCACAATTGGTCGAGCAGAGATGAGTGAAGAACAACAGAAAGTTGCCAATAATGCACCAGAAGAAGGTGTAGAACTCTTAGCAACAACAGAATCCCCAACAGAAGCTGCAAATAATGATACAGTAGCGGAGGAAACTCCTTTGATTTCCGCCGAAACACCTTCTGAAGAAGTTGCGCCAGCACCAGTCGCTGCACCTGTACCTGCAACATCACCTACACCAGTTGTGACGCCAACTCCCGCACCAGTTGCTGCATCCATATCTAAACCATCTGTAGCACCTGCACCAGCGGCTGTGTTACCTGTGAAGCAGGTGGCACCTACTGGCGGAGAGGAAATTTTACAAAAGGTGGTACCACTGAAATCTACGACAAGTACTGATAGTGCTGGTACAGGTGCGGGACTCGTAAAGCGTGACAAACTTCACACTCACTCTCATGGTACTGGAGAAAGTGCAGGAATTTTTAAAAAGCAACATCGAAATTCTGCGGTATTATTATCCGGTACAGCCGCATCGGCAGGATTAGAAGCAATTGCCCAACAATCAAAATGGGATCAAAATCTTGAGTGGGCAAAAGAACAAACAGAGATAATTTTTGATAGCCTTCCAGTTGTCATAGCAATGGCTGTTATCACAATTTGGGCTCTTTTCTCGGACGATCTTCGTGTTGCAGTAGCACCTAAAAGTGCAGATGATATTTTTACTGGAATTATTACAATGGCATTTTTCATGTTTATTTTCGAAATTATTGCTGCTAGTTTCTGTAAAGATGATTATTTAGTCGTACCTGAACAAAAGTTGTTAAAAAATGAAACTATATTTGAATCATTTGTTCGACGAGCGAAATTCGGTAGTTTTTACTTTTGGAGTGATATGCTGGCCACAATTTCATTAATATTCGAAATTCCATGGACTGGAGCTAGTTTAGGTGGTGATGAGCTCAATAGAGCTGGAGATACAGCCAACACTGGTGCTCGTGCTTCAAAAACTATTCGTCTTGTGAGAATGGTGCGTTTAATTCGTTTAGTGAAGCTATATAAATACACTTCAAAAATTCGAGAAAAAGAAGAAGAACTTTCCAAAGAAGGAGAAAATAAAGATGAAAAAGATAATGATGAAGAAGAGGAAGATTCCAACTCTGGTCAAGAATCTCGCGTTGGAGCAGCCATGACGGATCTCACTAACAGACGGGTGATTATCATGATTCTTATTATGCTTATTCTTGTACCACTGATGTCAGTTGTTGATACAAATAAAGAGCCTGAACTCGCTGTTTCATTCATTCATGCATTAGCATACGGAGCTAGAGGAGCTGATGCTAATGATTTAAGTACATCTAAAACTGCTGCCATTGAATTTTCTAAAGAAGAACTTCAAATTGTGTATTTAGATATTAGAGACGACGGTACTGAAGTTGTTGGAAGTTACAGGGATGATGATAAAATCGCATTACTTCGTACAGAGGAACTTGAAAAGTATTATAGTTCAACTGATAACTTCGTTACAACCCTTTGGGTTGATAATAGTGAAAATAAACACGCAGAGGCTACAATGGCTATTTATACTACGATTTTTGTTATTGTTGTATTGATTGCGTCGTCTATTCTATTTTCTGCGGATGTGACAAGACTGGTTATTACTCCAATTGAAAGAATGGTTGAACTTGTTTCCAAGATCTCTGCCAATCCTCTTGGTGTTGAGTATAAAATGCTTGGCGCAGAAGATGGTTTTCTTGATGGTATGGAAACAACGGCGCTTCTCGCAACAATTACAAAGATTGGACGTCTTATGAAAGTTGGTTTTGGTGAAGCTGGTGCATCAGTTATTGCTAAGAATATGTCTGGTGATGAAGGTAAATTGAAATTACTCGGAGGTGGGCAAATGATTCATTCTATTTTTGGCTTTTGTGATGTGAGACAGTTCACGGATACCACAGAATGTCTCCAAGAGGAGGTCATGCTTTTCGTGAACCGTATTGGGCACATCTTGCATAGTATTGTTGTACAATGTTCTGGTGCTGCCAATAAAAATATTGGCGATGCGTTCTTATTAACATGGAAGTTAGAAGAGCGATGGACTGCACGCGAGACATCATCTCAAGCCGATCAGGCTTTGTTGTGCTTTTGTAAGGCTTTAGTCGAATTAGGAAGATACGAAGAGTTTATCGTCAACTTTTCCAGTGCTAGTACAGCTCGTTTGTACAAGCGTTTCCCTGGATATCATGTTCGTATTGGATCTGGTCTTCATTGTGGCTGGGCTGTAGAAGGAGCTATTGGATCCCATCGTAAAATCGATGCTTCTTATCTTTCACCTCATGTAAATTTCACTGAATTTCTAGAATCTTCAACAAAAGCGTACGGTACACCATTGTTAATATCTGAACAATTTTATAAATTACTTAGTCCTGCTGCAGCAAAGTTCATTCGACAAGTAGATCGTATTCGCCCTGCACCAACAGAGGAACCGCTAGGTCTATATACCTATGACAGTGATCTGAACATTGACTGGGCAGATCCCAATCGTAAATTAATTAGCAAAAAACTTATGCCAACATTAAAGGCAATCACAGGTAAGTTCCGTACCGCTGCTAGACGTGCTAGTATTGGTGCAGCAGCTCGTATGGCATTGACTCCTGAAGAAATTGCTGAAGAAGCAGAAAAGAAGAAGGCTAAGATTGAAGCTGAGAAGGCTGCTAAAGCGGAGGAAAGTAAACGGCTACAAACGCCTACTATTGTATTAAAAGAATATCATCAAGATTGCTGGAGAGGTGACCCTGATCTTGTAGATCTTAGACATCGTGTGAATGAAAAATATCGCAGTACATTCCACGTTGGTATTGAAGCATACATTAGTGGTGATTGGACTAAAGCTCGCGAAACATTTGAACACACCAAAAAATTATCTCTCACAACTGGAGCACCGGACGGACCATCATGTTTCTTGCTGAATTTCATGGAACAAACTGATTTTGTACCTCCTGAAGATTGGGAAGGATACAGAAAAGAATATTAAATATTCCACTGAACACTCCAAGGAGAGTGCATGTCCATGCAATGCAGACAACGATAACATTGTCACTCATAGCGTAGATAAACCACACTGTGAAAAGAAACACTGTACATATTGTTTTATCTATCCCTACTCATCAGATTTCTTGTTAAGATTGAGTTTCTAGAGTATTTAACAAGGACAAAACACAGAAAAGAACCCTCTTCTTCCTTCTATCTTCAAGACAAAGTAACACCAAAACGCGATCAATGAAATAATACTATAATTCGTTAATTGCCATCTACAATTTTATACAATATATACCATGTCTTACCCACCCCTTCCTCCTAGTGCATAATAAAACACAAAATACAAACAAACCCAAAGTGTTTACTAGTTGTATTGATTAGATTGTTCTAATTACCGGTTGGATTCTTAAAATGTGCCACAACTGACCCTGTGTCCTGCCGGCTTCCACTAACACTTGTGCTTGTAGTAGCTTTTGTATGCCTATCACTTCTAATATGCGAGCTTACAATTTCTGCGATTTCATCGGTACCAGAATCTACTCGATCGGACACACTTACGGTATCACTCAAGACACTAATAACTTCAGATGGTACCTGCATGTTGATTAAAGTTGGTAAGCCCCCCCCTGGACTACGCGAGATAGCTGTTTCAAAGCGGTATCTTGGTGAAGGTGATGAAATTAATGAAGGGTCTATGTTTGCACTTTGAAGTTTCATCCTTTAGTTGGACGGGATAGTGATGGATTCGACGAAACATGTGCATGCATGCGTCGTTCGTCATGGGGTTATTTAGAAGAGAAATCATTTATATTATGGTGAAGGTTAATATTTGTCCCTTTCAAATTATTATGAATGAATATGATAGTTTGCAACACGAACCACATAGTCTTTATAAATACTTACCGTATTTCATCTGCTGTTTGATTTGTTCTATGAACATGTCGATAGTCCGAACTTATAAACTTTCCATTTGCATCATCAATAAGGGTCTGTAAAAAATTCTTCTTATTCTCTTCTTTATGAGAGGGAGGCTCCTTTGCATCACGAGAAGCAAGCTCTATGTGCTCCCTGTTCAACAGAACCTCCCTATCCTCATCATCATCTTTCATACATGACTCACAGACACCCATGATATCTCTGTATGAATAAATACATACAAGAACGATCAGAAAATCTAACATGGAGTCACCCCACCGGATTTACGACGTTCGTAAAAGAGGATTTTCTCTTACCAAAAAATGGGATGTTCAACCGAGTTCACCGAGTTCAAGTACTAAGAGGAGCAAGCCAAAGGTGGTTTAGTAGTTATCGGGAGAGACTCTTAATTAAACTCCATGCACGAGGAATAATAGATCAAAAGCTTGATTTATTGAAAGTACTCAATCAATCAGAATATGTACGAGTAGATGAGAATTTCTTTAATGCTAGCGTTGCATCACATCTTAGGCACTCATTGGACCATTTTAGCTATGCGCTATCTGTACAGATGGATTGTGAATCGAACCAAAAACTAACATATGATATCAGGAAGAGGGGAGGTGTTGTGGAAATTGATTTAGAAGCTGCCGTCCAATCTGTGTTAGATATGAGGTGTGTTATAGATAGTTTAGATGTGAATAATACTGCATTATGGTCTAAGCCTATACAAGCGGTGTTTATTGCCGATCCAAGAACTCAACAAACATATGCAGCCACATCTACTTTCGAACGAGAATTGAGTTTTGTTGCACATCATTCCACCCATCATTTAGCTATGATTAGGGTCATGCTGAATGCTCAAGGGATTCAATTGAACTCCACCTCCATTGGTATGGCGAATTCGACTCAGATACATAACGCCGCAGAAGAGCACGGGAAGACGAACTAAAGTGAGAAAAGTTCCGTATAGATTTATGGCTGCAAATGAATTCGAAATAGTATTTACACTAGGAGAGCAGATGAATGGGTAGCAATATTTATGTGAGTATATGTATGTTAGTTTTGTGTGGTCCTTAAGTTAAAATGTATTTTGTTATTTCACTTCAATTATAGTACTGACCTGTCTTCCATGTCATGACTCCCGTCAGTCAATCTCAGTGAAGGCGGTGGGTAAATAATGTGTCGCCGAACTCGAGCCATTCTTCTTTCGATATCCACATTTGCTGAAATGAACCACATATAGCAAGAATAGAGCCACCAATCCATGCAGCATTAAGACGTTCCTCTGGCAATTGTACTTGAATTTTACATTTCATGTGGGTCGGAAATACATTCGCACTTTCTAGTTGTAAGCGATTTTGGATACCATCAATCAGAGAACCCCCTCCAACAAGACATGTATTCGCTAATAAATCTTTACGACAGTCAATATCACTGCGAAGTACAGAAGCTCTTAGTAATTCAGGTAATGATGCCGTATTTAAATCAATTTTAAGTGGTTGTTCATGCGCAGGAAGACCTGGTTGAGGCTTGGCCAAAGCCGGGGCAACCACGGATTCTTCACCAAAAAATAATGTTTCTGCTCCTGTACAAAGAGCATTATTGTGAGTGATCATAGTACCATCAGGTAACTCATATTGTGGTAACTTGATAACATCCTTGATGAAAGAATCACGCTTATCACTGGGAACTGGCATGTATGGGACGAAGCTCATCCATTTTTTCACTTCGCGTACCACGTCAGTGCTGTGCAGTTGTTTCAATGCTGCACTTGCTTTTGCACCACTACCACTACCATCTTTGTTAACTTCAAACCAAGGTCGTATTTTCACACCAGCTTGTGCCAATGCTTTACTAACCACCTCGTCTAAAGAGTTTCCACCTCTATTTGTGTGCACCGTGGCGTTCTTCAGAGCGTAACCATCCACTACTGGAGTTATTCTTGTACCAGAAGAACCAATATCAACAACAGAAGCGGTTGTGCGCCCACTGCTAAATGCAGCCATTACTGCATTATTTGCTATCCAGCTTGCTGGTGCATTCATAGACTCAAAACACATTTCAAACAACTTATTTTTATCTTTAATAGATTGAAAATAATTTTCTGCAAATAACATAGGATATTCTTTTGGGTCAACAGCCATTTGATTTGTTATCCCATATTGCAAAATTTGTTCTAAAATATCCCAATTAATCTCTGTATCACCACTTGTTGCATTATGTGTAAATGGCGTGTCTATATTAATGTCTGATCTGATGTATCTCAAATTTTGATCCCCACAAACATAGTGTAATTTGGCTGTCGAGCCATCATTATTGTCAACTACATCCATAGCACTTGCTCCACGTTTATTACCACTTTTCTTACTAGAACTACTACTTTGAGTTGATTCTACAACACCAACATCAGAACGAAAGCGATATCGAGGCACATCTTGTCCCGCAAAACCAAAACGGCAGTTTCTATCTCCAATATCAATAACAGCTCCTTTCACTTCATCACCACAAAACATCTGCTGAACTACAGATTGGACAGCTAATGACATGATTAACTATAATAAGATATAACAAGAGGATATCAAAATGGCTTGTCCAATCAAATGAGTTATTTAAGTAATGCAGTAAGAACAATAACGTACTCTATTCAACTCAATATTATAAAATATGCAAAAGTTTAAATTTAGTTGTGAACTATAAACCAAAGTCATATGCTTGTTCCCATTCCAGCATTCTTTCACTTACGTAAGTCCGTCCGGAATTTCGAGAATCTCGTCTGTCGTTGGTAATTAGAATTCTTAACCTACATCCTACGGTAAGCATTTTAATCATGAATCCACATGGACATCTTGAACCAGGGCTAGCTGTGCCAATTGGTATAGATATTAACTCTCAATTGAATGATTTTGTTGGTGGTATCCCTAATATTGTTAGCACTGTGAATGTGGGCCAAGTGAGTATGCCAGGATCTTTAGATCAAATGAATCACCAACGCAACCTATCTTCTAAACAAAAGCGTGAGTTAACTCGTGATGAAGAAGATGAACGTCTTGAGAAACGTCGTCGTCGTGAAAAAGAGAAGCGTGAAGGTGAGACACCTGAAGAGAAGGCTTTAAGAACTTCTAAAAGACGCGCTAGAGATTCCGCTCACAAAGAACAAATTATTAATACAGAAGAATGGGAACGCCGCAAAAATAGGCGTCGTGAAAATGATAAGAAACGTAGAGAAAGTCTAACTCAAGAACAACGTGAAGAACTCAATGAAAAGCGTCGTGCGATCGATCGTCAGCGTAGAGAGAACAGAACCAACAATTCTGGTAATGATAGAAAAACTCATGTACATGCACCTTTAGATCCCATGATTCCTAGTGCTATCCCACAAAACATTATTAATCCAATTTCACAAGTGCAGATCAATACTCAAATGACTGCAAATCCTCATATGAGTACATTACAAGTAGCACCAGTTGTTAACGCGATTGCAGCGCCTGTTGTGCTACATCAGGGTCATCTTTAAGTAATGTATGTATTAATCTCTATTCGCTTATGTTTCGTCGAATTTTGAATGAAAATTTGGAAAAGAAGTTATGGCTTCGATCAATAATCATATAAGGTTAAATCCTCCATTTTATTAAAATAACACCAAAATATGACTTATGATATAAGGCAAATGAAGAGTCTAAAGCTTATATTGTCAATATATTGTAATCAGCCTCAGTATCACTCACTCCCTGTCCACTCAATTAATCCCAAAAATTTATTTTCACAATTTACAGTATAATCTGGATTTCGCTTGATTCTTGGAATCCAACATTCTATCAATTCATCGTGACAAACTCAACTAACCTGTTGGTTTTCTTAATCGATACACACCATCTTCTGCCTCTAACATATCTCGCTCTATTAAACCTTGCAGAAATCTTTGAAACGCTAGGATACTCATATCGAACTTTGCCCCCTCACCACTTCCTCCACTCATAACAAGTTTTAACATTGTATGTAAACGTTCTAATTCCATTTCACCATGACCTGATAGAATTCCTCTTATATAACCTTCATATGTACCTACAGCAGCACGCTCAGCAGCGGCTGCAGCAGCCGCTAATGCCGAGCCCGCCCCTTCGGTATCATCGTCATCAGAATCATCACCATGCATGCTATCACCATTATTTTCATCGTGATCACCACCTTCAACTTCCATATCACCGCTCTCACGTGCTATTCTACGAGCTTTTGCAGCATCAGTAGCTGCACGTGCCGCCTGCACTTCATCGATTTCAAAGACAACACAGTTACCACTCGGACCTATCGTAGTATCAGGAGAGTCCGCGAAGGGATCGACCCATGATGGTTCTTCTTCTTTGGCTTGAATGCCATTTGCAGCAAGAAATGCTACTTGAATTTCATCACGAGCTGTCGCTTCTTCTGGTGTTAATGTATATTGTTTCAATACCCCTCTATTTACCCAATAAGCTGCGAACCTGTGTGCTTCGGCTTCAGACACTCCTAATGATTTAGCTAAATCTTCTAAACTGGTACGTCCATCAGAACTTACAGGAATTTCTCCATTACCAGCAATAAAAAGTATAGTAGATGCTTGTGCAGGTGAAACATTAAATGACCTGCGTGACCCATCATCGAAATCTAACTGTAGGTCCACTGTTCCTAGCTGTGGAGCTAGAGTCAGGTGTCGAGGCTTTTTTACTTCCTTAAATTTATTCAAATAACTGTCTACAACAGCTTGTGCTTGTGGTGCTAATGTAAGTGCTTCATCGTTGCTTGGAAGAGCTGGCCAATAATGTTCGCTAAGTACTAGCATATCCACGACACCGGCGTGCTCTGAGCTTGGTGGTGCTTTGAGAGCTTTCAGCAGGGCTACATTTATTCGACGACTTTCCTCTAAATCACGCAACATAACTTCACATGAATGTAATGAAAGTTCACCAAAACGGATTTTTAATAATTCTAACGTCGCCATATCTTTGTCAGCACGATATTCAAGATTCTGCAGGAGTTGGTCAGCAAGCAACGCTCTGTAGTCATTGACAAATAAATCAGTGGATCCATATATACTAATTAATAAAGCTAAAACATCTAATCCAGTACCTTTTGAAGATACATCTGCAAGATCTGGATCACGTTGACGTGGTTGCCAATCCACCCCAGGTCCACGATCTTCGTCGTCCTCATCAGGCGCGTACTCCAGACTAGTCCCTTTTCGCATTTCGCTATGAAGTTCACTACTTCTACCTTGAAGAAGTGTCGATACTACACATCGTACAGTATCTTTTCGACGACGAAGATATTCTCTTACAGGTGCACCTACAAAACTTAATAAAAGATCTGATGCATCAATAACACGCAAAGCTCTAATCATATTGATGTAAACATCTATAATTTGCGCAGTGCTTGCACCAGAATGTAATAACCGACGGGTAACGGCTTCTCTAAATATCTTACCAACTGTTCCAAGACTATTACTTGCAGCTGAAGCTTCTTTGAATTCTTTTGCTGCAACAAGACTATCTGGAAAGTCCACAACGATATCGAACAATTCCGACGCTCGTAATAGGGACAAGGCCCTCAACACCCAATGGCTGAGAGATCCCCATATGGCATCACTTGTCATATGAGTGCTACCAGATGATTTGAAGATGTATGTATAACTCCTTCCTTCTTCCAATTCCCCTTTTTCAGATGGGTTCAATAGAGCCAGCGCAAATGGTAACATAACCTCTTCAAGCCATTTTTGCAAATCAGGTAGTAGTTCTGTCTCAAATTCACCTTCACATGTAGTACGTACATGTTCATCAACAACACGGCGTATTACTTCCAATATATCAGCACGATATAAGTCATGCCATCCTAATGCTTGCAAAGTTGCCATCTCTGAACGAAGAGCAGCTTCCTCTTCCTGTTTCGTGCCCATGGAAGCGTCACCATCTTCCTCTTCATCACTATCATCTTCCTCGTGAATTGATTGCCATCTTTTGCATATGTCACCAATATATATTTGTACAACACGCTTAATAGTTTCAATACCATAAATTTTTCGAAGTTGTAGATTAAAAGGATGTTGTTTCTGATGACTTTGTTGTAAGACTTGATTCCTACTTAGAGCATAAATCCATTTTTTGCTATCATCAATATCAGTGTAATCATTGAGAGGGTTTTCAAGCGCAAATGCTGCAACATCATTTCCAATAGACATTATCTTTGCGCTAAGAGATTCGAAGCTATCTATCGATCAAGCAGGTTATTTCAACACAATAAATGCACTATTTTTTCTCATACAATATTATTTCTATATAATACGATACAAGAGACCTTATCTAGCGCGGATTCCAACGCTTTCAACACGTTTCAAGCAATTATAATTTTTGACGACGAACGTACGACTTCGTGAAAACAGTGTTGTCAGGTAAAGCCCTCATATCTTCTCTGGAAGACTTAATTTTGATATAGTGACAGTTGCTTACGTTAAAAAGCGTGCATTTGTCGTTGATTTCCATTTGATTGATAGGATTTTTACGCTTACGGCTTTCCGTTTAACAACAAGAAACTAGTTTTTATTCACTATGGCTGCCCCACCACCTAGAGGACCACCTGGACCACCAGGTGGACGTGGACCACCACCTGGCCGTGGACCACCAGGTGCTCCTGCTCGACCACCAGGAGGGCCACCAGGTGCTCCTGCTCGACCACCAGGAGGGCCGCCTGCTGCTCCTGGTGC
>JACKZZ010011753.1_pt1 | contig 17284 bp, 1 predicted proteins | sample 8027871 | NCBI WGS metagenome assembly JACKZZ01 (sample SAMN15724774, study PRJNA655200) | protist metagenome | isolation source: fluorescence activated cell sorting (FACS) single amplified genomes of... | place: USA: West Boothbay Harbor, Gulf of Maine | collected 2000-07-19
GCACCCGGGCAAGCCGATCACCTTCCGCGTCGTCGAGATTTCTGGCGGAGCTGGGTTCAACCACACGGGCACTTCCACTGCGTTTGGCGGCAAATCGCTGCCATCTCAGGAGCTCAAAAAACGAGGAAAGCCTGGCAAGGCCACCGCCGACAAATCCTCCGCGACGAGTGAAGGGACCGTTACTGCGGACCCGAAGATGGACTCTGCCGAAGAGACTGATTCTGCAAAGGAGACTAGCTCCGCCAAGGAGACCGGCAGTGGCTCAGGAACTGGCGGCGCGTCGCCGGACGCCGAGAAAAGCGACGACAGCGGCGTGTCAGACGATACGGTTGTGCTCGACACGACTCCGTTTGAGCCTGATGACGCCGCTGTTGAGAAGCACGTGGTAAAGTTGGACGAGGATGAGGAGGATGTTATGCTCAGCAGCGGCAGCGAAGAGATCGACGTCGGAGATCGCGGCGAACAGCTGGAGAAGTTTGAGGAAGTGCTTTACAAGAATGAGGACGACGATATCGACTGGAACGATGAAGACTTCGTTGAAGGGCTGGAAGGCGAGCGCTGGGAGGTTCGCCAGGAACGGGAAGAACGGATGGCCGCAGCCATGAAGCGCCTGCGCGCCATGTACGCGGAGAGCGGCGGCGAGGATTCAAGCGACGAGGACGATGCCGACGCCCGCGGCGTTCCCGAACACGTTCAGACACTGCCGCAGTGTGTTGTAGGCAAGGCAACGGTGCTGGCAATCGCCGTCAAAGCCGTTCTTCCGCGTTCCGTCCTAGACATCGAGGTCCCGAAGGTTATCGAAGACGATGAGGATGAGGCGAAGGAGCAACGGAATGTTGAGAAGAAGGGCGGCGAGGAGAGGAAGGACGGGCTCGACATCGATCGTTTCTTCTCGACGAAGCTTGCGCTCCGGGACACTGGTGCGGCGCTCCAATCAATCATCGTGGAGGCAGGACGGATGATGGGCAAGGCCGTCGCTTCGGTAGACTGCGATTTTGGCGAACTCCCGGAGCAGGTGCATGTGTACCTGCTACTGCTGCAGTCTATTCGTGATAGCGCGTCGCAAGCGTTCTTTGCCGGGTACCGGGCCTGCTACCCCACGTTTACAGAGCAGCGGACGCACATCAACTACCTGATGGGTAGGATCGAGGGCAGCGACTCGGGCTATAATTTGCTTCTGTCGCAGGTTTACCGCATGCAGTTGACGCAGGCCAATGTATCGAGCCTCTTCTTTCCCGCCTACAAGGTGGGCAAGTCTGGCCGCAAGAGCGCTGATGCCGCCCACGGCGTTACTCGAGGCCCGTCTCTCCTCGAGCAGCATGCGCTGCGCAAATACCGGCAGTCGCTAGTGGGACCGAACGGCGCCGCTCCGACCGTCGATGTGGGCTACAGCGTGGACCTTGGGCGAGCGTTTGACTACATCTGCAGCGAAGTAGGCGCAGACGACCAGGCCAAGTTCGGCGGGGCGGATTGCTTCCGCGCAGAGCTGCAGGCCGTTTGGTTCCTAATGGACAACAACCGTTCCGGCTGGCTGCCGCCTGCCGCTGTCAGGGCGTTTGGCCTGGAACCAGAAGCTGCTTATGTGCTGCACGTCGACGATGGCTCCCAGGGTGGTGAGCGTTCTCTCTCTTCTCTTCCGGACGGCGCACTGTCTCTGTGGCAGTTCGTTAACTTTACGCTTGATGCGATGGACGTCTTACCAGTGTCCGTTCCCACATGGGCCCTTCGCGCTGCCGGAGACGCGCCGTCTCCTTCGGCAGTATCCCAGGCATCGTCTGTGTTCTCCCTGAAGGCGATGCAGCACCGGCTGACCCTGTCTGAATCCGCGCGCGCCAGTCTGTCGTCAGTGCTGGCCTTCGCCGACTCTCACGTCGACTCCGCGCTTCGCAGGATCGAGTCCGCGGGCGCCCTGGGCAACAGCGCCGAGTTAGCGCTCGACGACGTGAGCTTCACTCAGCACCAGCGCGTTGCGTGCGATCTACTGACTGCCGTGCTGAACGACTTGCTGCGCCGATACCTGAGTATCAACGAAGAGCGACGGTTGCAGCGTCTGTCTCCCCTCTCGTTCTTCGTCACGCTGGTTCTCGAGAAGTGCTACTCTCTCTTGCAGCGGTTGGTAGTCTGCAACCGGGTCCTTCTCGTTCGCGAAGGCCACCAGGCGGGCCAGGACGTGTCGCCGATGCGGTCGGCTGCCGACGGCCAACACCCGTCGTGGCTGAACCGGCCGGCGAGCGCCCCGTCATCCCCGGAGAAGGAAGCGGCAGAGACGAAGAGGCTTGCGAAGGAGGGCCTTGGCCCCGGGGGTCTGCACTCCTATTTGCGATCGCTCATCCGGTCGTCTCGGGTGCTATCGGAACTCGTGCCGTACATCATCGCCAACATGACGACACTTGTGAATGAGGGGCCGCCGGCGGCACCGGAGAAACACAGCAGCAAGAAATCCAAAGCAGTTCGGGCCGGGCGGAAGCGAATGCAGAAGCTGGAGCAGCGCAAGGCCATCCGCAAGGGCGGGCTCGGCGTGCGCGTAGGTGTCCCCGTCGTGACAGCGTCGGGTCCCGTCGAAGCTTCTGGGCGCAACATGGAGGACTCTGACGAGGGTTGGGGCGAGTCGTTAGGCAAGCAAATGGTGCTCCTGGTTAAGATGCTGGCCAACATCAACGGCATGCTCAACGCCGCGGACCGCCCCGCCTCGCCGCCACCCGCTGCCGCCCAGTCTGTCACGTCGGGCAGCCTGGTGACAGCGGGCAAGGGCGGCGGTGCCGCTTACATCAGCACCGAAGTGGAGTCCCCGCACCCGTACGACGACTCGACCAAGAAGACCAGCGTGGTTCGCTTCCCCGAGAGCGTCCGCTTTATCGTCGTGGAGTTTGATCCCAAGTGTTGCACCTGCCAGGAAGAAGACTTTCTGGAGTTGTTCGCTGACTCGGAAATGACTCAGCCGCTCTTCCACCGCTTCAGTGGCTATGGTATTGGCGGTGTCGGGGGAGGGCGCGCCTGTGTGCCTCCTGCCGGCATTTCCCGCGAAAAGCACTGCGGTCGCGGTTGGCCGCCGGCAGCGCTCTTCGTTCCGGGCAACCTGTTGTGTTTCGATTTCCAAACCGCGTCCGAGTACAACGAGAACAAGAACCCTCACACGCGCTGGGGCTTCCGCTGCATCGTCAAAGGTTACTTCGGGATGCCTGCCACGTCACACCAGTGGCTTGCCGACCTGGAGAAGCAGATGGGGTACCTCGGCGGTGTGTGCGCCCAGCTCGAGGTCGTCTCCAAGGCACCGAGCACCGTGCAGGAAATCGAGGACGCTATTGTGAAGCTCGAAGAGGAAGACGCGGTCGACGGTGTGGCGGGCGAGGGAAAAGACCAGCTGTTTACCGATCCGTCGGAGCTGCGAACTCGCAACGAGGTGATCGAGGCCGTGCTGGAACAGCCGCTCTTCCGCCGCGGGTTGGCGGCAATCCACGTTCCGCCGTCAGGCGAGTCCATTCCCAGCGCGCTCTCTCGGCTTTCACGCTTCAGGCCGGACAATGACGAGGACGACTACCTGCTAGCGTTGACGAGCACGTGCGTGGAGGAGCGGAAAGATCTTCGCCGGTGCGCCCTTCGGAAGCAGGCGCGGCGTCGCGCCAAGCGCCTGGCACGCCTGGCCAAGTCGCAAGTTCCCCCCAAGTCGTCAACGGCATCCATGGAGTTTTCCGAAGCGGAGCTGCTGGGTGATAACACGAACAGCGCGTATGACGACGTCATGTTGGTTGAATGGATGCGGCGGAACTGCGCAGCCGCGGACCCTGAGCTCTCCTCCGTCAGTGGTGCAGGCGTTCCCGAACAGTCGATGGCCGTTGTGTCGTCATCTGCGGCTGCTGCGTCGGATCGACTGGAGTTTAGCAAATTCGCCGCCCAACCGGCTGCCACGTGCCGGCCTGGGATCCCTACCTCCTTTGAACTGGGTATTCGCGATGAATTCGGCGCCCCGCTGCCGCTGGCTGTGGCCCGGCCATCCTCATCGCAAAGCCGCAAGGCCGCCGCGGCCCCATCTCACGACATCGCTGTCGTCATTCAAAAGCTGTCTCACAAAATGGGAACTGCATTCGACTTCCGTGACACTGTGATGCGCCACGACGACATTCCGCCAACTAGCCTTGTATTGGAGCGGATGATGGACATGGCTGGAATCGATGCTGCAACCCGCAAACGCTTGGGCGTGGAAAACGATGCGGGGCAAAAGGCGGCGGGAAAGACTGAGAGTGCTACACGTGTGCCGCTCACAGTAGAGGCCATGCCAGAGATTCGTAGCCCCTTGATGATGTTCGGCATCGCGTTGTCTCCTTGCAAGCGGTACGTGTACATTTGCGGTGGAAATAGCTCGGGGGGCAACCACTCCTCTCAAACCGCTATGCGCTACGATTTGCAGACACAAATTGTGCGAATGATGCCCGACATGCCGTCGGGTGTGTACGGATGCCGCGCCATTTGTGCAAAAGACGGGCGTATCATCGTGATCGGAAACTACTCGATGTATTCGAGCGACCCGTTGATGGTGTTCACGCCTAAAGATACCCGCGTGGGCGAGGAGTGGGAGCCACCTGCGCTTGAGAAGAATAGTGAAGAGAAGAGCGCTGGCACCGCCGCCTCGTCGACTGCTGCTGGTAGCTCTGTGTCTCCCACCTCGTCTGTGCCTGCCGCACCACCGGTACCCGGGTCCAAGCCAAAGTCGAAGCGGCTTTTCAAGATCAAGGCTCCCGAGCTGCTAGAAGTCGAAGGCGTCTGGCAGTCTTATGGCGACTGCGAGGTCGGGCTCGGCTCGGTCATTCTGCCTGATCCTTTTGACGACAACATTTTCCACGTATTCGGTGGCAGCAAGGCCGAGAAGAAGTACGTGATGCTGGATTTGCGCACCATGAAGTTCACACGGAAGGCCAAGTGGAAGTTGCCGAAGGCTCTGTACAACCACGGTGGTGCAATCGACCCGAGCGGCAACATCTACATCTTTGGCGGCTCCATGTGCGGTGGCGCCTCGACTCGAGCGGAAACCGCGATGTACATTTTCGACCGGCAAACAGAAGAGTGGCGGGAGGGCCCTTCGATGCCGAAACTGAAGCACATGGACGGGTTCTCAAAGCAATCTGTCAACTACAACGAGTCGCAGATCGTCGTCACCGGCGGCAGCCACTGCGCCGGTTACAAGAGCAAACCTGCTTATCAAATCATGATGGTCTTCGACTTCGCCACCGAGACGTGGTCGGTCAACAACCTCAAGTTTTCCCATGCTCGCGTCAACATCAACGACCGGACCGCGAGCCACAGCTCCCGGCCACTGATCGGCATGCAGAATGGCGGGGCCGTCATGGTCGATGACAGCATCTGGCTGTTCGGTGGCGTCAACCAGGAGTGCAAGCTGATGAAGTCGGTGACGCGGATCACGTCCAGCCGTCGTGCCACCAGGCCCACTCGCCGGTTCACGACGCGCCGGCTCGTAGAGCGCAGCAAGAAGCGCATGACGCGCCGAGAATATAAGGAAGCACGCCGTGTAGCCAACCAGAAGGCATACGACGTGTACGAAAAAGATCTCGACGACAAGAAGGCGATGGCACAGCGCCAGAACGACCGCGGCGTGTTGGATTTCGACGCTCTTCAAGAGGTAATGAACGCAGAGAAGCTGGACTTCAAGGCATTCGTCGCTTCGCTCGGTGATCCCGAAGCTCCGGTGCTGCCCGATGGCGTTATGTTTGGCGAAGAGAAGGTCTGGCTGCGTGAAATCAAGCCGGGAACTGATGGAGAAACGGAAGTCAAGGCGAAAGCTGAAGCTGTGGATGACGCGGCCGCCGACGCCGACGAGGAAGAAGAGCCGCTGCCGCCGATTGTGTACACGAAGGAGGCCGACGGCACCTTCAAGCAGCACAACACGAAGTACTGGCTGGCGCAGCCTGTTGCGAAGGTGCCGGATGGAGGCGTTGTGATGGATGCGGATGTTCTCGCTGCTCGCAAGGCGAAGGCGAAGGCGAAGGGTCGTGGAAATGCCGATGCCGTTGCTGCCGGAGCTGCTGCCGCTGCTGCCGCCGCCGCCGCTGCCGCCGCTGAGGAAGAGGCGGACGCTGATGCGGAAGAGAAGGCTGGTGACCCGGAAGAGAAGGCAGGTGAGGATGCGGCCGAAGATGAAGAGAAAGAAGAAAAAGCAGAGGAGAAAGAGGAATACGACCCCACCTTGGACGAAATGATGACTGCCGAAGAAACGCGAGTCTCCTATGTCCGAGAAGAGGTGCTCCCTTTCGTCCCTGCAGCGATTGAGGCACCGTCGGGTCGTGGCGGCGGAACCAGCTACGCAGTCAAGTATACCCTGCTGGAAGAAGGTGACTACGCCATCCACGTCCGCGTCGATGGGTTCTCCGTTCGCGGGTCACCATTCCGCCTTGCTTGCGTCGGCTCTGGTGTGGAGAGTGGAGGCGCGATTGGGACCAGCGTCGGGGCCCCTGCGATGCCGGAGCGCACGATTGTGTCGTCGTCGATGTGCGTCGATCCTCGAGAGGTGGCCTTGGCCCGTGAGGCGCTCCTGTTCCAGTATCGTCTGACGTCGGCATGGCGCGTGCCCGCCGTATTCTGCAAGGCGCTGTCTAAGCCGTTCGAGTTCTTGCTGTCTGAGCCACCGTCGGCAGCTACCGCCGCTGAAGATGCGGAGCGCCGCCGCCTGCTTGGCGACCGCAAGGGCTGCAAGGAGAATGCGGGGCGGCGCCTTGGAGCTGCCTTTGGCGATGGCGGTATCACTGCTCCAAATGGTGATCTGGACCTGCCGGCGTTCCAGAAAATGGCCCCAGCCCAGCTGCAAGTCTTAGAGCTGTGCCCGACGCAGACGATTTTCCTGGCACCCGAGGACTACGATGCGCTTGGCGCGGCCCTAGGGTATTCAGCAGACTCCATGTATGCGCTCATTTCGCGGTCGCTTGTACCCGGTGTCGATAAGACATTGCACGCGAAGCAACGCGGCCCCGAGCTGCCAGAAGAAGATTTCCATCGCCAAACCCTGGAGCGCATCGAACAGGAAGCCGCGCAGCGAGTCAACGGCTTGGGGCCTGTGTTCGCCGTTGAAATTTTGAAGCAGAAGCTAGCGTGTGACACCCCGGTGGATCAGTTCCCGTTTTCGGCGGATTTCGATCCGAAGCTGACTCGGGTGCCGGCTGGTACGCGTGAAGAAGCCGAGGATAAGAATGAGAAGACACGGCCTCTCGTAGCTTATGTGCATCGTATCATGCTGGAAGCGCTCTTCCCTGATGGGGTGGGTGCAAATGACTTTGGGCAGTACGCGTGTTCGGTGCGTTTTACGCCGCCGCAGATGTCCTATCCAAACGACTATATTGAAGCCGTCCAGCAGCTTGACCGGGTCTGCGAGAAAACTGGCGCCCAGGGATCCGGAATGGTGCAGCAGCAGCTTTTGAACGAAATGCTGGGTCGACGTGGCCCCTTGTTGGAGTATGAATCCGGCGTAACGGCTGGCGGCGTCGTCGACTCTCAGTTCTCCTTCAAGAGCCTGGCGTTTGACTTGCGCGACTCGGGCAACTTTAAGGCGTGGAACTGCGTGGGCTCGGTCTCTCTGATTCCTTGCGTGGGCGGCGGGGCCCGCGATGCGGCCGTGATGACCCAGTCCGAGGCGAAGGAGGCCATGTACCGCAAGCTCTACCGCCGCGAACTGATGCTCAATGCAATTGATGACAACAAGAAGGACTCGCCGCCGCCTCCGAAGACTGTTCCCGGGGGAGGTTTGGGGCTGTTGTGGACGCTGCCGATTACAGAAGACGAGGTCATCGCTCTGCCCCGCACCACCGACGGGCCACTCTCGGCGCCAGATGAGCCCAAGTATTTGGTTGGTGGAATTTCGTCCTCCGCCTTTGCGCACCACTGGCGCACTAGCGTCCCGCTCAAGTTCGGCGAGATTGACCCCAAAGATGACTTGGTTATCACCGTCGACGCAGAGTGGGTGTACGATCTGGACCGCAAGCAGCGGTGCCTACGCGCCGAGTACGTGGCCCCGACAGCGGACGCAAAGCCCAAGGCAAAACCGAGCGCTGATGAAGAGAAGGATGAAGAAAAGAAGGAAGAAAAGAAGGAAGAGGAAGAGGCCGCTGAAATGCCCGACGCAGTTCGCGAACTGCTTGTGGACCCATTTCAGCGAGTGTTTGCCGCCGCGCCTGCTTTTGAGTTTGTCGGCCGCGAAATTCACGAGTCCGAGGCTCGGAAGCCCGCTGCTCCCGCTGCCGATACCGATTCTGCGTGCAAGCCGGACGGGGCCCTCAAAGCGAAAGAGGAAGAAAAGGAAGGACTACCGGAGAAACCATTGGCTGGATTTCCGGCGTGGTTTCAGGCGCTGCACGGCATCTTGCCGGACAAGCCGCTGCTGCTGTACGCTGTCGCGTACAAGAAGGCGCGGAAGAAGGGGGCTGAGGCCGCGAACTGGATGTTGGACTCGGCCAGTGCGTACCTAGATGAGCACTCTGAGATTTTCGCTGAGGAGCTAAGTGAGACAGTGGCATGCTCCGCGTGCACGATTGTCAACCCGGCCTTCGCCTTCGCGTGTTCGTGCTGCGGGTCGAGTCGGAATGTGAAGATGCCGGAGTATTTGGGCGAGGACTCCATGTACTGGCTCGATGCCGTTGGGGAAGACGGAAAGCCGAATAGGGTCGCCAAGTCCGGCGGCGGTGGTGGTGGTTCCTCCTCATCCAAGGATGCAAAGAACGTTCTTTCGACGCATGTCATTTCATTCGGCGGGTGGCAGGTATTTATCGTTCGACAGACTCTGTACCCGTCATGGTCGCCGAATTTCTCTCTGCAGTTGCCGGTGGCGCACACGACCGTGCTGCCTGTGCACCGTCCGCCTCTGGTCATGAACAAGAAGAGCGCCGATGGCGACGACAAGTACCTCAAGACTTACTACAACAACACGCGTGCCACCAAACTCGCCAAGAAGGGAGTTGCACCGCCGTCGTATGTTGCCGCAACTACACCGGCGTCGCGGCGCCTGATCCGCACCGTCTTCGCCTGCTTGCTGCACCAGCTCGACCTGGTCGGCGAGGCCCTGGACTGCGAGGCGTTCCTCCGTGACAGGTGGGTGCGGTCAGAGCAGCAGGAGGCCGCTGCAATGCCCTCGAACCCGCAGCTGACTGCGATGCTGCGCGTTTGGAAAGTTGCTGCCGGAGTTGCTGACGTAGTCGTCATGCAGCAGTGGTACGATCGCATCGACGAAGAGGCCGAGAAGGCTAATTTGGACGAGCTTAAGGCGCAGCTGCATCTTGACGATGAAAGCAAACTGCGTGTGAAGGGCTCGTTTATCAAGTACCGCGAGTGCAGCAGCGACCCTCACTTTCCGTACGCAGAAGCTATAGCGCGCCGCGCTGCTCTGGTGTTCCAGCTGCGGCCGGCGGTGTCACACATCGTTTCCGGTGTTGTCAAAAGCAAGAAATCGCGGAGGCGGGAAGCGGCCGCTGCTGCCGCCGCAGCCGCAGCCGATCCGCTGTCCGCCACGTTCTCGTTTGCATCTAGTGGTGCGTCTTCGTCGCAGGTTAATCTGGCTGTTTCCCGCAGCGCCGGATCGGCTGCAGACGACGACGACGCCATGCCACCGCCTCTGGGTCTGCTGACGCGCGCGGCCAGCGAGATACCATGCGCAGAGGCAGGCACGGGCGACGACATGCCGCCTCTGCCGTCCATGTTCCTCAAACGCTCGGCCAGTGAAGGCCCCGGTGCATACTCTGCGGCAGCCGCGGAGACTCCTGGTGACTTCCGCGCTGGCGGCCTTGCAGCGAAGCACGCCAGGCGCCTGTCCACGCTGGCCGGAGGTGACAACTCGTCGGAGGAAGACGAGCCGCTGACGCTGACACGCACTCTGTCGACACAGAACCGCGCCAAGCTGGCAAAGATGGCCAAGAAACGTGAGCAGATTGCCAAGCATGTCGGCAGCGCCATTTCGCGTGTTCCGTCCAACGTGGCAGAGCACGAAGTGACGCGCTCGATCCTGGCGTTCCTCCGCCTGGACGTCTCTCCGTACCGACTCCGGGCCGAGATATTCCGGCGGCGCGAGGCTGCGCGGCGACGCGCACGCGGGCTGCGCTGGGTGCGTGACCTGGTTGTGGCGTGCACGGACGCCGCCCTGCAGCAGGATCTAGTGTGGCTGTTGTGCAGCTCCATCAAGAGCTGCTTCGAGGCTCGGGCCGAGCTGGACATCGAAGCGCTGATGGCGCCTTCCAAGAACGAGCACGACCCTGCACACGTGCTTCGAGGAGAAGAAGATGGATCGGGAATGTCGATTTCGATTCATTACTTGGGTGGCCTTACCGGTTGTGGACCCAAGCTGTCTCAGAATGTGCGCGTCGCCTTCTGCGCGCTGTACTCCACGCTTGCAATGCTGCTGCGGAAGGCGTTGTCTGTGCCGCGCCCGCTGCCTGCGCCTGGCGGCGCTGCTGGAGCGGCCGGATTTAACATGGAGGACGTGCAGCTGGTTCTGCTGGAAGCCTGGTCGTTGGACTTCAAGCCCACCGACCACGTCTTTCTGCACAAGTCACAGATCTTCCCGCTCATCCGGCGTGTCATGGCACAACACGACGACATCGAGCCTGCGGAAGTGCCTGCGCCGACGGCCGCCAAGACGAAGCTGCTTGCGCACCTCGACGACGATGGCGATTCCGACGAAGAGAAAGACTGCGTTGGAGAGGACGACGGCGCGAAGGGCGAAGATCACATTTCCCTGTCGTGGCCGTCCGATGTGACGTCAACGATTGTTATCACCGCCTCGTGCGCGGAGGGCCGCGTTCAGAATCTGCGTGACCACGACACGCAGACCTACTGGCAGTCGAATCTCAACGACGACCAGATCGACTACTACAACCGCAAGCCCTACACCAAGCAGTGGCTGCGCTTAGAGGTAGTGGAAGACACCCCGCTGTCCGAAATCTGCCTCTACTTGGATTACGAGCGCGACGCCGGCTACATGCCCAAAACCATGGATGTCTTTGTCAGCGACGACGACTGCCCCGAAAAAGAAATGAACAAGGTCGCGTCGCTGTCCGTTCCCAGGCGGACTTCGGGCTGGTACTCGCTGAAGATGGCGGACTGCACCGACAGTCGTATTGATCGGTGGAATCCGGTGCCCAGCGAAACGGTGTCAGGTGAGGCGACCCTGCGCGCCAAGTACTTCTTGATTACGCTGCCGTCGCTTCATACCAAGGATGACGGCGATGAGCCCGCTGATGTGCGTGTGCGTCAGTTGTCTGCCTTCGGGCCGTCGCGTCTCCGTTCGTCTGTGGACGAGCGCGAGAGCGCCCACAGCAAGCGGCTCCAGAGCAAGGCGTTGGATGTGTTCCGCGCGCTGGTCCAAAATGCGTTCGGCGGAGTGGGTGCGTTCCTTGGTCTGGCGTCGAGTGGCGGCGGCGTCGCTGCGGATGACGAGCCTGCAGCGCCCGCTGCACCTGCCCCGGGGGGCGGCGCGGGTGAGGAGTCGGACGACGACGACATGCCGCCGAACCTTGCCCTGACGCGGCAGCAATCGTCTACCGAGCTACAGCAGCAGGTCGTCGGAGTGCTGTACCAGGCCGCCGACGGCTCTGGCGAAGGCAAGTCGGAGGAACATTTGTCTCACCTGCAGCGTACCGTGTTCGAGTTGGTCTTCGACGAGCTGAAGAACCAGGTGCAGATGGTACTGAAGCGCAAGACGACTTTCAAGCTGGCGCGCAGTGATGACGAGTTCGGCATGAAGTTCATGTACGACGATGAAGAAGAGAAGAGCGACGCGGATGAGGATGAGGACAATGTGGAAGACGGCTACTGCTACGAGCTGCTCTCCATGGTGGCGCAGCTGTCTGTAACGCAGACTGGGCAGAAGTTCATTGCCGCTCCGCTGTTTGTCAACACGCTGCTACAGCTGCTCGTGCCTGGAACGCCGCGTATGCAGCGTGCGCTGTTGCGCGTGTTCAAGCGTGTGCTGCACTTCGTGCGCCCGGAGGTCCTCAGCGTCGAGCTTCCGGACTCTTCACGCGAGCGCGTGTCCGTTGTCCGCTTCCTTCTGATGTGCGTAGCTACGTCGCTGCAGGGCTCCGTTCGCGGCGTCGATGAAGACAAGAAGAAGTTCTCGGACTCCTTGGCGTATGGAGGAGGCTGGCTAAAGGCGCTTGACGTTCAGACCGCCCAGACTGTTGTGGAGCTGGTTGTGTCGCTCTGCCGGCAATCGCGCTGGCAGGCAGGAGTGCGTGCCACTCTGCTGAGTGCGACTGCCAGCGTCACCGACTTCACGGCCGCCAGCGTTCGCGCCAGCGGCATCTGCCGCCCGCTAGGCAAAGAAGAAGAGAAGGAAGAGACACCCGCAGCGACGAGCACTGCGCAGACGACCCCGGACATGCGATTCTGGCTGGCTGTAGGCGCGCTGTGCGTTATCAGTGGCGGCGTGGGCCGCGGCGGCGCCGATCGCAACCTGATTCGCGAGCTGGAACTGACGTCGGCTGACTTGCAGGCGGCGAACCCACAGCCGCCCATGCTATTCGACGCTGGCGACGGACGGTGCCGCTGCAAGGTGCAAAAATACCCGGAGGACGCCGGCGATGCAACCGCTGCCGGTGCCACACGGCTGATCCTGGTTGGTGACATCCATTCGGGCAAGGCCATGTGCGAAGTGCGGCGCGTGGTGGAGTCGGGCTCACAGGCCTGCCGTTTCTGCGACGACGCGCTGACGGAGGAGAACTGGGCCACCGATCCACCCTCTCCGGCGCTGGAGAATGTGTGCACCGAGGCCGACTGCCTGGAGTGCCGCGATCTGTCGTGTACTAAGACGCTGGAGTGCGGCCACTTCTGCGGGGGCGTGCGCGACGAGAAAGAGTGCCTGCCGTGCCTGCACCCGGACTGCGCGCCCAAGACTGCGGCGCTGCGCGGCAGTGATGCCGACTCACTGTGCTCCATCTGTTACACGGACAACCTGGGCTCGCGCCCGTCGGTGTTGCTGGGCTGCGGCCACGTCTACCACGTGGGTTGTGTGCGCCGTATTCTGGAGCAGAAATGGACGGGCGCGCGTATCACGTTTGGTTTCACCAAGTGCCCGCTGTGCAAGCAGGCGATCGACCATCCGGCCGTGGCCGACCTGATGACGATGTACCGAGAGCTGGAGGAAGAGGTGAAGCGCAAGGCTATCATTCGCGTCGAGTACGAAAACCTGGGCAACCACGTCGACATCGTGACGCCAGGCAGCCCGTACTACAACGACCCGCTGGGCTTCGCCATGCACAAGTTCGCATACTACCAGTGCTACAAGTGCCTGAAGCCATATTACGGTGGCGACTACGCCTGCGCAGCGGCGGCCGACGCCGGCAACTTCGACCCGTCGGAGCTGATGTGTGGCGGTTGCTCGCCTATCAACACGGAAGACTGTCCCAAGCACGGCAAGGACTTCCTGGAATTCAAGTGCCGGTTCTGCTGCTCCATTGCCGTATGGTTCTGCTTCGGTACGACGCACTTCTGCGAGCCGTGCCACAACAACAACGGCACATTATGTGGCAAGGGTGTAGACGACTTGCTGCAGTGTCCGTGTAAGGCGACGGGCCGCAAAGGCCTGCCAGAGCCGGTGGATAAGTGCCCGCTGGGCATGGAGCACCCGCCCCACGGCGAGGAATTCGCCATGGGCTGCGGCATCTGCAGGAATACCGGCACCTTTTAAGGACACTTGACGATTGTGGCTCTGTTTTGAAAAAATGTGGTTGGGTGGGGAGCGCTGTGCGAGAAGGTGCGAAAGTGTGCGGGTTTTGTGTGCGGGGCGCGTGTGCGAGTGCGAAGCATGGGCGAGCGGTGTGCGCGTGCGGTTGAACAAAGAGCAGTTGAACAAAGAGCATTTTCCAGACTAAATGGTTTACTCGAACACGGCGCGTCCCAACACAACATACACACAGGAACCAGAAAACTAACCGTGGAGATTAACCTCGAACACAACTCGCACATTCCAGAACATTCCGATCACTTCGCCATCAGTCATCATGGTCATCATAAACATTGCCATCAGCATAGCATCGCCATCAGCATAGCATCGCAATCACATCAGCAGCATCACACCAACACGCTTACTTGGCGCCACGACCAGCGCCGCCACCGCGTCCGCCACCACGGCCACCGCCGCGGCCACGGCCACCGCCGCCACCACCACGGCCGCCCTGCTTCTTCTCGCCCTGAGCAGTCTTGGGGCGGTCACCGCCCTTGGCGCCCTTGGCACCGCCCTTGGCGCCGCCCTTGGCGCCACCCTTGGCACCACCGCCCTTGCCCTTGCCGTCGCCGGGGGCGGCGGTGGCCGGGCGCGCCTTGCCGGCCTCCGGGTTGGTCAGGCGCAGCTTGTTGGCGTTGAAGAGGCTGGTCTTGGCACCGACCTTGACCTGGATGCCCATGCCGCCCATGTTGCGGACGACCTCGCCCTGGACCCACTCGGAGCCCTTCTTCTTGGCGACGGAGACGTAGCACACCTCGCCGGTGGTCCAGTCAGTCTTCATAGAGTCGGCCTTGGCCTTGGCGCGGGCCGCCTTTTCCTCCTCCTTCTTCTTCTTCTCAGCCTCAATGGCGTCGGCCGCAGCCTGCTTCTTGGCCGCCGCGCGCTGCTGGGCGTTCAGCTTCTTCTGGCGGATCTCCTGGTCCTCCTCGGTGTGGATGGCACCGCCACCACGGTTCTCCTGGATAGCGCGCTTGACATCAATCTCGCGGCCCTCCTCCAGGGCGGTGATGAACGAGTACGTGGCGCGCTCCGCGGCCTTCATGTTCGGGAACTCCAGGAAGGCGCCCGGGACGACCGACAGGAACGTCTTGGAGCAGCGCTTCAGGAAATCACGGTTGTGGGTGACGACAATCAGTCCACCCGGGAACTTGTTGGCGGCGTTAATGAGAGAGTCGACGGAGTCCAGGTCCAGGAAGTTGGTAGGCTCATCCATAATCAGCAGGTGCGGCGGCACCAGCGTCAGCTTAGCAAAGATGACGCACGAGCGCTGCGAGAACGACAGGTTCTCCATGCGGGTGTTGGCGGTGTTGCTGTCGACCGAGGTCTTGGCCAGGTGCTCCTTGATGGCGCCGACGTTCTGTTCCGGGAACGACTTGACCATGAACTCCAGCGGCGTCATGTCCATCGACAGCTCCTTGGTCGAGTGCTGGCCGAAGTACGCCAGGGTGTAGTCCGGGTTGGACGTGATGGTGCCCGAGGTCGGGACCAGCTTTCCAGTGATCAGCTTCAGCAGCGTCGACTTACCGGCACCGTTGGGGCCCATGATACCGACGCGAGTCGACATCTTGACCTCGTAGGAAATCGGGGTGTCGAAGATGAAGGGCAGGCCCTTGGCCTCGTCGTACGAGAAGCGCACGTTGTCGACCTTGATCAGGGACACGTCGGCCTGCTCGGTGACGCCCTCCGGCATCGGCAGCGGCTCCGGCGGGTAGAAGGTGAACTTGCCGGCCAGCTGGACCAGGCGCGCCTGGCGCTTGTCGTTCCACTCCTGGTACTTGAGCTTCTGGCGGTACAGAGGGGCAGACGGGTCCAGGTTGCGGTTCTGGGCCAGGAACTTCTCGATCTTGTCGGCGCGCGCTGCATCCAGCTTGACCTTGCGCTTCTCGAACTCCTTGAAGCCGCACGAGAAGTACTCGATCTTCTGGTCCTGCAGCAGCATGACGGAGGTGACGACGTTCTCCAGAAGGGTACGGTCGTGGGTAACCAGCAGGTACGAGCCCTTGTAGCCACGCAGGCGGTTCTCCAGCCACAGCACGGACGGCATATCCAGGTGGTTGGTCGGCTCATCGAGCAGCAGCATGTCCGGGTCGATGAAAAAGGCGGAAGCCAGGGCGACGCGCATGCGCAGACCACCCGACAGCGACGACAGCGGCGCCTTCTCGCCGACGGCATCGAAACCCAGAACGCGGAGCATCTGGGTGGCGCGCTCAACGGCGTTGTGCGACGACAGGCCGCGCAGCTCGCGCTCGACGTACTTGAGGTTGTCGGACAGGCCGGCAGCGTAGGACGAATCCTCGGCCTTCTCCTCCTCGCACTCCTGCAGCAGGGCCGTGATGGCCTCCTCGGCGGCCAGCAGCACGCGGCGGAACGGGTGCGAGCACAGCACGGTGTCCAGGACGGAGACGGCGTCGGCGGCCTCGTCGTGCTCCAGCTCCTTCATGTGGTGCACGTGCATGGCGGTGGGGAACTCCTCGACGCGGCCCTCGCTGATGGCGTTGAACAGAGACGTCTTACCCGAGCCGTTGGTGCCGTACAGGGCGCAGCGCTTGTTAGCCTCGATCTTGAGCTGCGTGCGGTGGAACAGGTACTCGTCGGAGCTGAACGGGACCAGCAGGTTGAACTGCTCGATGTCGACGAACTTGCGCAGTCCCTCCTTATCCTTGGCCTTGGTCAGGGCGATGAGGTTGCGCTTGTACAGCGGGAACAGCATCTCCAGCTCCGCCTTCTTGCTGAAGTCGATGGGCGGGAAGTCCGAGGGCTTCAGCCATCCCGGCTTCGTCTCGAACTTCCGGTGGAACGTCTTCTCCGCATAGGCGGTCTTCGACTGCATGGTCGACATCGCGACTGAACTGTGGGGCGGAGGGAGCACGCGAGACGGACCGGATGTGAGATTGAGCTCGCGGGGAAAAGTGGGGTCCGGCCGTTGGCGCGAAATGCGCCGCGGACTTTCGGGTGCGCAAGCGCCAGCATCGGTTGCATTGCCGCCAAAGCGAAGCACGCGCCGCTCCGACAGCGCCACTCGAAATACATCTAAAAAATGTTCCCGAATTATTGAACGCACACCGCGGGTCGAAGTTGGCGCGCGAGGAACGACGATACGAAACGCGCCTGCGCCGTGGGCGCGAAAGCCCCTCCGCAAAAAGTGCGCGACGCGACCGACTCGCCGGCACCAGTTTATCCGGTATCTGGGCAATGCACACGCCGCTCCGGCGCGCCCATTCGATACAATTGATATAATTGTACCGAAATAGCGTTTCGCGCAGCGTACATCGGAGCATGCGCGCGCGGAACGTCTAGGCGAAACTCCGGTGCGCGCGAAAGGTCCGCGGCGCACTTTCCCCGCAAACGCCGTGGACACTCGGGAGCTTGCCGCGGACCGAGTAATCAATACACGGACACTAAAATTCAATGATCGCGTTTAAAAGTGGAAATGTAAGACGTACCTGTTGAAACTGATTCGAAATTAATTTCAGAATGCGATTTGTTGCTGATGCCCGTGTACGGCGGGTTCCGCAACGGCTCGTTTACAAACATGAGCAGGGAATTTTGAATCGGCCCCGGAAAATCTTCTGCTGC
>JACKZZ010017862.1_pt1 | contig 17269 bp, 17 predicted proteins | sample 8027871 | NCBI WGS metagenome assembly JACKZZ01 (sample SAMN15724774, study PRJNA655200) | protist metagenome | isolation source: fluorescence activated cell sorting (FACS) single amplified genomes of... | place: USA: West Boothbay Harbor, Gulf of Maine | collected 2000-07-19
ACAAGTGCTGAATTAGTAGTTGATTATGGTCAAGAATTATCAGTATCAATCTTAGAAGATGCAGCATTAATTGCGAAACATCGTAATGCTGCAGAAATTGAAGCATGTGATATTAATTTAATATTAACTAAAAAGTATAATATAAACATACCATTAGCTGTATCTAATGTACCTAGATTAATATTACATAAAGAAAAATTAGGTACTGGTAGTGATAGTATGCGAAATGGTGGCTATATGAATACAAGTTCATTTTATTCATCACAAATTAAAAATGTACATGATCAATATTGTATTGTTGGTCCCGGTAGAGCACCTAAACCTGAACCACGTGGTGGTGTTGATGCGAATGCTCCCACGGGTAGAGGTGCTAAACGTAAAAGTACTGGTGGTGTATCTGAAGCTACTGCAGCTGCAGCTGCAGCTGATTTCTCATCAAGTTTAGAAAGTGAAGTTGGTACAGGTACAAAGCGTAGACGAAGGTAGACAGGCCAAGATGAGACAAGAAATGCGTGTTTAAAGGTTAAGTAGTAGTTGTGAATTGTAGATATTGTAATTAAAGTGTGTTGGTGAATCCTCCCCTTCGAAACATATCCCCCGTCGATCAGTCGTGTTCGTTTTCTTTCTTTTTTTCATTTCTATTTACATTTGTAGACATTCCCTTTTTATCTCTCTCTCCCACACAATTCCAGTTACTATGTTACTATGTAATTTATTTTCACGCAAGTTGAGTGAAATTGAGTTGAGACTTTATCTATGTTCGTCTTTGTATTTTCTATTTAAATGCTGTTGTACTCATCCTCATCATAATCATCTTTTTTGTTTTTCTTAGCAAATAACTTCAAATTGAGAGGATTTAGTTTAGTAAAACAACTGCGACCACAACTACCACCACTTTCTATATCCTTATCGTTATTATTATCATCATCATCACCAATAGTATTACCATCTAATTTGATAGTGATGACACATTGACGAGTAACAACTCCTCCTAGTAAGACCACAAAAGCGAATTTATCATTACCTACAATTGATTTGTCATTTGGTGTGTAAATCAAACTATCTGTATCTGTAATTAAAACATGAGGTTTTGTATAAGCTATTTCTTCTTCTATTTCTTCTTTATCATCATCATCATCATCATCATCAACAGCCATAGCGCCAAGTTTAGTTTTAATTTTATTATTTTTGATATTTTTATTTTTTTGTATAGTTGGTGTTGATTGTTGAGTCAATATTCCCTTCTTTGGTATTGTTAGTAAACAGTATCTAGCATCATTTCTCCATTGTACATATGTTGATGTAGGTAAACAGACAGATAGATTAATCAATATGCGGTCACCATCGGATGTATCGCATGTCATCGTTTCTGTGATAGATGGGATATTGTCTACCAATGGTGCGTACATCGTATCCAATTTACTTCCCCATGTTGACCATTCTACTGCTGCTGATAATGGTTTCATTGAACGCATATGCATCATATCATCTTCGGATACTTTATCATCTTTAGTTGCTTTAGATTTCTTACCTATTTCACTTCCACCACCTTTGTAATCATCTAAATCACCTTGTGCTAATGCTAACTTGATTAAATTCGAGATTTCATCAACCCATAGGCCAACCCCATCTAACAAGTCTGTACACCGCAAATCTTCAATAAGCGTTAAAATATTACTGTTTACTAATACAGATCTTAATCTACTATGACAAGCTAAATTTCTAACTAATGCTACAACCTCTCTTTGTGTTTCATGTTCTTTTCTTGAGGCCATTTTAACAACTCTATCTATTAAACCTCGTGTTTTGAAAATATTGTCTATATCCTCTGAAACACTTAATGCCATATTTGATAAAGCTAAGGCACCAAATTTTCTTTTATGATAATCATGTGACATTAAACAACTTACAAGTGTTTGAATACCTTGAGATAATCTAATTTGTTCCCTAAATACCTCACGTCGAGTCAAATTACATAAACATATTAAGGCAAAGAGCCCATGTCTCGGTTTGTGACCATTGATTAATTTCATCAAAAATGGTATACAATTATACTGTCTTACTAAAGCTTCTGAGACTATATCTGACAATGACATATTTGCTAATGCTGCTAGTGCCTCTAATTGTACTATTGGTGACATAACTTCATATCTATCCATAATTAATTTACTTCCACCATCATTATGAAGTTGGACACGTGATATTTCATCTTTAAGAGTCATACTAGCCATAGCCCACAATGCCATAAATTGGACACGTGGGGCTCTATGTGATGCTAATGATACAATCTTATCAGTATATTTTCTACTAGCTTGATGATCATCTGAATTACTACTTAAGGCTAAACTTATTAAAGGTTCTAAGGAACGTGAACTAATACCAGCACCACTTGAACAATTCTCAATTTCAACAAAAGATGATGCTGCAGCACTTTCAGTTAAATCACAACTTCTTTTTGAACAGATTAAATGTATAATTACATAGAATAATGACAATGCCATTGAGGAACCTATAGTTCAGTGTGAGGGTGAGGGTGAGTGTGTATGAGTAAGAGGTTAGTGGAAAGAGCAAGACTTAAAAAAAACGTATTAAGGGTTGACAGTCTAACTGTAGTTCCATGAGTATGATTATTAACATGAACATGAGTATGAACATGAAACCAGTAATCAAATCACAATCATTGTTACATATACGTACCTAGTATATACAAATACAACCATTTCGTGTTACTATTACTATCAATAGAAGTATTACCATTCCAATAGTCTTCATAAAATAAGTATGCTGTACCCATAACACCAGCCATAGACGCATGGCCAAAAACCATATCACGTAATAAATTAATTTTGGTTATACAACATGGTGATATTCTACTATTAAACCAAAGCATTAGTATTGTGATCAATGTTAATGCTGGTATTCTAATTAAATTAATATCATAAAAAAAGACATATATACCTGCATAAATAATTTTTAAAAGTGTATGTAAACTTAAATATTTTGGTGTATAAACAATATCAAGATTTTCAGTAATAGTTTCTTTAAAGGATCCTACTGGTAACAAGACATGTTGGACTGTTGCAATACTAAGTGTTACAAAACCAAGAATTGCATAAATCATATGTTTACTTTTATAACATTGCATTGTAGGATCTTGTATAAATGTTGCTGGATCACTACTGTAATCACACCACATTGACATAAACAAAACAATCATAATCGATAGAAATAGTACATTACCAACTACATATAAGAAATGCCATGGTAGTTGCCATCGAACATATCGGTATAAAGTTTTTCCTCTTAATACAGCAGGTAATATAACAACAAATGCTGCACAATAAACTAGGCCAATAGTTATCCAATATGACACATCATAACTAACATATGGCCAATAAGATGAAATTTTCATTGTTGTCATTGATGCAAAAATTCCTGTTGGTAATATCATTAAAACTAATTGTAACCACTCCAGTACGCAACCTATAATTTGTAACAAATTACTTGTACTTAATTTTATTGTATGTGATGGTCTTTATGAAAAGGGGTTGCAAAAAGATGGTTAAGGTTAAGGTTAATGTAATGGTAATGGTAATGTAAATAAGGTTAGGTTAGGTTTATGTTTGTTTTGGCATATACCAAAGTAGGAATAGCAGTAGTGACAAGTCAAAACAAGACTAGTCAAAACAAGACTAGTCAAAACAAGAGTACTTACTTATAACTAAATAGACCTTCAACAATATCTCCTCTGCGCCATTCAACAAACATAGAATATAAGATACTTAAAAAAGATGGTAACATATACACACAACCAATAACTGCAGATATGACAGCCCTTTGTAACCAGGCTTGATTACTTTCAGCCAATACAAAATATCCAATAACTATAGGAATTATGTATGTAAAGAAAATATTTATTGTATAAATAAATAATTTACTGTTATTTATTTTTATTTTTATTTTTATTGCGTTTTGTTTTTCGTTACATTTGTGTCAAAGGGAAGAGATGATGAGAAGAGGAGAAGAGAAAGGGTTGGATTAGGATACAATCGAGTTCAAGGAAAATCATCAGTACAAGACTTACTTCTAGATAACGAAACTCATACTAGCATAGCATAGCATATCATCTAATATAAAATTTACAACAACTTACCCATACACAAATGAACTCAAATCTGCAGGACCAAAAGTATGTATTATCAATATACCAGGGAAACCAAGTACAATCTCAAAAAATCTTACAATATTAGTGATTTTGACACTCCCAATTGGTCCCAATTTAAGCCTATATTCACTCATAGTATCTAAATCTAAATTGTTATTGTTTGCAGATTTTTCCATCATTTCCATAGTAGCTTCATCAAAACTTAATGTAGGATCATATGAGTTAGATCCCCCATACATCTCTCTATCATTTACTGCGTATTTGCCTAGTTTGATATTTGATCCGATACCTACTGGCGGACGATTTGGATCTATATCTACAAGTTTTGTTTTGATGTTCGTTTTCGTTTTTGGTGATTTTTGATTTGCATTTGATACTGATACTTTAGAATTATTTGAGACTACACTGACATCATCATCATCCATCATACCTCTACTTCTATTATTGCTATTACTACCATTAACAGAACGTCCTAATTGTAATTTCTCTTTTCCAATACCTATATTAGTACCTGATTTAGATTTGGTAAATAAACTACGATCATCATCATCCCCACTACGGCCTCCTCCTCTTTGTGGACTGCTAGAATTTGAACTTGATGTCCCAGCCCCAATTCCAGCTCTTTTATTCATAATTTTTTCATTTTTTAATGTATCTGGCATAGCAATAGATTTTAATAAAGATAACCAGCTAGTTCTATCATTCTCATTTGAGCAACCAAATTTATATTCACTATTACCAATATCAGCATCGAATACATTACATCTAAATGCAAATAACATTGGAGGTAAATCTTTGTTCCTTTTTAATTTTGCTAAACCTTGTACACCTAAACTTATTGATTTTACTTCTAAACAACCTGCCGTTAATTGTTTTTCCAATATTTTGGTACCTGAGTGAAATGTGAAATAATGTCAGTGTGAGAGTGAGTTTTAGTGTTAGCGAGAAAAGAAGTTAGCATGAATAATAAGAGAAACATATCAAGGCAAGATACAAGTCATTCCACGCTACAGTGTACTACTGGTAATCACAATAAGGGGAAGGACAAGGCAGCAAAAGTACTTACCTTTGTTAGAACGTGATGAAGGTATATCATCTCTTATGCGGCTATATATATGTAATGTATTATCCTCTAATTCAGCATACGTTTGCTCCCAAAAATCACCATGCTCTTTTAACCAAAACAATACAGTCTCGAGTGCAGGCATGTTGATGTGTATGATGTATCCGCTGGCGTTGGTTAAGATTAAGAGCTTAAAACTTTAAATTTTGCAACTTTATTTTGATAATTTGCAAGTAAAACGTGTGTTATTAACGTTCAAACTAAAAAAAAGGTTTATCTATTGAACCTTAACTCCTTTAAAGTGGTTCTCTTTTCTTTCTGCCAAATAATTAAAGTTGTGGGATGAATAATTTTTTTCAGTTCGTCTTGATCTTGAAGCCGTATTTACTCCATTTACAGAGCAAGATCTTTTCGTGCATTTAATCTACTTTCAGATAATATTTTTAATTGGTTTAGTATTGATAGACTCGAATAATTTCGAAGAAGAAGAATGAGTGAAGCTGCAGCTAATCCACCTAATCCTTCACCACGTACTTCATCTACTGAAGCATTACTACGGAAATGTGTTGCAATAGGTGAGATAACTGAGACAGAAGCAAATATAATCATTGCACATTGGCTTGCATCTACAACTGATGATTTAGCACAGCGTAGTAAAGCATTACATGCATTCATTGTTAAAGAATTTGCTGAACGTGCCAAGCCAATATGGCAAAGTATGATAACACAACAAGGTTTAGCGATGCAACCAAAGGCAAAGCCTGTTGCGGCTGTTGCTCCTACTGCTACTACTGCTACAGCAGCTCCAGTAGTAGCTGCTCCGGCACCAACTATCATCAAAAGCGAGATGACATCTGCACCAACAACAACAACAGCAGCAGCAGCAGAATCAACACAGCCTAAATTAAAGTTGAGCTTGGGAAGAAAGACATCTCAATCTACTCCTAATCTCTCCAGCTTGTCTCCAACAAATGCAACAAATGCAACAAATGCAGCCAATGTACAAGCAGCTCAAGCACAAACACAAGTACAAGCTCAAGCTCAGGCACAAGCTCAGGCACAAGCTCAAGCACAAGCTCAAGCACAAGCACAAGCTCAAGCTCAAGCACAAGCTCAAGCACAAGGTTCAACCAAACAGCACCCAACTTTTACATTAAAAATTCCACAACAACCAGCAGCAAATCCTTTGGATGAACTATTACCACCACCCGGTACATCACAATATATTCAACAACAAGTTGATTCTGTTAGTGATAAATCCTTAAAGTTTCCAAACGCACAAACAGGTGGTACAAGAGGGATAGCAACAGAACAATATATAGAATCAACAGATACAATAAATGAAAAAGATAAAGAAAAACAATTACGGTATAATCAATTGGGACAAGAAAGTTTTGGTGGAATATCTGATGCAGAAAGAATTGCTACACAAGCTATTTCATCAAAATCAACAGCACCACAAGCAAATGATAATACATGGAGTTCATTTAACATAATTGATAAAACAATCTTGAAACAATTATATGACTTTGCTGATAGACGTCATAGAATTAAACCAGATCATGATGCATGTAAATTATTATCACAAGCAGTAAGTGCAAGTGCAAGTGCAAGTTTAGTTTAGTTCAATATTGAACATGCTTTTTTGGCCTTGATTGTACTTTGGTTTGTTTATCTGTGCTAGTTTTTTATCGTAATCACTAGCACTAGCACTAGCGCTCGCAGCCACTAACCTTCCCTCTTCACATCTACTCATTCACGTAAACACTCACACTTACACTTATACTCAAAGGTACAACAATCATGTACTAAAATCATTGCACAAGGAAAGCGACAAAATGATAGAAGATTTTCGAGACAGGCCGTTGAAGACTTCAGTTACTTATTTGTGCAAAACAACTACAACAACAGCAATAATAATAGTGGTAGTAGCAGTAGTAGTAGTAGTGGTAATGGTAATGGAACTTACGAATTTTCTTGGGGACCGGATGTTTATAAAATTTTAGAAAAAGAAGAAAGTTCAACAAAAAGGAGTATTCAAAAACAAGCAGCAAAATTTAGTACTTCTATTAGAGACAAACAATGGCAAACAGAAGTAAGATGTCAGGAATTGGACATACCTGTCCCACATCCTTCAGGTCATCAATATAGTTCCCAATCCCAATCCCAATCACATCAAACTGGTTTATACAATTATAATATTTATTCACAACAAAATAGAAATTATAAGAAATTAAGTAAAATACAAATAGATAATATGCGTTCATTAGATATACCTTGGTGGATTAAGGATAGTCAAGATGAAAGAGAAGGTATGTTAGAATGGAATGAATTAGCACAATTATATTTTGCACAATCAACAATGATGCCAGATAATTCTACTGCCAATGCGTATGCTCAAGCTCAAGCACAGACAGCACAAGCAACATCACAAGGACAAGGACAAGGCTTAGGGTTAGGGTTAGGGTTAGATGAGGATCATGAGCAAGGTCAAGGTCCCAGTAAACGAATGAGAGCACCAGATGGAAGTGCCATACCAACATCAACAATGTCAGAACACGAGAGAAGGTTATTAGCGATAAGAGAACAATGCCCATTACACGGTCCAGATCATAGGGATCCAAATACATTCCCAATTATGTCAAATGACGTTGAAGATGCTATTTGTAAAACAGTACAATCACAAGTTGGAAGTAATATGGGATGGTATTCTTCATCTTTAGGAAAAAGTATACAAAAAGTAAAATTTGGTCTGAAAAGGTAAAGAAGTGAATGTAAGCATGGCATGGCATTGAATAGATTTGAAAGCCGACACGAGAAGGAAAGGAAAGGAAGGAAGGAATCAAAAGAAAGGAAAAAGAAAAGAAAAGAAAAGAAAAGAGTTAAGTACCTTATTTTTGTGTTTTTATGTACATACAAGAGCAGACATCAGTATCCCACTTACTCACTTACTCTACTTCTAAAGCTGCTACTACTGCTATCAGCAAAGGTAAACTTGATCTGATGGCTTATAAGAGGAGTCTACATCTATGTATATAAGTTTCAGTCAGCCAATCTAGTTCTAGTCTTTTTGCTAACTTATTGCTTTTTTGCTACCTTTTGCTATTGCTATCGCCTCTCTTAAGACATTTACCCTCACCCTAACCCTCACATTTACCCTCACCCTCACATCATACTTTTTACTTTTTACTTTTTACTTTTTACTGTTTACTGTTTACTATTTACATTGCTACTACTACTTACCCTATTTGCGATGCATAGCATGAGTAGCATTAGAATTAGAATTCTTATGGGTGTGATGAGTACTATTTCTACTTGCTACACTACAACAGGATGTACTCCCATTTCTTTCTAATTCACTATTATTTTTAAAAGAATAAATCAATTCTAAGGTTGAAGCATTATTGGGACACCAGAGGTGAGAGACACCTTCACACATACAACAATATGTACCTGCACCAGAAACAGCTCCAACCAATGGCCCACAAATACCGTATTCTTCACACATGTCTAAATGTAAACTTGAAATATTTGATGAAACTGCACATAAACAAAAATAATCATAATTTCGTAAAAAATCATGAAAGGGCATCCAAAACACACCATCATTCTTAGTAGGTTGAGTTTTATTTGTATTAATACCACTAATAGCACTTAACAAACTATGACTATCTGGTTTCCAACCTTCATGTAATTTATCATGGTCACTGAAGGCACCGTTCCATTCGTGCGAACCCCATGGATTTCTCAATTTAATAAGTTTGACGGGTTTTACTGGAGTATTTGATGAAGTTTTCGTTCCAGTTCCAGTATAAGTACATTCACATGTATCAAGTAATGTATACATGTGACCAGATACGATACCATTACCTTTTTGATTTTCGCCTGAACCTTTACTACCAGCACATGCTATCATATTGAATTTTAATGCGCCATTGAGTACAGCCCATGTTTCATCCTCGGATAAATGTTCAGGTACCTATAGATATGGGAAGGGAAAAAAAGAGAAAGCAAAGGGGATTGGTTAGAGGCCATGTCAAGATATGGTTAGGGCATCGTATGGCATGGAAGATAGAAGAGAAAGGGGAAGTGAAAGGGTGCGAAATGTGAAGTTACTGCTCCTCAGACTCATTATATCAGTTTTTGCATTCAGCCTCAAACCCAAGTGGGCGAGTCAAGCAAAGCTTTCATCCATCAGTGGAACATACAACACTACTAACACTACTAACACTACTAACACTACTAACACTACGAACACTACGAACACTACGAACACTACGAACACTTACCCCTTTGACACCATTATTATATCCAGCACGGACTTTACCATCATTATCAATCCAAAATTCAATAGGTGTATTACCTGTCATTGCACGAAACGGCATGCGACCAAGGCCTCCATTTAATGCTTCATAGCTTCCCATCATTTTAGCAAAAGCTTTTTCTAAAAGCATTACCCATAATTCATGACCGTTTGGTTTTGTATATTTTGGTACCTGTCATTGTCATTGTAATTGTAAGTGTGTAGGTATAGGAGATGGAAATAAAGTCAAATCGTTAGAAGTTCTCAATCAGTAAAACACAAGACAAGTAACTACAAATACAAATACAAATACAACTACAAATACAAATACAACTACAAATACAAATACAAATACAAATACAAATACAAATACAAATACAAATACACAGTAGAGACTGATATAAAAGCATAGTATAACAAATATACTAAACTAAGTGTGACAAGGCTTTTCTAAAAATTGCAACTACCTATACATTTACATTTACATTTACACTTACACGAGAATTATTATTTACCGGAATCCAGTCATCAACTGTAAAGATCTTCCATGAGGGAGGTCCATTGAATACATCATAAAGACGTAATTTATAATAACCACATTCTGATGCACTCTGAGTTAAAAAGATGGTCTTTAATAAATCATCATTATTTTCAGCAACAGTTGCTAATGCAGCTAGTAACCAACAATCACCCAATGCACCCTGCATGACATCACTTGGCTCAATACGACCTTGAAATAGAACCATGTCACCAATAATTTTTGCACCAGTACCATTAGTAGTAGTAGAATTTCTATGTGTAACTAGACCTTTTTCGACATCATCATTCTCATTGTCAATTTCACTTTTTGCAGCATCTACTTCTAATTCATCGGCTCTGAGCCATTGTTGTTCATTGGTAACACAACAATCTACACAAGGTGATGACACTTTGTATATTAAAATGTGTGTGTGTGGGAGGGGTTCAAAGAGAAAAGGGTTAGTAACTGTTAGTTCTGGCGCTAGTTACTAGTGATTATGATGACATGACAGGGAAAAAAATAGAACACAATCAAAGCACAGTGTGACAGTCAACGTCAACTGCAAAGATATATGCACAACATTGATCACTTACAAAAGTACATCCATCCACGATGCCAACAATCCAAGTTCTTGATTGTGTGCGTGTGATGGCCTTTGGTCCCGATGGAACGATCGTTTGGAGGGAAGTCCATATCAGTATAACCACCTGCAGTAAAGTGTAAAAGTAAAGAGTAGCGTAAATGAGATGAAGGTGGGAGGACATGGAAGTTAGTGTCAAGCTTCTATTATCATCAGAACCAGAACACGAGAAACGCAACAAACACGACCTAGGAGTAGAATAGAGAACAATTCTACTTCCACCATCCTTCACCTTCATAATACACATTAAAATTAAAATTAAAATTAAATTCACTTACAGGAAAAGAAATTTAATGTACATATAAATTTTTCAATTATTTTCATAAAAATCGAAGCAATAGCTGGTACTAAATAAATATTTATGTAATGTAATGAAATTAAAAATGGGGTCATAAATAAATTACCTAAAAATAAAATTGGTTTACATATACTTGCAGGGAAATAACCACATACTATTGTTTCTTTATCAGCGCTGAATAAAAAAGATTTTTCAATATTACAATGATCTAATAGTGAATGTGTATGAGTGAGAGTCAGAAGGGAAGAAAGAAGACATATAATTAATATACGTTATGTGTTATAAAGATAAGTAAGGAAATAAGTCAGTAATGATCATTTTTATTGATAGTGAATTCAACTGGAAGGGTTAGAGTCGTGTTAAGGCTGGTAAAATCTGAATGAAAAATTTACTTACGCCATGAGCAATAAGGTGAGTTTGGGTCTAAAATATTGAAATGTGGCAATGCTGTATGTGCCCATTTCGAACAACTGAAACAGCGTCTTTCATGTTTTGTTGGTTCTTTGTACTCCCGTGGTTTCATTTTGCAAAATAAACAGTACCTGTCTTGATTTTATAAGCTAAAATTTCAGAATTTGCAAAACAATAGTTTCTATGATAATATTTATATAGAATTGGAGTATTTTAATGTCCAACTTCTTTAAAACTCTCAAATAAACTTTTTTAGGGGAACTTCACATTTGAATGGTTCTCTAACTTGTATTTGATAGCCATTGATACATATAAACTGTTATTTGCATAAATATTAGTCATTTTTGCAAACTTCACAAAGGAAGGATTCCTAAATTGTTCATTTGCAATATAGATATTGAGAATGATCAAGCTCCTTGTGCTTTTATATGCTATTAATCTCACTTTACTCACTGCTGAAGTCAAACCATACAAAGAATGTTTACCAACTATAAAAGCTGAAGATGAAATACGTGAATTATTTGTTGCTACTTGTGATAGTCGTTCAGGATGGAAAGAATTTATGGCAATAAGAGCATGGAATGCAACAAGTTATCCTTTATCAGCTAAAGATAAAACTATCAATCAAAAACCTGTTTCAATGGTCAATGCATGTAAAGCACAAAGATGGGATGGTTTCTTAACGAAACCAAAATTATATTTAAAATGGTTACAAACACTACAAATTAAAAATGAAAAAGGTAAGTTAGTGTTGTGAAGGTCTAATAGGATTAGTATCGTGCTGCTGTTGTGCTATTGTGTTGTTGTGCTATTGTGTTGTTGTGCTATTGTGCTATTGTGCTACTATGTGTATCTTTTTCGTTTCTCTACTAACATACTTGTTCTCTTATCTCATGTGTTTACATTACATTACACTACACTGCACTTTTAGGAGGTGATAATCATGCAATACTTATGGATAGTGATACATTTTGGTCACCAACAACTTTAAGTGCAATTTGGAATAAATATGATTGTGCTCGAAATAATAAGAATATTTTAATGTCAAGTGAGATGTCATGTTGGGTGGGTAAGTATCAGTATCAGTATCTGTAGAAGTAGAAGTACTCTACTCTACTTTACTCTACTTTACTCTACTTTACTCTACTTTACTCTACTTTACTCTACTTTACTCTACTTTACTCTCAGTGCAACACACATATAGACCGACTAGACAGAAGTACAGCTTAACATCAACTTGTTCTGTTCTGTCATGTGTTGTCTTATCTTATCATATCCTATCCTATTCTTGCCTATTCTTGCCTATTCTTGCCTATTCTTGCCTTGCTTCGCCTTACCTTGTCTTCCTTTGCTTGTCTTCTGCACTACTTTTTTACTAACATCCTAGACCATCTTCTCGCTCTCTCACATATATACATATATTCACGCACACTATTTATATATATATCTATGTATATATCTCTCACTCGCTCACATACACTTTCTCTCACTTCTATCACAGGTACATGGTGCGATCAAAAATTACTCGATACATATTACTCAGACGTCAGTAGCACACCATCACATTCACCATTTTTAAATAGTGGGATATTAATGGGAAAAATTCCTGATATTATAGAAATGCTTCAACATGTCATTGTAAACAATGGAACATATCACATAAGAAAAAATGCAGATGTAACAAAATTTGATGATCAGTTAGCGTATACTGCATACGCATTTCAAATCAAACCTGATACTGTTGCTTTAGATTATCATCAGCAATTAATGGCATCATTTTCATTGCATGCACCAGGTGACCCACATGAAGATGGTTGGCCTTTTACATGCCGTTCCAATGATAATGATAAACGTTGGAAAAATAATATTTGCCCATCATGTCCTAATTGGACACAATTATTGAGCAAACATGGATACTTTAAATTGAATGAGAAAACATGTCAAATTATAAGAACCAATTGGAATGATATGCCATTAGTTAGAGAATTAGCTACTTTGGCACCAGGTAAGTGACATGAAATGACATGATAGATAGATACATTAATGTGATTTGCACTGCTATGATAGCAGTGTGTGATGTGCAGTGCAGTGCAGTGCAGTGCAGTGCCGTGCAGTGTGTGGTACATTGATTTCAACTCTACTTGACTTGACTAACATTTGACTAACATTTCTTTTATTACTTTCTCTTACATTTATTTTTATTTTATTTTCATTTTCATTTTCAGATCCAGTAATCTGGCATGGCAATGGAGCTGGGAAAAGGTCATTTTATCACTACAGTCATCAAGCTTATCAATGCTCATTAAGGAAGAGGGATATGACTATAGCTTATTATGAGGAACATTACTGTTGTTAATTGTCATTTGCATTGCATTGTATTGTATCGTATTATATTGTATTGTATGCATTCTGAATTGATAGATAAGAAGCTTCACATAAAGTAGGGTTCAGGAAAGGAAAGGAAAGGAGAAACAAACAGAAATGAGCTGAGCTTTGCTAATTTGCTTTGAATATTGTATGTTTGTATTATTGTATAAATTGTTTTTATTTTATTTTTAATTGTAAACTAAAACTCAGTCTGCTCTGGTACTATACTATACTGTACCGTACTGTACCGGACCCAACTACAAACAGTTCCTTAAACTTAAACTAACTCATCGCGGTGCTGAATTCCCTACATCTCGTGCTACTTCTATAGCTGCATTAATATTACCACCATTACTTTTTAATGTTTTCCAATATGTGTCACGTTTATCTAAGTTGAAATTGTATTCATCTTGTAGAATACGTTTGTTCTGTTAATGTTTATGTTACGTAAGAAGTATGAGTAGTATGATATTAAGGTTAGTATTAATAATGAATATGAGTATATGTATGTGATAATTTGTATTTGGAAGAAGCAATTTTTCAATCAACAAACATAACAATAATAGAACAGTAATAGAAAATTCATCATGTTATTATGATAATAAATGGATGAGTTCAAGAGTAATAAAACTATTTTATATCAATATATATATGCTTGTACTTACTCTACCATAGGCAAGTTTATCAATACCTCCTAAAAGTGCTCCAGATAGAGCAAATGCACCTCCGATGATGATCAAAGGTGGGGCACTCTGCCACGGCATATTATCAATTTATTGGTTTAAAAAGTACGTAGTGATGACAATAAGATCGACTTTAAGCTTGTGATGCAAAATAACACACAACTAATCAATATTTTATGACGGTATTTCTCTTTTAAAGTTGTTGTGTTAATTGCGTTAGGGATCGGCGGAGTCAGGGATTTGTCCCATTGTACCAGTGACTTCTCCCTACAGATCGAGGCACAACCAAACCATAACCATGTCTGAAGGTAAGTTATTAGCAGTAAGAGAAAAGATTGACGTATTTTCTTGTTGAAATGGTGGTGTTATAGGCGTCTCAGTTCCTCGCTGATCCTTCCTGGTTGCTGTTGTGATTCAACTTTATTTTTTTGTGAATATCTTATTCTTTGACTACATTCATTTACTAACAGACCATCTTCTTATTAATCTATATACAAATTTTACCTTTATAATTTATTATACTCAAAACAAACACATAAATCTCATTCTCACTCTTGTAGTCAATCCTAAAGCATATCCTCTTGCGGATTCTGAATTAACCGTTGCTATATTTGATGCTGTACAAATGGCATCAAATTATAAGCAATTAAAAAAAGGTGCAAATGAAGCAACAAAAACATTAAATCGTGGTATTACCGATTTAATCATCATGGCAGCAGGTAAGTCCTAAGCAGAACAAAGTTTTGTTGTATTGCTCACAATATTAGTACAGTTTAAGCATAGTATACGATAGTATATAATCAATTGTTTATGTTTATGTTTATGTCCCTGTATGTATATGTATATGTATTTGTCTTTGTTTCGCAACTCTTACTAACCTAGACTATTTTTTATTTCCATTTCCATTTCTATTTCTATTTCTATTTCCACTTACATCATGATTACACAAACACACTTCATTCCTTCAATTACAACATCACTAGATACTGAGCCATTAGAGATTTTATTGCATTTACCATTATTATGTGAAGATAAAAATGTTCCATATGTGTTTGTCCCATCAAAGGTTGCCCTTGGCAGAGCATGTGGTGTGTCAAGACCAGTAGTATCATGCAGTATATTATCTAATGATACATCACAACTTAAAGCTATTATTGATGATATTAGAGTGAAAGTTGAAAAGTTACTTATTTAAATAGTATAGTATAGTATAGTTGAACTGTTAGTGCTAGTGCCTGGCTAGTGCCCGGCTAGTGCTAGTGCTAGTCTAGTAGGTTAATGTAAAAATGCTAGTTTAAACAAGGAATTAAATTGAGTTGAATGGAATCAAACCATACTTCAGAAGTACAGTTACTACTACTACTCATCTACTCATCTACTCATCTCAATTACTTTACTTCAACTTATTTATTCACATAATATTTGATTGGTATTAGTATTAATATAGTTACTACACTTTTTAGCATTGATTAATCGATATTTCTCTTCTACACTGTCATCATCTTTCATTATTACCATAACACACCAAAAATTTGTTTAATTTCTTCTATAAAAGACAAGTCATGGTCAACTCTATTTAATGCATATGGTTTGTTATATTAATAATTTCAGAATAATGCCATGTGTTTCAATAAGGTTAACTAATTATTATTATTATTGTTTTAATTATTTTACTTAAAATGTAGTATTTGTCATGTCATATTTGTCTACTAGACACTACTTGTATCCTTCTCCCTGTACATCTCTCTCATGTGTCTCTTTCTCTCTCCTGTCTCTCACATCAAAGCTCACAAAGCTAAAACATAGCACCTTAACCTTCCTTCCTTTCCTTTCTTTCCTTTGACTAAACAAGTACTTTATTTTTTCTTCTTTTTACTTCGAATTGTATAACTGCTTTATCAAGACCACCAACTGAAAAAACACGATTACCATCACTACTAAATCGTACATTAGGTATGTGCTCTGAATGTCCTTTGTATTCTTTGAATTTAGAACCTGCTTTTACACAGGGATCTATTATGGTAATGGTAATGGTAATGGTAATAACAATGGTAATAACAATGGTAATAACAATGGTAATAACAATGGTAATAACAATGGTAATGTTAGTGGTGTTGGTGATGGTGGTAGTGGTAATGGTAGTGCGCGAAGATGAGGAAGGAAGGATCATAATAGATGGAATGAAGTTGAGAGTGAATTGAAGTGAAAGTGGAGGATGAAGTAGTGGGATAATGAGAGGTTAGGTTAGTGAAGTGAAGTGCAGTAGAGGAGAGCAGAGGAAAGGAAAGGACGTGGATCTCCGGATATATAGCACTTGAAGGGAAAAACGACGACAAAGACACGTCAGTACCAGCATCACTAGCATCACCAGCATCACCAGCATCACCAGCATCACCAGCATCACCAGCATCACCAGTATCACCAATAAATGCAATAGTTTACACTTACATTTAAATAATTTGACAGTATGAAAGTCATCAGAAGTACATAATAACTTGTTTTTGCTATCTCTATCACAACTATTAACATCACTATAATCAGCACCAGATGGCCAGATTCCTTGGACTGGCCATCCTAATGTTGAATTAAAAGTTTTCCAATTAACATCTCTTACATCAGTTGCTGATTTAATTTGTTTACCATTAATTGCATTCCAAAATAATAATTCATATGCACCACTACAAGATTGAATAACTTGACTATCATATGACCAATCTAAATTTGTTATACTACCACTATTACCTATACATACAGCTCTGACACTATATGATTTTGTATCTAATAGATATAATTTACAATCATGTGCACCTTTAATAGAA
>JACKZZ010009296.1_pt1 | contig 17261 bp, 10 predicted proteins | sample 8027871 | NCBI WGS metagenome assembly JACKZZ01 (sample SAMN15724774, study PRJNA655200) | protist metagenome | isolation source: fluorescence activated cell sorting (FACS) single amplified genomes of... | place: USA: West Boothbay Harbor, Gulf of Maine | collected 2000-07-19
GTTAGAGTTATAATAATATCTAGGATGATCTAGAATGGCTAGCTTAAAGTTTAAAGTATAATAATAATGTATCACTACTCATTGATCCTATAGTTATTTAATTTTTTTTTGAGAGACTTTTGTTGAGAAAATTAGCCATCCAAGTCCCTATTGACACAAAAATATAGAAAACTATCCTGAATCTGATTTACTTTTCTCAAAGACTGATACTGACGCTTATTATAGTTACTTCGAACCTGATCTAATTTTAATTACTCCGTCTAGAAGATTTTTTGTGCGATCAAAAAATTTTTAATACAACTAGTTATGAAATTTCTAGTGTTCTAATATAGATCAGAATCACACTTAATATAATTTTTTTTTTTGAACTAGTATTTTGAATAAAAACATACATTTTTATAAAAATCACTTTGATTCTACCCTAGTAAACAAACTAGTAAACCTAGATGTTATCTTGTTAAAAAATTGTCTACTAAATAAATTTCCCCGCGCGTCCCCCCTAAGGACGCGCATGAATACACTGTACCATATAATAAGCATCTATAATAAGTAGAATAACAAAACTATAAATGAAACATGAAATCATTAACATGATAAACAAAAAATACATATCATAATAGTCTGACCACCTATCAGAAAATATCAAGCGAAGTTTAGTAATCTAAATATCATCTCTCAACAAAAAGCTTTAGTCTTCTTTTGATAAAGGAAGATTTTTATCATCAGTATTAAGTTTAGCAGTTGTTGTAAAAGGTAATTGTTATACTATTGTATCTTGTTACAGTTTTTCGATTGTTGTACTTTTACTAGAATTTCCAGTAGTCTTATTTTAGGTGTCTGATTATCTCTTGAATACTTCACGGTAATATTCATGTTAATTTTTCTTAATTCCATTTTATGTATGAATTCTAAGAGCTTCTTTGAGCTAAATTTCTATTACCCCATCTTTTGATTTTGCTTCATATGATTCAATATCCAGTGCTGCAGCTCCTAAAAATGTACATCTTTCAATATCTTCATAGCCCTTTATTTATAAAAGCGGATCTTGTTCTGATTCAGATTATGAATCATAATCATCATACATATTATCCTCAGATTCAGAATCAGACTCATCATCATCACTACCACCCATTCCAAACATTCCAAAACCAAATTTATTTCTTTTCTTTTTTCTTTTTTTTTCTTCAAGTTTTGGTAATTCTGATCCCTCAATCTTTTCCAATCTTCCTATTCAATTCTAATACCAACAAAGCCCTATAAATTCGAAACTACAAAACTAATATACGTCTAAAATCTTTTACGCTTTATTGTTTTTATTTCATTTTCCTCTTCACATTTTGTTAAAAATTCTTTAAACTAGGCTTGAATCACTTAAAACTTCACGCAACATTGTCTATGACAATGACATATGTTTCTAATTTTAAACTGCTTTAATATTTGGAATTTTGACTTCTTATTAATCAATTCGATTTTAATTATTTTCGTTGCTAATTACATGTGTAAATGGTTACTTCTTGTCATAATCTGAACTATTATAACCAATCAGTTCTACAGATTTTAGACTAAATTAGCCACGAAATGTAGGATCATCATCACAACAGTCTTTGAATTAAGTAGGTAAAGCATCCGATCCTCTCTCAGCAGCTTGTTGATATAATTTAGGAATATCCGACTCACAAATTATCGGCATGATTATGATATAACCACGATTTGTTAAAGAAATTCAAAAGTTTTAAGTAAGTTAGTACGTTTATAAACACATTTTCAACTACTTAAAAGGTTTTAACTTTTCTGCCTGATAACTTGAACCTATATTTAAAAGTCATAAATAAACGCAAGCTGAAATATGTTATCTTGTTTCGGTTATAAATATAATAACTCAATACTTAATTTTTTTTACACCATAGCATAAAATATAGAAAAAAAAACAGGTATTTATTTTTTAGTATTTGAAATTAATAAATTAAATCATAACTTTAAAAGTCCATGAACAGTTAAATTATGATAATGTTCCACCGTAGTTAAAATAAATATTATAATATTAATGATAATAAATCAAGTGACAAGAGATAATAAAAGTAAACTAAAACTTAGATTGCTTGAACTTCATCATTTCAAGTTACTTAATCTAAATATGCCTAAATAACATTGAGAGTTATATCAAATGTGTTAGCTCATTCTATAATAATACAAATTATTTCAAGTTTTCTTGTTAGATGAAACTGTATCCCATCTAGTAGCGCCATTTTTTCGCTGAAATTTATTCAGCATCATACTAGCTGCGTATTAACTCTCTCGCATATATTCTTCCTTACTTGAGCCTGTATTACTATCGCTATTTACACTAAATCCATCTTCACTTATTTCTCGTTTAACTGTAGATTATTTTTCAGCATTTGTAAAAATATCAATAATACTTATTCTTTTAGTTACTGGCTCAACTTCCAAATTTTATTCATTTTGATATGAATCCAAATCAGGTATAGTAGCAATAGTGTGTCCATCTAGACGATAAGGTGCGTTTTCATCTTTTCTTAGTCTTTTTAAAGTTCTATCCGCGCGCTCACCAAAATCAATAATACTCACTAACTTAATGAACCATTTAAACAAAAATTACGTTCCACAACTTATTCCCAACCATAGTGAAAAAAGCTAAATGCCAACGTAGTCTTAAGTCTATCTATTCATACTTAGACTTCTATCCTCCAAACTCATTGTACTACTTATCAGACTTTTGTTTTTCTCATCACTTTAATGATGTACATCCCAAATATACTCAGCTACAAAACCAAAAACGAGAGCTAGAGGAATGCCAATGAAATAGTGTGATATGAAAGTCCCTGTCGCTCCAGCTCGCCAGCGTCCACAAGCTCTTAGTATACTCGTACAGGTTATCGCCACTCCTTCCGGTATGAGAACTAAAACCATCATAAGTGGAAGGGTGTAAGAAAAAGCAGGAATGTAATTATTTTTCGAATCGAGACCTAGTTTGGTGTCCACATGGTACCAATTTGAAATAGGCTAGTAGTAAGTTTCGAAATTGAAGAAATTTATTAGCTCTAAATCATAGTTGTTAAGAATGATTTAACATCTGGGGCAGCAGGCTGCCAATAGGAACAATCTAAGCGAAAGTGTCTATTATAATTGAGGTAATTCGCATTCAAAGAGGGCTTGGGGGTAGTCGCATTTCGGAAAACAATTAGAATACAAGGTAAACAGCTCGCTTTGCTCCCCGTTTACCTTGTATTCTAATTGTTCCCGAACGCACTTGGCTTCGCCTTTTGAAGCCACTTCCATATGCTATGACGCCAAAAAAAAAGCCCAGACAGGAGGACGAAGAAAGAAAGGAAGAAGAAAGAAAGAAAACGACAGAAACCTACTTTTCTAAATCGACCACCTTTTGAGCGGTTTTACATACTAAAACCGTCAAAAAAGTGAAACTTTCCGGGAAATACTTGGCTCCCAATAGACACTCCCGCTCATCGCTTAGATAGTCTTCTTACACTATAAAGACCAAATTTATAAACACTACGAAGATAAAATAGCCAAATATGAGTAGAATTACAATAACAAATGTCGATATTATAGCCAAACTCGAATATGATTTAGCTAGGAGAGGAACGTTTCTTCCAAGAGCTTAACCTACAAGCATCGTAGAAACACTACCCAAACCTGATGGCACTAGAGATATGATTGTATAGAGGTTAACCATCACACATTGTAGAAATAGTAAATGCGTTGTTTCATAATGTTTAAATTATGAAATTGTACTTTTGATTATCTTTTCATTTTCACTATCTATCACAGACTAAGATATAAATTGAGGTATGAAATCTGTTATACTCTCCCCAGATAAGGAAGACTTTATATTCTCATTACTATATAATTAATAATCTTCCACTGCTTGTTAGATTTTTAAGTTTCCAATCTCATTGATCTAGTTTTACATTTTGTCTAAGTGTCGTTTGGCAAAATAAGCAGCTAAAAGTATTAAACAATCATTACGCAAGCTAGTTAAGACTTTACCCAAACATGCTGGAACTGCTAATCTCAAATACCTATAAAGAGATCGATATGAGTATATATCAGGATTACCATAATCAAGTATTAGAAAAACCATGTAAGCATGTATTTCAAACTCCATCATATTATCGTTTTCATTCTAAACAAAATTATCAGTCTAGCTTAATCTTTTGATCATCTCATTTTAATCAAGTTTTAGTGATGTAGGCGAGGGAATTAGATCAATTTTTCCGTCGTCAAAGGCTATATCGGATAAAAGTTTTACTGATTTAGAATTAACATTATCTTATTCGTTGGTCAAGGAATGTGGACTGAGACTAGATTTATTCTTTACCAATTGGCTTTAGTGCTTTAAAAGTTATAATGCACCTTACGGTGATTCCAAGTTCATAACTCCTCTAGTTACTCTTTGTTTTGTCCATCTAAAATTTTCGAGTTCTTCATCGTCTCTGGCAAATAATCTAGGAATTGTAGGCAATATTTCAGGAAAATTCCAGCCTTGGAAAAATGGATTCTAAACTGGAACAGGTTGTCGTGTATTTCTGCTATTACGTGATTCAAAATTCTAGTCTTAGTTGTCGTTTTAAAGTTATTCCACATTGCTGTTACTATCAGACGCTGCCGTCTATATAACTGAACTAGTTCTGAATTTAACATGTTGTGATGATGGTTAGTTTTCTAGAAGGGGCTAAGTTAATTCTTTACTAGTGTGGTTACCTAATCTTGATCGTAAGCTACTAATTTTCTTCTAATTCTATATGCTATGATTAAAATGTTCATAACTATTTAGATTGTTCATTTAGTAGCTCTCTAAAGGTGCACTGGTAGATATAGGATGACTATTTTACATAGTGTCTACAAAAGATTTTCTATTGATAGTTTTTGGAGTTAGATTAATTGTTCCATTTTTCATTAATGATAAAATAGCGTGTTGATCAACAGCACCTAAAATGTTAGTTACTTTAGCTATTTTTTAATTAGTTCTATTTTTCAATCTACTGGCCTTACTACGCAGTTTCTCTGATAAATAAGATTCTTAACTAAGAGTGTTAAACAAGCCATCAGATTGATTTAAGCTTATGCTGATAGGAAGAAACTGAGTACTGTCTCCTAATTAGTATGAATTGCCTGGTGAAGATATAGTTTTTTTGATAACAAGCGACTTACGCTTTTAATCAGTGGGTACGGTAGGAGCTGAAAGTTCTTGAGAAGTAACAAGTCCAGGTATTACATACGTTCCACTGATGTTAGTTGCAGGTTTGATTGGTTCTGATCTCGTTTTTATAATGTCTCGATTATCATCTATTTCACTTGTATTTTAAGTTTCATTTGAAGATTTAGACAATAAATTTTTTGGATCTGAACTTTAAGTCTTGATATTTTTAGAGATATCAATCACAGCTTATTAATTTTTGAAATTCAAAGGATTCTTCCATTAATTTAAATCTTTTAATTGATCACCACGTTCTTTAATATCATCCATTAGTTTTTAATGACGTTCTTTTGATTAAACATTAACAGTCACCTCATCTATAAGCTTCTTTTGCTTTTCATGTCCATCTATAAGCTTCTTGTGTTTTTCATGTCGCATCTAATGGATAGCCCAATATTGCAAAGGTAGAGGAGCTTTTTGTGGCGATTTTTCTTTACCAGTCTTGGTATTTGGACTAGAAGATTCCTGATTTATTTTTTCCATTGACTCTTGTTTATTTATCAAAAGGGACTAAGTGCGTCTAACCTTTTAAGTTGTAGAACCTATAGGCTACTAAGACTCTGCAGCGGATTAGCGAATTAATTCATCAGGTACTGAACCAAATCTAGGGACAGGCATACTGTCTGCAGATTAAAAACTAGTTGACTCATTAGAAAAACGCTTATCTTATCTTACATTCAAACTAGGAATTAAGTCTTCTGAATCTTCATTTGCTCCAGTAGTAATTTTTGCGTTCCTTATATTAACATCGTTTTCCTAAAAAAAAGGGTATTTTTTACCTTCCCAGCCGGGGAGAGTATGAATTTTTAGTGAAAAAAAAAGGGTATTTTTTACCTCCTTATTCGACCTAGGCGTTGGTGTTCCAGATACCAAGTTATCTGAAATCAACGCATCAGTATTCAAAATTTATGCGTTCTAGTCTTCAACTTTCTTCGTATCGTCGCAATCCAAATATGACTATAATGATTTGGGGATATTAAGTTTAAGATTTTATTCCTTCGCAGTCTATGGTTATGATATATTAATATAAACAGATGGTATGCTGTCATCTGAAGCATCAGCTTGAGCGCAATCCTCTACTTGTTCAGTATCAGTTGTTTCCACTACAAACTCAAAAGAAGCTTCAAAAACATAAATAAGATGAAGATAGCCAATACATTAAATTGCCCAAGTGACACTATTTGCTAAACCCAATCCAAAAATTCCAAGTCCCAGACCAATTTCAAAGTTTTAGTCTAAAAAACTTACTTGATGTCTACTAGAAAAAATTCATGCCCATATAGGATGCAAAAAAATATTTGTAAGTATTTAATGTGGTAATAAGCCTTTTATTTTTCCTCTAAATAAAATAAAGCGATAAGCAGTTTCTTATAACACACAAAATAACAATCCAAAACAACAGCCATAAAGATAAGATTCAGCTTATGTTAGAACTCCATTAAAATGGTTTATGCTCGATTATGATAATGATTGAAATTCAGTAGAAGTATCATCTTTAGATCTGCCAAAATCTGAATTAAAATTTCTATCGCTGTATTAAGACCAGTCACCAAATGAAAAAGCACATCTCAATGCCAATGGACCACAAACACTACACATTAGCACTAATAGTGGCCACATGATAATAACAACTAACATCGCTCTAGCTAAATATACCAGCGAAAAGTGTTCTCTGCCTTCACACTGATGCGAAGTAGAGACGTAAACATCTATACCTTAGTTCAAACCAGTAACTAGCGTTGTTCCAAAAGTGCCTAGAATAATATTACCTAGTCCAAGACCAGATGCCGACACATAGTTTTGTTAATCCGAAAATACAGACTAATCAGTTTTTATATGTGCAGTAAAGTGCATATTAATCAGTAGCGGTGCAAAGACAATAACGGATGAAAATACACCAGGCCATGATACGAGCAAAAAAAGTTTCATTATCCTAGCAAAATGAGAAATACTCATATTGTTTTCTTTTCCAAGTCTAAAAATATCTGATATTTCAATATAGCCTGGATGATCTTCATCATCAGTCATATCGGAATATCGAGGTTCAGATGCTTCTTCTACTGTTGACTATCTAGTTTTTACCAGTTACTCTCTTAAAGATAAAAGTTCTTCTTCTAAAGCTTCGGATGAACTTAATGCTTATTCGTTGTCGGCCCAAGAACGAAATTAAAGAGCACCATCATGAAAAAAGCTTGTAATGGGATTAAAGAATTACATAAATTAAAATAATAATATTGGATTCAGAGTGACAGTCAGACAAAGAGACTTAAATTATCAATTATCTAAATCTAATCTTTAAAAAAGTACATTAATGACTGCTATAAATTTAATTCCAAGCTTGTCCTAAGTTCTAACTTAGTCGCTACAATAATAAACAAATTTTTTTTGAAAAAAAAAAGATATAACTATTGAAATTCAATACTGTAAAAACTAAGACTGTTTAAATTGACATTAATTTAATTTTTTTTTACTAACTCAAACTTGAAAAAGATCTATCACTTTTTCTTATGTGAAGGTTTAAATTAACGAAAATGATTAGGTCCGAGAGAATTTCTAATTTAGAAAGATAATCTAAATTAAGTAAGTATTTAACTGTAACTGTTACAACATAACAGTTAACTTAATAAAAAGAACATATAATTTTTGTAATTCGAGTATTAGTAAGCCTTTTCTCAATCGTAATTTCATAAGACTGAATCTAAAATGAAGGCAAATTTTTAACAAAAGTTTTCTTTAATAAGACAAAAAGTGTATAAAAAAAATACTTAATCTACATCGCAATGTACATACTATATATAGTACATACATAGTTTCTATTTTATATAATCAAAAATGGTATAAAAAAATATCATACTATACTAGTAGTACAAATATATCAAAGTAATTCTTCTCCATCTAGATCATTTATAAGTTTTAGATCATTTATCGGACTGCAATCATCATCTATATCTTGAGTGGGGTTTGACTTAGGTGAGTCTGGTAATAATAACACTCCATCATCAACTAGTTCGACTGGCATACTTTACAAAGAATGTTATGATTATCTTTATCTTGTACTATATTCTGAACCAGAAGCTTAATTTTTTCCCTTTAAATTGTTTTTACCACAGTATTGCTAATGATCATATGCCATGTAATTATTATCTTACGAAATTTAATGATAAGTTTAATGTTGTTGATATCCCTTTAATCCGGATTCCTGTTGTAATTACTTACCTTTAGAACTACCAGCTAGACTTTATTTTTCATCCATACTAAGATTTTCCCATTATGACTCAGAGCTACCGAGTCGTTTGCCTGTTTAAAAATCAGTTTCTACATCGATGACTTCGAAGATAGATGACTAGTTAGCTGCGTTAAAATCTTACGAATCATATTGTTTAAATTAGCCTTTTTATAAACCCTTACCATATTATTGTCCCAGACTAACTGATTTGTCAAATGCATTTTAGTTATTTTTGCTTTTATCCATAGCCTAAAATTATTACTGTGGTTTATTCTTACTTTTGTCGAAAAATTACGAATTCTATTGTTTTGAAACAGCACCTTTGCCCTACTATCCTATTTGCTTTCCCCCAAATGAGCTATACTCATCAGCTTCCACAATGGCGAAAGTATTTGGACTTGATATAGGTGTCCCATTTCTTGGATCATTATATAGTGGACCTGGCCCATAAACTGACGCAGTGGTTGGGTTATGAGGCATTTACTGACCTCCACCAACAGTACCAAACTGTCCCGCAAAAGAGAAGAAGTTATTGACCAATTAACCAGCAATTTCCGGAACGTGGAGTTCATTACTAGTTTACGCAGCTGCAGAAGCAAGCTAGGATCCTAAAACATTCAAATTACCAACTACTTGTTAAAATTAGTTCCCCATTGACTATTACTCATTTCCTTCTTAAACGTTTAGAACGATTTCTCCTAGTGAATTATCGTCCTCACGTTTCCATTAGTCGAAATCATCTGAACCAAATGATGCTTTCATAAAGTCATCGGTATCTGAGTGGAGTGAAGATTTCATATCTTTTAGTTACTATTTATATCTAGACTTCTATAAGTCTTGTTCAGCTGTTGCTTATGCTTTAAACTATAATTAATTTAAATTTTCAACATTTTTATTTCCTAAATTAATTCTTTAAGCAGTAGGCTATTTAAGTTCTGGTATTGTATCTTGTGCTTCGACACTAGACTTGAAGCTAGTTTGATTAATCTATTAGTTTCTGATATGATTTTCGTTATATTAATTTTGTTAAGTAAGTGGATGCTGATGAAATGGCTAAAAAGGTGAAACAGAAATAGAAACAGGCTCCTTCAAACTTATACTTTCATCTTCTACGCTAGGAAAATCAGAATTACGAGATATAGTTGTATTCAAATGACTTTTATCATTCAATGGAGACTTTGATTCTGATAATATCGAAATGTCATTAGGATTCTGTATTTCCAAAACACTATCTGCTCTAGAGTCATTTTCAGAATCTTTCCAGATATTTACAGAGTACATCGAATCACGAGCTAATTTAGATTCACACAAACAGTTTATTTTAGATTCTGTCATATCTCTTAGTGAACAAGATAAATTTTTCAGAGCTTTTGGTTTATTTTTCATCACAGTAACTAGACTTTATTTTGTTGATGACAAGTAATTTTCAGTTAAGTCCTGTAACTCTTCCTCAGAGGCGACATAAAAACATAAACATAGAGAAGAATTGAGATCAGATAAATGAAGAACTTATAGATGCCGAGTTGGATCAACAAGGAATGATTATAGTGTTTGCGCAAAAGCAGTGTCTGAATTTTATTGTGTCGTATCATTTTCCATAGTAGATTTGATTGACCCTATAGATTTAATTTTAGCAGGTGCAGTTGTTGGGACTTATTCTAATGAAGTAGCAGAGGAGCTCGAAGTATCAGGACCCAATTTTATAGGCTGCTATTCATCAATAGAATTGCCTTTATTCATAGTTTGATTTTACTTTACAGCATTTAAAAACTCAGGTGGTAAATTAGTATCATATTTACCTCCCTTTTAAGGACAAGGACTTGACATCATCGGAGCTAATCCATTATGACCTTTATTCTGTTAGTAGTACTAATATTGACTCTGCCCATCAGCAAGAGGCTACTGTGCAATAGAGCTAAACCATGTTTCCGCGCCAGATTTGAGGCCACTAAATACACTAGAAACTGAATCAGTCAAAGATCTTTTTAATTTATTAGCTGCATCTCGCTCTTTTGCGAGAGCTTCATCAGATTAGTGATGTCCTCCAACGACTTCGAAATCAGAATAGTGCTTAAATTAAGTGTCCTACTCTAATGACTCTTTAAGACCTCCTGTTGCAGTCACATGGTTGATATCTGAAGCATCGACAATGTTAATAATTTATTGATTCTTTCCATCCGCTTCTCCTGAGTTAGAATCCGAGTCAGACTTAGAACTGCATAAATCGATAGGGGAAGCTTGATTTTGATCATTTGGATACGATTAAGGTTGTTTACGCTAAATAAGTCCTGCAACTTATGGAGCTGAGGCGTTTCCATCACCATCTCTAGCCATTTTAAGTAATTTTGATTTATGTTGTTCTTCTGTTTAATTTACGTCATATCCACCGCCACTTGTCCATAACTCCTTTGTTCTTTACATAGCAGATAACAACTTTGACTTACTGGATTTAGACTTCGCACTATTTAAGTTAGAGGCGCAGTCAGGATCTGACTTTGCTCGCAACAACTTACTCTCAACTTTTAGTTCATTCGCGGCCTACTGAACAGTATGAGGGTCAAGATACAACAATAGTTCGCTATCAACTACACCAACAAAATAGTGAGCTTTTCTTGGTCTTCCTGATAAAATACCCATAGAGTAAGGAATTTTTAGAAATTTAGGTACTTCATATCGCATTGAACTATTGATCTTCTCGCCAGTACCGAGTTATAATGGTAAGAGAATCAAAACACCTCGATCCCAATTTTTACTTCCAATCGAACTTGCTTACTGACTGTTGTTCATGGAATGATTAAGTTCTGTTTTTGGATTGATAAAAGTTTTTGTTGGATTTATCTCTACGCTTTCGACTGATTCAGGATCAGAATCGTCTTTCGCATCAGACTTGAATGATTAAGTTGGTGATATAGCTTTAACTTGCTATCCATACTTCTTTGAGCTATGACTACTTGTCATACTCTGAGCAATTGATGACTGTTTGTTAAAATTTTAGTTATCACTACTGTCTTACATAAATTAACTACTATTCGTACCACTTCGAAATAGTGATTGAATTTCATCAAGAAAAATATAACCATCGTAATCAAGATATGTTAAAAACGAAAGTATACCTAAATTTCCAGTTCCTGAACTTATCATAAAACTACTTCCAGTCATAGAATTTGTCATTGATTTTTATGATGCTGACATATGCGTTTAACTGTCTTAACTTACAGTCATTGATTTCTGTAAAATTCGTGATTTAGGTGAGAGTTCATCAAGCCGATATTTATGTGGACTCGATGATGTTGATTTTGTTTGACTGTTAGACGCTTTTGCTAAATTAGCTTACTTCAAATCTGAACTAGAAGTTGAGCTACCATTTTTAACATTATCTCGATCTTATTTCTTAGAGCTATGAATTTCAGATCCAGGAAAATCTTAAGCTAATGCTTGAATCGTTGTCGCCGCTGAAGTTGGACCAAGCCAATCTCCAGCTTGCTTTAAAAGCATAAAATTAGCTAAAGAAAATCTTGCTGATTTAACATCTAAAAAGAATCTTAAAATTTTTATAATTCTATCTCGTGGGTGTACATTAGACAGCAGATCCTTACTTACCAATAGGTTCCTTTATTTTTCTATATCATAAAGTTCACGAGCTACCCGAATGTCCCATATTCTGTTCATCAAATTAGCTATAAGCATTTAGGCTACCCGTATCATACAACCCCAACCTGCATCTGTATCAACTGTTACGACTGAATTAGTGCTACCATCCTGTATTGATTTTACTTCTCTAACTAACGGCTCTGCTAAATTTTTACGGTAAGTACATCGAAACAATTAACCTACTTAGTGTTGAACTTCACGAAAAAGACGATGATTTTCTTTCTACGAAGAATTTACTCTTTCCTGATGGGTTATAGCGTCAAATTGAGCTAATGTAAGTAAATTGACATTGTTTTGAGATTGACCAGATTCATCTTAGATTTCTCTTGGACTGTTTTTGCTATTAACAGTAAATCTGGTGAGATTTTATCCCAAAATTGTTGAACCAGCTATTAGTGTGTTTCTCCCACAGGATAAAGTTGGTCTTGATGTTGGTGAAATATCTTGACCAACTTTATAAACAATGTTTTGACTAATATTTTCCTACTCGGAGGGATTCCGTCCACATAACTACTTCCTTAGCTCGCCTGAACTGGAGCCTGGACCACAAAATCTAAATTCTCTACCTTATAAATATAACACACAACCACGACCAGAATTAGTTGACTATTGCTAGTACTGTTGGAAGCTAGTGTTCAGTTGTTAAATACCTACCATTTTCTAACCACTTTCTAAACACATTAGTCTTAAAGAAAGCCATGCTGAAGTTTGATCGTGTAATAAGTTTTGAAGTTATTCGTGATGAACTAATGTACCAATTCCTGATCGAACTGTTTAAAAAAACTAATTCAACGGATCTATTCGTTAAGCTGAAAGAGGAGCTGTTGCATGTGGTTATAATTTTCTTTTTGTAGAGCTTTTTGTAGTTTATGGAGTTTTCTCTTTTAACGATCTACCATGTTGATCTGATCTAACGTTAGGATCGCTAGCAAGAGGTCTCATAACAAAGAAAAAGAAAGAATCTAAGATTTAATTAACACCATAATATTAATAACTAAATAACTTTAAGTAAGACTTAAATTATTTTCAAAAAATTGAATAAAGAATAATTAGAGACCGTATAATAAGCTAGTACTGTTACGGTTACAGATTGAGAATACTATTTTTCATTTACTTATATTGTCAATCATATATCATATAGGTTACTAAACTTTAACCTATAGAGCAATAATTACTTTGTAACTTAATTTCAATCAATTATATATAAAACGCAGTTACAATTCGATAGAGTCAAATTCTTATTTTCAACAATGATGACGTGAATCATAATTAAAATTAAATTATAAGATTAAAATATTCAAAATATTATGTTTAAACTTTAAACTTTAAGTTATAATGTTTTTGTTACTATCATGATAATAAATGACAATAAGCAATTTATATAATTGGCCTGTTAATTTATATAATTGGCCTGTTATACGATTGATGAAAATTTTAAATTTCAAATCTAAGTCTTAATAAGTATTATTACGTACTTTGTGTTTCTGGCAGCTTCAGAAATAGTTTAATTTTCCTCTAAATGCAATTGTTTCTCGTATTCTCAATGTTAGCGTAGTTTTCATTAATAGTAATACGCCACGCTCTAAAGTCTTAGTCGTCTATAGCAGTTTACTTAATCGTGTTAGTTCAATTTGTACATAATACATAAATTGTTTGAATTTCTAATTAGCATATATGAAATATGAATCATCTAGCCTAAGCAAATTATAGGACAATTTAATAATGTATTAAAGTTAATTTTAAATTTAAAATATCGGTGACTATTTCCAAAATTCAAATGCTCATTAGTAATTTACACATAAAGTTTATGTGATATATAAGCAACCTGGTCTGATTTATGATATTGAATCATGTGTATTTGTTCTACAAAATTGGAAAATAAATAATCTACAATGGTACATGTTTTTAGTCCTAAAGACCTTACAAAAAAAACAATGACAAATTGAGCAAGTACAATCTTAACAAAATTTGTCATTCACAAAAATCTGAGATTAAAGTCTCATTGAGTAAATGAAATATATTCTACTTAAATGAAATACCAATTTTGGGGTTAGAAGGGGTTACTAAATGGAAATAGTCATAGGGTTTATATCTATTATTATATACGTTTTATTCAAAAATAAAATATATCATATAAGTAAAATAATATTCGTTCAAGTTTTAGACTTAGTCATAGTCAATAATTAAATTACAAAATTGAAAATTTGGTTCACATTTTTATGTTTTCAATATCATCAACCTTTAATAGTTCATAAGGATTACCCAGAGTCATCAGTTGCAAAAGTTTTTTCTTTAATATCTAGTGCTTCTGATTCCTGACTACTAACAGGTTCTATAATCGAACCTAACTCATCACTATTAGGTGTTAAATCATTATCTGGTTCACATTATACAAAACTCTTTCGGTTTTCATAATCCCCTTCTTCAATACACTTCTCCCTTAACCAATCAGACATAATTCCATAACCTCTTTTTTCAACCATCTATTTATCCTCATCGATAACATCTTACATAGTGAGTTTTCTTTTGTGTTCGTTTCCATCTTGATTAAACATTCCGCAACTATCAAGCGTTCTCAACCATCCAGTAGCACCTCTTAAACATTAACTTCCAGCAAAACATCCACAGGTACTCCAGTTCGGACCTTCTTTGTGGAAGAAAAGATAGTATGCAATTGTCAACTCTTCTCCAGCACCAATTTTTCTATTTGCGACTAAGTTACCATTAGCATCCCTTTCACAATTTGGAGAACAAGAATGGTTCATGAGACAGGTAGGAATCTATAGACACCATTCATCTTTGTTTGGAGCATTTTTACTTGGTATACCATATTAAAGCACTGGAGCTCTAATTTCTGAAAACGCTACTTTAGGAAGATTCTCTGCAAGAATGACTGAATCAGTGTCGACCGTTCCATCTGTATCGATAGTAGAAAATTAATTCGAAGTGTCATTAGGTGGATGTTCAGCTGTAACATTCAGCTCAATTGTCGTATTCTATTCTTCTCCTTGAGCTCTACCACCAGCTTCAGCTGCATTCATAATCACCATTGGGTCAACTAATCTGATTTCGATAATATCTTTTTTTGGAACATATTAATCCTATACTCCATTGGAAGTAAAAATGAGATCATCTTTTTAGAAGGAACGACGAGCAAAAAGACCAAGTCCATATTTTTTAGTGTCTTTTACATAGTAATCAGAAGAAGATAAAGGTAGTTCAAGAGTAGTAGTTTCAGGAACTGGAGCTTTGATGATGGTCGACGAAATGATGGGAGCGTCAGGAGAAATTGGATCTGTCATAGTTTGGATGTTTTACGTTTTTATTTAGATAGACTGGTATCGTTTGTTTTTTATCAAAACTAATAATTATACAGCTTTAATTATAGTAACTGTACTTAATTGACAAAAAAAAATCGCTAAATTTTGAGAATGATGAAAATCCTATAGTATTAGTAACTATACAAGTTGTTTTCTAGTAAGTTTCAACTTAAACTGAGCGAAATTTCAGATAAGTAGTTACTAAAAATCTTTAATACGTATATTTGGACTCAATACTATCCAGAAACTAAAATAATAAGTCTTATTATTAATATTCTTTTTTGTTATCAAGTTTTACAACAACCAAATGCTTCTAAGAACAAAGATTAGTACATTAAAAATAATTTTAAAAGATGAATATGATTTATAAAGTTACAATCTCTTGACAATAATAGGTTAGCAGCTGCATACACTGCAGATAATTTCGACATATTTTTTGAAAATTAAGGACCATACATTTTGATACCTGAAGTTCGAATCCGATGGATCATTTTATTATTTTGATAAAATCTATCCGGACCGATCGTAATACTACTAATAAAAAAATTTACAATTTCTCGTAAAAATAAATAAAGTGTTAGTAAAATTCTTAAATGTAAAATAAATCTGAATCAGATGAAATTTAGGTGATCATGATGTAATCATTTTCACTTTAGCCTTATCTTTTCCTAGCTCTATCAATTTTCTTTTATCCTCTTAAATAACCTTCTATCCATACGACCTACCTTCTAACATAGACATGTACCTCTCTTCTCTTTAATCCTTTTTTCTTATATCTATATATCTAAATTTACACATCAATAATAATTCTGAGAAAATTTGATTATAGTCTCCCTGAAATGATAATCAGATATTAAAGTTTGAAATTAACAAACACTTTGAAATTATATTATAACTCAAAAAATTTTATACCTTTGTTATGTGGATGCGTATCGAATGGCTATACAAGATCCAAAACATATCCCAGTCTTCCAAAATGATATAGAGGTTTTTTCATATACTCTATATTTGTTTCTAATATACACACAAACTCTTTTATCTACAAGTTAAACCTAATAAATCTTCTTATATCTCCATTTAAGCAATCTTGCACAGTAAAAAGTAATATATCTGGTGGTGGAATCCACGATGGAGCTCTGGATTCTAATCCGTCTTCAGCAAAGATTATGGGTGATATTTTCTAGCTACCGATTTCTTCTTCAGAGATTCCGTCAAAAACATTAGTGGGTGAATTCTCATCTTTTTCTTCGTCTTCTTTATCCTATCTAGACTTTTTTCCTTCTGGAGAGTCTTTAACAAGCTCAGTGTAAGCTTTACTAATAGCCATAAATCTTGCAGCAGATGCTTCATCAGTGGAAGTGTCGGGATGGTATTTACGTGCGAGTGAGTGAAATGCTTTTTTTAGTCGGGTCTGAAGAAGTAAAGAATAGTATAAAAATTTTTGATTAAGTTATTTAACTTAACTTCAGAATTATTTTGAAAAATAAAGTATAATATTGCACCTAGTGACACAAAGTGCATACTTTTTGTTGTACCCACAGCGAATAAAGTTGTATATAATTGTGGCATTCACGGCGTTGGTGACTCCCACGATATTTATTTTCAATATATATATATATATATACGACTCTTCTACAAGATCTATTTTTATAATCTATGTGACATACATAGTAATTTTTATTTTTCAATAGAATTTTCCTGCATAATAATTTATTTTCAATATGTATCTACAATTCTTGTGGTATACACGGTAAATTTTACATGATTAAACGGTAGTGTTATTATAACTTGGTAGTAGTAGATTTATAACCTTCCCTGTTGTTAGAAA
>JACKZZ010023059.1_pt1 | contig 17257 bp, 16 predicted proteins | sample 8027871 | NCBI WGS metagenome assembly JACKZZ01 (sample SAMN15724774, study PRJNA655200) | protist metagenome | isolation source: fluorescence activated cell sorting (FACS) single amplified genomes of... | place: USA: West Boothbay Harbor, Gulf of Maine | collected 2000-07-19
AATGGAAGTCGAGGCGGTCGCGAAAGTGTCTACGGCAGCCAAGTCTTTGTGCATGTGGCTTCACGCCATGGATGTTTACTCCGCAGTCGCAAAGGAGGTCGGGCCTAAGAAGAAAAAGCTTGCTGCTATGAACGTCAAGCTGGAAGCTGCGAACACCAAGCTTGCGGGTAAGCAAGCGGAGTTAAAAGCTGTGGAGGACAAAGTAGCGGCGCTTCAGAAAAAACTTCAAGACACGTTGGACGAGAAAGCAAGGCTCGAGAAAGAGTCTGCGTTGACGGCAAGTCGTTTGGAAAATGCAGAGAAACTCACACGTCTTCTCGCAGACGAGTATGTGCGATGGAAGGAGAACGTAAAAAAGATGGATAAGCAAATTTTGGATCTCATCGGTGATGTGTTTGTGAGTGCTGGTGCAATCTCTTACTTGGGACCTTTTACAGGAAATTATCGTGACCAAGTCGTAATGGCTTGGTCAACGATTTGTAAGGATCTGAAGATTCCGTGCAGCGACTCCGTGTCTCTGATCGACGTGATGGGTGATCCGATGACAACGAAGGAGTGGCAAATCAATGGTCTTCCCACAGATGCTGTCAGTACGAACAATGCCGTGATGTTCACGCGATGTGAGCGATGGCCTTTGTGCATCGATCCACAGCAACAAGCAAAAAAATGGATCTCAAACACGTACGAAAAATCAAACCTTCAAGTCACTCGTCTCACCGATAAGAATCTCTTGAGAACGTTGGAGGTTGCGATTCGTTTGGGGCAACCACTCCTCTTGGAAGACATCGGAGAGACGTTAGATCCAGCTTTGGAGCCCGTGCTTCTCAAGGCTGTTTTCAAGCAGAGTGGTCGTATGTTGATTCACATCGGTGACAGCGACATTGATTACAATCCTCAATTCAAATTCATGATGACGACAAAGCTTCCGAATCCTCATTATCTTCCCGAAGTTTGCATCAAGGTCACATTGATTAATTTTACCGTAACGTTTGAAGGTCTCGAGGATCAACTGTTGGGACGAGTCGTGAGTCACGAAGCTCCGGCTGTTCAGAAACAAAGCGAAGCACTCGTCGCCTCCATCGCGGGTGATCAAAGGAAAATGCATGACATCGAGACAACCATTCTTCGTCTTCTCTCGGAGAGTGAGGGTAACATATTGGACGATGCCGTCTTGATTCGAACGTTAGAGGATTCGAAAGTAACTTCGAAGCAGATTACGCAACGTCTCAAGGAGGCTGAAGTAACGAATGCAAAAATCACAAAATTGAGAAATCAATATCGACCCGTCGCGACGCGAGGTTCATTGATTTATTTCGTCATTGCAACGATGAAATGCATTGGTACATCTACAGCACAAACGAGGGCTGGAGTCACCTATGCAAATACAGTGTCTTTGTTTGATGAGAGGGGTGATAAGACCGCTGGATTGAAAGCGTTGGGCAGGGCTCTTGCGATCTCGACCTTGATCGAAGACAAGGAGTCTTGTCCAGATGAGCTCAAGAGCTTGACACTCGAAAGTTCACTGCATCGTCTGCTTCATTCCTCGCCTGCAAGTGCAGAAATATTTCTTCAAGCTGTTCGGCAATGTGCTATCGGATACGGATATGAGCATCCTACTGTAGCTCTAGTTCAAAGAGATGCAGCCAACGCATGCTACAGAGAAGGTGATGTAGATACAGCACGTGATCTTTTGAATTCCGCAATGGAGATTCAGGACAAGATCTTGGAAATGAGTGATCCTGCACGTGCACAAACGCTGAAGCAACTCGGAGAATTCATGTTATTTGTCGACAAGAAACCTCGGGATGCCATGGGATACTTTAAAGATGCTGTGGAACTCTTAACGATACAATATGGAAGTGGCCATCCAAACGTAGAGCAGGTAAGAAGTCTCTTGAGTCAGGCGAGAGATGCTGCGTATTCTTCATGACTGGATTGTGCGGTAGATAATACATTTTATGTGCGAAACTTAATAATAATATAATTAATTGGAGCTCGTCGTACAAGCATGCTAGGGTAGCGGTGCTATATCGCCTTCATCACCGTCGTCGTTCTCCTCCTGTTGATGAAACCGCTCACTGTTTTCATCCCATCGACCACGAGGTGAACGCACGACGAGATGAACAAGCAAGTTCAAAAACTTGATACCCATGACAATCAAAAGCAAGATAAGACCACCACCGGGCTTAAAATCATTTTCTCTAGTTGCACGGTCAAGTTCGTCTACACAAGCAATCCAAAATGATGTGATCGTGGCAACGTTGAATAAGATCACGCTGGCGCAGTGAAATGCACCTAATCCTTTATACGAATTAAGATCATATATTCCACACGCCCTGCCTCTCATAAAGTTGAATCGTATGCCTTGAAGTGAAAATATGCATGAGAGAATTGCCATCCATATCGTGGGTCCAGATTGAGCCTTGCATGATTCGCAATACTCCTCTGCTTTGCGCTTGTCCTCAGCAGTCGCATTCGGAAACATACATGCCCCGTCCTCCTCCCAATCTACACCTATCAAAGGAGCATGAGCTCCGTGTTTGACAACGTAATGCTCACTTCCAATCCATATAGTCCATCGAGTTGAATTATCATGAGGCGGAAGAAAGTTTCCTCTCGACCATGCGACGTGTGTAAGAAGTGTATCGTTCTTGGTGACACCCATCGCCACAATGAGTTGAAGAAGGAAAGCGACGAAAGCAGCCGCCGTAGACACGCGAAAAATAGTCTTTCTGTGTTTGGGCTTCACAGGAACACCCAAACTTCCCCATAATTTACAACACGATGAATATTCACAATAATTTCTACATCTTCTCGACTTGCATAAACACAGAGATTCGCTTGATTTTCTTAATTTTCTTCTCGATTCGTCCAATCTTCGATAATACGCGATTCGATCGTCGGGTGGATGTATCAACATTTTTTGGGATTGTAATGATGATGGTGATGATGAGAATGACGATTTCATATTACATATATATATATATATGTATGTTTAATTGAGATTGAGAATGTGTGTGTGTACAGTTAGTTACCTAAAAAATAGGAGAGAAAACACAATTTTTCGTTTTTTCGTTTTGTAACGGTTTTGGAGTTTGAGTTTTTTGATGTGAGGATGAGGAGAAAATTAGTGATTTTGTTTGGATGGACAGGTGCAAAACATAGGCACGTGGAGGTACATAAAGATGTATGGACAAGGCTAGGATTTGAAGGTACTTTTTTTTCCTTTTCTCCTCATGATATCTTCTACCTCTCTGCTCTTAAATCTGAGTGTCCGAAATTCTCTCGATAAAATACTCCCGCGTAACCACAACCCCTCTTATCTCATAAGTGAAAATAGCAAACATGTCTGTTGATGAAACTTTTTTTCCTTCTACAAAAACAAATATCGAAGAAAAGATTCACGAGATTGGAAGTTTGGTATCCCAATACGAGGACGGAATAGTCGTATCTCACGCGTTCTCTAACGGAGGAGCGATGTTAATGCAGTCGGTATTGAAATACACGGATGCAAAATTTGCTGCGTCAGTTTTCGATTCAGCACCTTCATCATGGATTAGTCCGGTACGTTTTCTTTATCTTGTAAAAAAAAAAAAAAAAAAAAGAAGTCTTTTTGCTCACCCTCGAATTCGTTCATAACGAATACATAGATAGCGTCGCCATTTGTAATAGCATCTTCTGGAGATCCAACACCATTCCGCACTATTTTAAGGCATCTTCCGAATTCAATTTATTCCACAATTCTTTCTCCATTGAAAAGACCTCCGAAGCCGTTTGGCGATTTCTTTGAGCTAAAGAACACTGAAATCAATACGACGCGACCGGAGTTGTATATATATTCGGATATTGATCGAATAGTGAATGCGAGTGCAGTGAATCGATTTGCGAAGCATCGTGAATCCGTTGGATGCAAACCCGTGAAGCAACTTAGATTTCAAGATTCACCACATTGTCAGCACTATCGAACATACCCAGAAACATATGAATTGGCTGTCGAATTGTTTTTACGAGAATCTAGATTAATATAAGTCACAAACACACATAAACAACACGATATCCCTGTTATTAAAATCCACCCGTTTGCTCCACAGCAGCTTGAATCATGTCTCCATCCTCCAACTCGAGCATCTTTGGCGTATCATTGGGTTGAACTCTTTCACCGTCAACCATGAATCTCACTCCATTTTTTGTCAGTCCATTTCTAAGCGAAAACAGAAAAAAAAAAGAATTGTTGTAAAACGTGTTCTGAGTGAAATAGAAGAAGAGATTTACATGAAACTTACTTTTTGCAGAAGGCTTCCATTACCTTTTCCATCTTGGTATTTGGTTTAATTCTGAACTTCATCTCGTCGTTGATCTGTTTATGCGTTGTGATGTTTGGAATATGTACGTCGTCTACGTCACTTTTAAAAGAGTCAAGATGAAAAAAAAGAAATGAGGGACGAACGATGGGGATGCTCTTCCCATTTTTTCCAAAGCAGAAAAATTAAATATTACATACACCGTCCGCAACACGAATCGTCAATGTTTCAGTTTTATCCGTAGACATCTTTTTCCTTTCGTTTGGTTGATGAGTTTTTTTTAATTCAAATTGTAAAAATTGTGTGAAATGTGGACCTTATAGATCTCGTTTATTGATTTATAGATATTTTTTTTTTATTGCATATATGTATATATATATATCACACACAACACAACCAACAACCAACAACCACACACCCACCGCCACCACCAATAAATAAATAAATTATCAATAATGTACATATGTGTGTATTGTTTTATCATCCATTCTTATCTTCACCGGTAGAGATTTTTTTTTTTCCGTCGAAATCTATAACAATAGAGTCCCGTTGGTTTATGAGTTATAGATGGGTATGATTCGCACTCCTCCTGTAACCCTTCGACAGACCGGAGGATATACAATCGTGGAACTGAAAAAATCTTCAGGGTGTTGGAAGAACTTGGCAGCAGAAAGAAAGTAGAGCGAGGGAAATTTTAGTTTGATTCTTAAAAACATATAGTTAGGAATCAAAACAAGTAGTAGTAAGGCAATTTTATTCAAATTCATCATCACAATAAAACATGCTTAGTAAAATCGCGAGAAGAGGTACGTCTACTCATTCCAGCGCGCGCGCAAATCGTCGCTTTTTTCTTCTTCTTCTTCTTCTTAACACAAACACACATACATACACACACACACACACACTAACACTCTCAAAAATAATCATGTAATAAATAACAGCAACTAGAAATTCGTCAAATCAACTTCGAAAATTTAATGCTCAAGCCGAGGATCCTCCGCTCGCCAGAGTGTACGGAGGTCTGAAGGACGAGGATCGAATTTTCACCAATCTATATGGAGAACAAGATTGGAGATTGAAAGACGCTTTGAAGAGAGGAAATTGGCATCGAACGAAGGACATCTTGTGCTGTGGTCCTGATGATATCGTGCAGGAAATTAAAGATTCTGGTTTGAGAGGACGAGGAGGTGCTGGATTTCCTTCCGGACTGAAATGGTCATTCATGCCAAAGAAGAGTAACGACGGTCGTCCTAATTTCTTAGTCGTGAACGCTGACGAATCGGAACCCGGAACATGCAAGGATCGTGAGATCATGAGAAAAGATCCCCACACTTTGGTTGAAGGTTGTCTTGTTGCTGGATATGCCATGCGTGCTCGAGCTGCTTATATCTACATTCGAGGTGAGTTCTTCAATGAGGCTATGATTTTAGAGGAAGCCATTCACGAGGCCTACGAGGCTGGATTTCTTGGACGCAACGCTTGCGGCAGTGGCTACGATTTTGACGTGTATCTTCATCGTGGTGCGGGTGCGTACATTTGTGGTGAGGAAACAGGATTGATCGAGAGTCTCGAGGGTAAGACTGGAAAACCCAGAATCAAGCCTCCCTTTCCCGCAAATGTTGGTTTGTACGGATGTCCGACCACCGTCACGAACGTGGAGACCGTAGCTGTGGCTCCCACGATCATGAGACGAGGTGCTTCGTGGTTCAACTCAATGGGGCGAAAGAATAATCATGGTCAAAAATTGTTTTGTATCTCCGGACACGTCAACAATCCTTGTACTGTAGAGGAGGAAATGTCGATCTCGTTTCGTGAATTGATAGAGAAACATTGCGGCGGTGTTCGAGGTGGATGGGACAATCTCATGGCAGTGATTCCTGGTGGATCATCTGTGCCCTTGATGACCAAGGCAACTTGTGAAGAGGTGCTCATGGATTTCGATTCTCTGAAGGATGCAGGTAGTGGTTTGGGTACAGCTGCCGTGACTGTGTTTGATAAGACTGTAGATCCGATTGCAGCGATTCGACGTCTCTCTCATTTCTACGCACACGAATCTTGTGGTCAATGTACACCATGTCGTGAGGGTACGACATGGTTGGAGGAAATGATGGTAAAAATTGAGAAAGGTGAAGCCGATAAGCGTGAGATTCCGATGCTAGAGGAGTTATCCAGACAAATCGAAGGACACACGATTTGTGCCTTGGGTGATGCTGCGGCATGGCCCGTGCAAGGTGTGATCAAGGAGTTTCAACACGTCATGGAGGATCGTATTGAGAATTCACATAAGTACAATCCCGAAGAATGGTTTCAAAAGAGTTGGAGTGGTCTTGCGGATGGACACGATAATTCGAAGTGGGTTGAGGAGCAACGTAAAATGTGGGGATAGAAAAAAAAAAGTTGCAAGGGGTCCGTGATGGTTGGTGATGTTGGTGGTGGTGGAGATTACCCCTTACCTTTAGCGAGAGTTGTGCGAGTTTTTTTGTTTTAGTCTCTCGTCGTTTTTGCTTTTTTATATATACTTTCTTTTGTTGTTTTTGGTTCCATGTAATAGAAACAAGAAGCAAAAAAAAATGTCTTTCCTTCTCTTCTTCTTCTTCTCTCTCTTTTCTTCTTCTCTCTCTCTCTTTTCTTTCTTTCTTTCGTATACATTTACGTACGTATACACGTTACGAAACGTCTGGGTACTGGGTACACGGACACACGGACATTGCGGTCACAAAGAAAATCCTCGAATTAATTTCTCAAGGAAATCATTTTTACAAAAATAATAACACACAAAAAATAAAAGATATAATGCCATCCATTGATCGTGAAAGGTATGTCCTTCTTTTGCTCTCGTAAACACATTACGAAGTGCGAAGTTCGTTTCAAAAAGAAAATAATATAAAACGACATCATCCGCGACGCGCGATCTCGTTCTCTCTCTCATATCCTTCACTCTCTCCCATACACAGAAAAAAGAAAAAAAATTTCAACAAGAAACGCAAATATGATTCGTTTGCAATGAAAGCAAAACAAAAACGTGAGTTGGTGAAGAAACAACAGGCAATTCGTGAGTATAGAAAGAAATTTGGTAAGACCGAGACGGAAGGAGAAAATAGTAAAAAGACTGGAAAGACCAAGACCAAGAAGAAGAAAGGAGAACATTGGTATGAAAAAGTATTGAACAAACAAAAACAAAATGAGGTTGATAAGGAGAAACAAGCAATGGATAGGAAACGTGAGGTAAAGCAGCAACATAAAAAAAGAAGAAGAACGCGTGAAAAGTTGAGTAGACGTACTTCGCGAGGACAGCCTGTGATGAAGCACGCGATTGAACATATGTTAAAGAAAATACGCAAAATCAAGAGAGATGAAAAGGAAGAGGAGGAGAAGAAAGAGGGAATCAATTAAGCAGAGTAAGCAAAACGATGTATTTATATTTATTTTCTTTATTAATTTTTCATTGCAATAAAATAGGACAACGGCCTGCCGTCATCGATTGGATGAACTTCGTCCATTAAAACTTTCCAACCATGCTTTTTTCCAAATCTCTCAGAGAGCTCACCAGATTTTAAAAGAAATTTTGATTTTTTCGGTGTTCCAAACTTTTCACATCCTACCATAAACGTATGTATCATAAAGAATCCTCCTCTACGTATGATGCGATCTCGAATGTGAAGAATTAAAGGGCGATCAAGAAACCTACCAATATGAACTATATCTGCTTTGGGTAGAGATTCCGGATGTTTGACACAATCGATAGTCAGATACTTACAATCCAGAACTTCATCGTGTTCATTAGATAATATGTTGATAATTTCTTCAAATCGATGTTTGTGTGAAGGCAAATGATCCACTCCGATCGAGGTCCAACCTCTTCGCGCTGTGTAAATCAAATCTCGCCCTGCACCTGCACCCACATCTAAAAACGTGAAGTGATTCTTCTTCGTGATATTTTCGATTAAAGGTAATCCTACATGTAACAATGGCGAAGGTTTCCAAAGTTGTTTTGAATTGTGTGTCTCTTTGATAAGCATATCTAGACTTTTTGCTGCTTCGAAGAAGTTCTTGGACGTTAAAGCTGAGAAAGGTATTACGTATCCGCATTCGTGCAAAGCGTTTCTAGCAATGTCGATTTCTTTTTTCGTATCTGAGATCAATGCAATGAACGAACCAGGAGGTGGTAGTAGACATCGCATTGTTTTGATATTCATAGCTTTTATATTTGTTGATCCTCTTATGTGTTGTTCATGAAACGAAGTTCTGTCTCGAAGATCTAGGATGCCGAAGACGTCGTTATTCGTTAACGCTTCCACGCACGTCTCGACGGTGCAATTCTCGTCGATTGTGAGTATTTCTCTGTGATTAGTATTCCTATCATGACGAGAATGATTTACTTTTTTTGTTTTGAAATTGCTTGCGATCTTCATGTACCATCTTAAGATGTTGGAGTTTTCTTCGAAGTCCATCTCTGAAACGTAAAACGTCTCGCTCCAACGCGTTCTGTAACGTAAGCTGTAACGTTGACCCCGTCCAGACATATAAGATGGCGATATCACGACGAGGGAGAGAGAGACAGGAGAGAGAGAGAGAGAGAGAGAGAGAGAAGTAACAATTAATTAATTTTTATAATTTTTTTGTGAAGTGAAGAAGGCACTCCTTGCATACACTTTGGAAAGTTTATTGCACTGGGTTCTTGAATTGCAGCACTCCTTTATTGCACTTTTACACTTTCACCACCACCCCACATCATTACCTTTGTTCTTCTCACCCATATCTTTCCTTAAATTATGATTACTGCGCTTAATTATATCTTTACGCTCCTTTCTTTGTAATACTTTCCAATTCGATGGAGGCCATATCACACATACAGCCCTCGCATCAATCAATGCAAGTGGGATCTGTTCAAAAAGAAAGGAAAAAAAAAAAAGTGTTACAAGAAGAAAGTTAGGTTACACAACAAGCCAAAGTACATACCGGTCCAAACTTATTGCTATCACTACTACGTTTACTGTTATCGCCTTCTATCCATGCACGTCCCTCCGGAACCGATACATATGGGCCCTTGCCATAACTTGTTCGAACTCGATCTCCTGGTAATCCGATGATTCGTTTCACAAGCATGGTTTTCGGATTCGTGGGAGATTTGAGAACAACGACGTCACCTCTCGAAAAATTATGACTACGAACACTCAGTCTATCTAAAATAGTAACATCAGAAGACATATGATCACCAATGAGATCTGGATTCAGTGTAGGTTGCATCGAACATCCTTTTACTAGTCCAAATCCTCCTACAACATTATTAAAGGCTAGCGTAATCGGAATAACCATGAACACGATACGAGGAGCCAAATCCATCATATCCTCTTTCCATCCATTCCACCATCTATTACTATTATTGGATGACGATGATGTCGATGATGATGACCATCTCGACCATCTCCAACTCCGATTCAAATATTCTTTCATCCCTTTGACATGTCGTATGGATCTCATATCTCAACAGCAACGCTCTACGGAGGTTTCTAGGTTTCCAGGTTTTCCAGTTTCGCAGTTTCGCACGTGTTTCACATCTTCGAAGGATGGCAGCTGCGTATCCCTTGGTTAAGCTGGGTTTGATGGCCTTAAAGGTACGTGTCTGCATTATGATGGTTATATTATTTCACAATTATATATGTGACAAGGATTCATCTTCATCTCTGTACTAGTGGATCATCATCATCATCATCATCATCATCATCATACGTAGACCGAACGAACGCGAAACGACGTTTTTTTTTAATCAGAATTTTTGTCTCTTTTACCCTTCATCCAGGTCGTGACAAAACCGATCGCAAATCAAATCAAAGAAACGGCACAACGTAGCAACACATTTCGGGATGCAATCATAGGATTTGGAAACTCTGTAAATAGAATGACGATGCGTCTACAACTTAGATCCATGAACGTGGAGGTAAAGGAAATAAAGAGTAAGCTAGACGAGCAGCAAGCAATCAAGAGAGCTTCAGAAGCGCTCAGCGAACTTTTTGTTTTCGGCGTATTCGGCACAGTAATTATGGGGCAAGCTTACTACACAAATAGAATGGAAGAAGCCCGGCAAGAGGAGGAAGATCGATATAACGAGAGAGTGAAAGAACAAATCGAGGAATTGAATCGAAATGTTTTGGTGTTGAGTCAAGAGGTCGAAAAATTGAATCGAGTTGTGAGTCAAAACAGTGATTCACTCAATAATTTATATTTGAAGAAGAAAAACGCAAAGCGGAATAATGGTGATGATAATGTTGATGATGTAAATAACAATACTACACAGCAGGGATATTCTTCTAGGCCGTGGTGGTGGTTTTGGTAGAACTACAAATAAGCTAGTTAACTAACTCTTAAATCTGATCTCCTGACATTATCAATTCAATTCTCATGTCATCATTGCTAAGTATTGCCATATCGTCGTATTCTTCAAAAATGTAATTACGTAACAACGTACGTTCGAATCCGATTATGTGAACGTATGTGTAGCAAATACAACAACAAAAGGCACAAAATTATGATGACGATAAATTCGCTCTGGCCCATGCGTCAGCACGTGATTGTGCAAGGGACAATGTGCTTTCTCTCCGATCCAAGCTACCTCTAATCTGAGCAGTACGAATCCAACGCGTCAACGCGGTGATCTCCTTGGGAGCATCATTACCGTACTTTGCACAGAGTCGAGATGCGAGTAAATCTTCATATCCTTTGTACTTTTGAAGAACTTGGTTCAAAAATGTTGTGTCTCGCAACTTGGAAGGTTCGACCTTTCGATACAAGTCTTGAAGTAAAGATGCGAGACTCGTACGTACGGGCTCGTCAAACGTTGTTTCTGCTTCAATGCGTGAATCTTTCAAACGACGACCCGGTTTCTTCAAAATATTGCCACTATCAAAACTTGATGTTGACGTTACGGAAAGAGTACTCAAGAGACGTTCCCGGGGTGCTATTGAAGAGGACGAGGAAGACGATGGTGTCGTATCAGCTTCGATGTACGTACCAAATCGAGCTCGTGACGCAGTCGCAGTGGGTAGTATATTGTCATCGATCTTTTCGCGATCTTCCCCTGATAGGGTACTTATGCGTCGTTGTCCATGTCCGACAATTGCATTCGAAGAAGAAGAAGAAGAAGAAGAAGAAGAAGAAGAAGAAGAAGAAGAAGGAGAAATTTTACGAAAAGATTTTTTTTTATGAGATGCATTCGATTTTGAGAGATATTGCACAGGATCGGGACTCAATACGATTGGTAAGGCATGATCGTTCATGATTTTTGTGGGAGAATCATGCATTTCACGATATCGATCACGTAATGTTGACCAAATCATGTTACGTCGTATGTTGAGAAGTGCGAGTTTCTTTCTACTCAAAGTATCCGTCTTCGAAGATGTTTCTCTGATCTCTTTGAACAGTTCATTCGATTTCGATTTCAATTCTGAAACACTCATGAGAGGAACACAAGAGAATCCATGGTAGTGACTCCGAAGCGTATCCATTCTCAATCTCCATTCGGGAATTTGTTCCTCTTCTTGTGATGTTTTTTTCTCACTATTTGACTGCGTGTCATTTTTTTTGTTCTGCTTGTTTTCACGTCGTTTCCAATCCTCCATCATTTTTTCTCGTTCCAGACACATAGCAGCAACCCAAGATCTCAAATTATCATTACTTTCAATCTCTACCACAGATTGCGGTGCATTCATTTTACTTGCCCATTCTTTTACTTCCTTTCTCGATTTGCAACAAAGCTCCAATTCAATTTGAGCTAAGCGAACCGCAACTTCGTCTGAACGTTTTTTGGCACGTTCGAGTCGAGAACTCAATAGATTTACCTCTCGATGGATTGATGCATTTAATCGTTGCTGAAGTGAACCCTTCGAACCATATACTTTCAAGCTTCGATGTTTTAGTTCATCTTTGAGTTCTTGTATAGACATTTTCGATACGATTTTACGAATCGGTCTCCACAACTTTACGACGCCATCGTTCTGAAAGAGTCTTTGAATTTCTGCTGCAGCAAATGCTCGACAAATGTGTGGACTCGACAATTTAGGAGGTGAAGAAGAAGATTCCTCCAACAAATTCATTTCGTTCATATTCATAGCTTCCTTGAGACGAACTCTTAAGGAAAGTACGGGACCATTTGGGGATAGATCGAGACGTTGGAGTTCCGTTCGAAGTTCATTTTCGTTCATGATTGAAATGTTTTTCGAACAGGTTTTGATCGCTGTAACATTATTACGAGGGATCACGAGAGGTGTATTACGTAATACCTTGTCTTGTACTTTAGAAACGTTCGATGTAGTAGTTATTGTTGATGCTGGTGGTGGTGATGATGATGATGATACGTCGTCTCGAGAAAGAGTTTTCTTGAGAAGAAGGAAAAAAATCTTCTCTTCTCGAACCCATTTTATTTTTTGACGTTGAAACCATGCTTGATTTTCCATTCTTCGAGATTCTACGCGTAACTTTCTGGATTTTGTAAATTCATCAGAAAATGCATGTTTTACTTTTAGATGTTCTCCTTTCGAAATTTTCTCAAGAGCTTTGACGAGCTCGTCTTCAGATAAATCTTCAAGAATTTCAGAGTCGATTAAACGATTCGCCTCTTCCGAAGCTTTTTTTGATATCTCATCGACATTTCTCTCCACATCAGCATAAAATTTTCGAAGTGAGCGTGGCATTATTGATAAATGTTTATGATCTTGCAAAGTCGATAGTAAATTGGTATTATCTTTCGCTTCGTTTTCTTTTACGTAGAATTTTTTGGAGAGACGACGAACGAAACCGCGCGGTAACATTCTCGGAGTTTCAAGACCTGGAGGACCCAGACTTGACGTGTTTGATACGTGTGATAAGGTCTCATCATCAGTATTCTCATCATTTTCTTGGTCATTTTCATTGCTTTTTAAAATACGAATGGTTATTCCTGGGGGTAGAGCAGGATTCTCCATATTTTTCTCAAGAAAAGGAGAAGATACACACACTGTATAGAAAAACCGTGACAGTTTAACCGTCTCTGCGGTCTTCATTGAGAAAAGTCTTCACAGTTTCGTGACCGAATCCATAGAATGTCAGAGCTGCTACCAAAGGAGTATGACGTAGGAAATGGATACACATATAAACACAGCGTAATTCAAAGTCCTGTACTTTGTAAGGATGGAAAGAAAGAGACGAGAGATGTATGGATGGTAAGGAGTGTGACGCAAAGAGTAGTGAATACGATCTCGAAACATTACGTTCCGAGAAACGACGACGTTTTCCTATGTACGTTCATCAAAAGCGGCACGACATGGGTACAAGCTATATTAAGGGAGCTGATTGATATTTCGGAAGGAACAGATACTCGAGTAGATGGTGTTAGTGTGGGTCTCACGGAGAGCGAGAGAATTCCATGGATCGAGGAAATGGCGGCCATCGTGGGACCGGAAGCCTACGTGAAACGTTTGAACGAGATGCCCTTAAAACGTAGAAGAGTTTACAAGACGCATTGTACTTATCCTATTGTCAAGAATTGGACAAGTTCTGTGAAGGGATGTGACTCGAAATTTATTTTTGTCGTCAGAGATCCCAGAGCTGTAGTCGTATCGGCTTGGCATCACACGAGAACGAAGAATTTTAAGTACGATGGTCCGTTTGAGCACTTTGCAAACGAGATGTTTCTCAAGGGAAGAATTGAGTGTGGAGATTGGTTTGAGTACACAAAAGAGTGTTACGATGCATTGAGTACAAATCCATCAAATTCTTTACTACTTCGATACGAAAATATGTTGAAAGATCCGTCCAAAGCAGTACGCAACGTTGCGAGTTTTCTGAACATCAAGGTAAGTGACGAGAATGTTGAAAATGTTGTTAAACACACCTCATTCAATGCGATGAGAAAAGCTGAAAAGTCTGGTGGTCTTCGAGTTCCTGGATGGCCCAAGAGGAAATTAAATGGCACGGATGGTGATGGTGATATTTCCAAGCCTTCAAAGATGCATATTCGCTCGGGTGGTACGAAAAAGTGGAATTCATACTTTGACGTTGCGCTTTCAAAGATGTTTAAATTAAAGTATGAGAAACACTTGAAAGGAAAATGTAGCTTTGTGATGTTGGAAGATTAATAAATATTTAGCGAGGATATATATATATATATATATTCGGCATTATTTTCTGTTGTTGTTATTGTTGTATAATTGTATAATTATTTATTAATAAATGTTGTCTCTCCATTTTCTGTTCGTATGGCTATCATCGATCCCGTCGTAGGTACGTTCTCACGATTCGACCACTCCAAGAGTTTCTCCGATATGTGTTCCATCGGTGTCCATGACGCAAAGTCTACGTCAGGCATGCTATTTCGATTTTGAGGTGTGTCTATGGTTTCGGGCATGATGGCAACTACGGAACTGCCGAGAGGAAGATCGTCACCACTTGACATGCTTTGAACCAAGTGATGCGTTGCAGCCTTTGCCATTCCGTAACCAGCCATGAAACTCGTACCACCTTGTGAAACAACCGAAGCGCCTGTAAATACGAGTAGACCTTTCTCACTGAGCAAATTCGAAGCCATATAACCTCCCATTGCAGCAGATTGTGCACATCGACTCCACATGTCCTCCACGCCACGAAGTCCCTCGATTTCTCCTATATGTCCACCTGCCCATCCACCGGCTGTTACGATGACGGCGTCGTATTTGTCCCTTTTTAACATATTTGTTAGATTACTTGTTTTTTGTATCCAGTCATCTCCTTTAACTGAAAATAAATAAGAGGGCGTTTTTTTTTTTTTGAGACGACGTACGTTTTCGAGAAGAAAATAAATTTAAAATATTGCGGCTTACCTTCTGGAATTTCGATACTTCCCGATGACTCCTCATTGACTAAATAATCGACTGAAATGGTCTTCCATCCATTACGAACAAATTTAGATATTACAGATTGACCCAATTGACCAGCCCCTCCCAATACGATGGCTCTTTTTCCAAGTAACATTTTAAAGAAAAGAGAAAAGAAAGAGGAAACGAGGAAACGTCATGAAAGAAAGAGAGGCAATTGTTCTCAGAATATAGAGCCCATACACAGCAGTAGTAGTTTTGATTTCACCACCACCACCTACCTCTTCTTCTGCAAACTATATATATACTAAACTCGTACTGTTTACTATGTATGTGTGGCACTGAAAAGCCACAAAATTTCAAAAAAAAAAAAAATGTGGAGCATCATCATCTATACGAAGAAAAAGAGAGAATTGCTGAAGTTCTTTTTGCAAATTCTTTACACACTTTACACCTCGTACCTCTCTCTCTCTCTGTATATATATACTCAACGAACAAGTACTGTAAAGTATGCTGCACTGAGAGAGAAGCCATACAAAATAAAATAAAAAAAAATTGTGAGGCATATATATATATATGAAGAAGAGAGAGAATTGCTGCTGATGATGAAGAAGTTCCTTTTGTTGCAAATTCTAAGAGGCTTGGAACCACCTACCTCTGCTGCAAACATCTTATATACGGTACTGTATACTATGCGGCAAAGAGATGCCACACAAAAATTTAAAAATTGTGAATCAGCATATACGTATATATATATGAAGAAAGAGAGAATTGCTGAAGTTTTCTTTGCAGATTATAGTCTTGGATTGTCAATATTTTCACGTGGTGAGAGGGGTGCACGTGTAAAGAAAGGATATAACAAGAAAACGGAAGATGGTAGTATAGTCTTACCAGGTTTGAAGTTGTTCGAGATGGGTGTTTTGAGAGAACACGACGTCGTAGAGACGATAGATGATCATAACGTATTGAAGACAAGGTATCAGGATATACTGGATATGATAAGAAATAGCAAACGACCGCTTAAAATTACTTTTATGAGGGAAACACGATTGATGAGAAAAGATGATCATTTCCGGACAGTCAAATTCTCGATTAACACTAACGTCGGCTGCGATAAGCAAAGTCAAGTTCCAGAGAATAATGTTCAACCCGCGGCGACCTTACCTGCTCCTCTTCCAAAGGAATCACCGACACAACTTGTTAAGGAAGCAAAAATGCCACCAGAAGAAAAGGAAAAGCAAATTGTGTTGAATACAGTTGTGCCTTCAGAAAACAAAGTGTCTTCATCTATCGTAACGAACGACTCTGTAGATGAAAAGATGAATGAAAATTCCGATCATCAATTTCGTACAGAGAGTACTACAAAAAGTGATGGTACAGTGTCTACCGTCGCGATGGAGAAGAACGATGGGGATGGTATGGAGAATAAGAACGACGATGACGCCATGAAGAAGAAAAAAAGTAGCGCTTCACCCGTAAGACCTACAACACCACCAACAAATGTTAAGATGATGATGAAAAGACAAGTGCTTAGAAGAAAATCGAGTCGAAAGAGAAAGATTCCCATTGTGTATGATCCTGCCCGTTCAACCAAAGAAACGTTCATGCACGAGAAGTCGAATACGTTATCCGTAAAGGTCGATGTCGGAAATCAAGTTCGCGTATATTGGGAGATTGACTGGAAATGGCACATGGGTTCTGTCATGTCGAGTATGAAGAGAGTTCGAGGAGACGGCGAAATCATCGTACATCTCATCAAGTACATTGACGGAAAGATGGAGTGGTTACACATGCCTGATGTCACGTTTGAGATTTTGTCGAAGAGTGGTGAGGAGATTGACCCAAAAATTCAACCTCCGAAAAAACAAGCCACGTCTTCTTCTTCCGATATCGAAAAGAATAAGCTTTCGGATGAGATGATGGGGACATATAAATGTTCTCAGAAATCTGTTGAGATAGAAGAGGAAGGATCACAAGAGCCGGATCTTTTGGACTATGGTGATATGACAGTACGACCAGAAACCTTGGAACAGCTTGTGAATTCATCTCAGAGCATGAATAAGGAGGAAGTCGAGACACATCTCAATCTTTCAAAAATGACACTCGTAAACGACGAGGAAACGAATACAGTGC
>JACKZZ010018063.1_pt1 | contig 17251 bp, 14 predicted proteins | sample 8027871 | NCBI WGS metagenome assembly JACKZZ01 (sample SAMN15724774, study PRJNA655200) | protist metagenome | isolation source: fluorescence activated cell sorting (FACS) single amplified genomes of... | place: USA: West Boothbay Harbor, Gulf of Maine | collected 2000-07-19
GTAAGGAGAGGTCGGCCATCACAGGGGAAGGCGTCCCGCCAGAAGCACGTTATGACATGACCTCAGGATACGCGAATTATGACGGCTCGCCACAGTGGGACTTCTTCAGGAGGGAGTGGCCAAACGTGGTGCTTTGTGCGTTCCGGAAGGACGCCACACATGCATGCGACGCAAGCAAGGACGTGTTGGACAACCAGCGGTGGAAAGGTGTCGGAATGCCTCTGCTTGAAACGCTCACGGAGCCCTGCGAGACTGTTCGGATGGGGGAAACGTGGTACGAGGCAAGCGCCCAGGCCACATTCACGGAGACCCGCTTGCCGGAAGAGTCGGATGTCAACGCCCTGCTCGAGTTTGGGGGATGCCCCTCTAATTTCCAAGGAGCAGTGCAGCGTTGGACAGAAGAGTGTGACGCCGAAGCACTGGCTGAACGCAGCGACGCGCACGTGAGGCCGCCGCTACTCCCCACGTTTGCGGTGGTGTACACCGTTGGTCACGTCGCAGGTGAAGCACTCTACAAGGCTTCTGGCATAAGAGGCCTGCGCATGGGGCGCCTCAACACAGGCCTCGCTTTCACATTTGCTGCGCATCAGGCGTACGGCTACAAGCTTACCTGCTTCCCGCAACTGCCAGCGCAGGCCGCTGGGGACCTCGCTGACCAGTTCGTGCACTACGTGCTCCCACCACGTCTGGAGTTCCTCGCACAGAAGGAAGATTGCCAGACTGGCGTGCAACACATGCAAGACGCGTCAGATGTGCTCGCCTACCTTTACGTGGAGTACGAGGCCAGAAGTGCGCAGGGATCGCCGCTTCGTGCAAGAGTTGCGAAAGTGCTCCTCGGCGCTGATCGGATACGAAGATACGGAGAGAAAGGAAGCGCGTGCGCTCAAAGCACGAACAAGGGAGCGTGTCTCAAGGAGCAGTACGCGTGCTTTCAGACACGGGCGCCCACGCTTATTCCGGCAGCGCTTCTCAGCTCTTTTGCAGTGCTTGCGCTCGCGACACTGGCGAGCGCACTCGGCTCCGCAGCGCTGGCTTGGTCGCGAGCTATGGCCGATGCAAGACTCATGCTAGAAATGCGACTCGCAAGATGGGAGTCGCAGGAGTGGTCGTGAAGTGGATGTTACTCACTGGAAAACCAAACTGCGCGTGCCACAACACGCACATTTGTGGGGGCGGATCGAATGCGCAAAACACTCAGTCGCTCGGCTCGTGAGGCTGCTGGCCGCGCATCAGCATGCGACCGCTTCGCCCATGCTGAAAGCGTCGCTTACGACAAGCAAGTGCCACCAACGCGTACGTTGCGTGCGTGGCGCGAGTCGGGCAGTCCAGGACTTTTCGTTCGCGGGCACAAGTCTGCACCGTGGTTTCTGGTCGTGAAAGTGGCGTCGCAAGACGCAAGCGCTCGAGCGCATTTGAAGCGCGCGGAAACCTCTGTATCAAATGGCTTCGCGTTGCTGAAAACCAGCGAAGTGGGAGACGACCCTGTGCGTGACACTTGGGAAGATGCGAGCTGCATTTTCGAGCAGTGTACCACGTTCCCATCAAGCGGAATGCTGGTCAATCATCTTCTGCGAACGCGAGCGTGTTCAGAGACAGAGCCTGTGTAATTATTTTTTACTCATTTATTTGTCAGTCACGGGTCACGTGTCGCAACTTGCGACGGACTGCATCAATGAATTGTGTGCTGTTGAGTCGCTCAACCTCGTTTTCCATGCATTTCAGTGCACGCTCGTAGGTCGTCGTAAACGTGACAAATACCTCTTTTGAGGTATCTTCTTTCGCACTCACGTCGTAAGTAGAAACAGTCGCTTCGAGGGTCTTGATTGCGTCAAGCACTGCCATGCTCACAGTGCCAAGCACGCTGGAACCATACCTAGATGATATCGTGTCATACAGCAGGCGCACTTCCGCGAGCATCTCTTCCAGGTCTGCAGGTTTCTCTATTTCACTGTCTTCAGGCGAATCAACAATAACGTCCTCTTCAACGTGATGAGCCGTGTGCGAGTACGCTGGGTTGGACGTCATCCCTATGTCATCTAGTTGGAAACAGAGATCATCGTCCCAAGTCACAGGAACAACTTCTTTGGTGCAGAGGGACTCAGGCGTGGGCACATGATCTTTATGAAAAACGTCTGGGGGGACAATTTTGCACGGCGCTGGATTTGCCACTTCCGGTGCTTCGAAGCTTGCTGTGCGAGGAGATCTAGGACAGCAAAAGACCATGGACGAATGCATTTCCCAAGACAACACAGGCTTCACTTATACAAGCCCACTCCGACTACACGACATGAGGCTCGCTATCCACAAACCTGAAAAATAAAAGAACGTGCGTGACAAAGAATGCACACATCAAATGTTGACTGAGCAAAGTGTATCATAGCACGCTGATGGATGGAACCAGCGACATGCAAACTTGGTGCAACGAGTCGAGCAGGGAAAACATCCAACAGGGACATTACCACAACAGAAATTTACGCGCACGTTAAGGAGAATACCTGGTGGAAGAGAAGAGTGTGGTGAATGCCTGGTGTGGAAACAAAACAATTGAAGCTTACATTTTCTTCTATCGAGCGTGCCTTGAAGATATCCAGCAGCAACTGATGCATTTCCATGTGTAAGTTTGGAAAAAATAAGCTGCAACAAAGCGCTTTTACTCGCCAAAAGACACACTCTTCATCAATCCCTCTACAATCCCAACAGCGGTCTGCAAGGTACCGTGCACCGACTGAAGCTTTGCCATGACTTCATCTACAGATGGCGTGGTGACAGTGGAAGAGTGATCCACGGTTGCTTTGTCTGTGGTGTTCGCTGCTTTCAGCTTCATAGAGGGAATGCGATTGCGACTTCCGGCTGTGGGCTCTACACCAACACGAACTTGAAATGTGTGAGGATTGAGGCATTTGTACTTTTGAAAGTAAGCACCGCAGCTGTTGCACAGTGTGCCCGTGCCAGCTGGCCCATTGCGACGATTGCCACGCTGAATGATAAATCCACAGTGAAGACAGGGTCGCTTGTTTCGTTCCTTGGATGAAGGCGTTGTCTTCACTGGAGAGGTTGCAGGTAACTCATGGTGTTGAGAGACTTCCTTCTGCTTCGAGCATTTCCCAGCATGTGGAAGTGAATTGGAGTTTGGTGTCTTCTCGCTATTGTTCTGAGGATTCAGAACTGCAGGTTGTACCAACATTTCCACGCTGTTGCACGAATTCACAAGTTGCTCATCATTGTCTCTGTCTCGTCGCATATCGCGTGTGCTGTCCTGTGAGGTGTCATACTCACCATTGCTCAAAGCACATAGATCATCTCCAGAATCTCCAGCAGGACCACCACAACCAACAACGTCAGAGAATATTTCAAGTAGATCGGCGTTAACAAATGCACCTTCAAGTCCGACCACGTCTTCAACGAAACGATTCAGTTCATCACTGGTAGGAGAGGGGAGGAGGTATTGCGAGAAGTCACAGGACAACACATTCTGTTCGCGGATCATCATTGGGCAGAAGTATGGGTCACTGCGTTTGAAGTGGTCTCTGACGCAGTACCTTCCAAAAACGGTAAGTGCAATTTAGCTGGATGAAATTTTTCATCCGTTTTCATCCACCCAAGTGACTTCACTTTTGCGCGTGAGCCCAATTCGCGCTGTGATCAAGCATATTGTCCGCTGTTTCGCTTCAGGGATCCGCTGCTGGGCATACTGCCGGTGGTCCCACGCATGATGTGTGAATGGAGCCCTTCCTTTCAAAAGATTGGCAGCAAAGAACCAAGCGCGGAAAAAAGTAAAGTGAGCAAGGGTTTTCCGAGTTTTCTTATTTCAGCCGCCACAATGCCAGAACTTTTGCAGAAACTTGCTACTATTTCATTCATTTCCACAGCGTGAATCCATAGCGACGTAAAAATCACTGGGATCAAATTCAGTCCAATGGTGGGTGCACTGCCAGGTACACAGCATGTTAAGGTATGTATTGTGTGCAATCAGACCATAAACAATTTTACTCGTACGCGCCGTCACCCGTTCACGAGGGAGGTCATTTGCAATCCGTGTGGCAATTACATGCAACGTATGTACACACTTAAAACATACCTCAGCGATGCTGGGTGTCCTTTCACTGAAGAGCAGCAGCAGCACATTAATGCGTATTACAAGGATGCTATCTTGCAGAAAGAAGCCAAGAAGGACTCCAAGAATGGTTCGAAAGACTCCTCAGGGGTGAATACGCCACACACGGGGGTGAATACGCCACACAGTCTGCTGCCGCAGGGACATCAGGATGTCACTTCTTGTGGAGATGAACTTTTCTTATTATTGCAAAGTTTTTCCCAGACAAACAACGATCAATCAGAGTAGAGTATACACTGTGAAAATATGTCCTGCACTGTGGGCATTTGCATATAAAGACTACTTAAATCGCCTCCACTTGAAGCACCTGAGTTTGTGGTGGCTGGCCTGTGCACATTAGGAACATGTGCATTACCTTAACTTCTACAAGAGGAACAACAGGAAGGACAAAGGAAAACATTGGTTCGGAGTAGTGAAATAAAGTCATGTACAGACTTATCGTTCCTCCACTCGTAGCACGTCAGTGCACGTTTCACTGTCGTGTGCACGCTTCACTGTCGTGTGCACGTTTCACTGTCGCGTGCATGTTTCACTGACGTGTGTGGTGACTACCTAGCACACGTTTCACTTGTAGCGCAAGTGTTTGCAGTGACCGCAGTGACCTGCACGTCTGAATTGTAGGGCGTGCAGTTACTGCCGTGCGTACATCTCACTTGTACCGAGAGTGTGCGCAATGTCTCTCACACTCACATTACACACGCCTCCTGTGCAGTGTCCGTGTGTTTGACTGACTGACTTTGGTAGTGCAGTGTTTTATTACTACTGCTCTATATGTGCCGATACTTTTTTTGTTTATTTATTTCTGCGTAGCACATTCTATGGCGAGCTGGGCGAGGGCCTCTGCTGCTGAACGTGGACCTTCGAGGTCCTTGGTGGCTATGCCTTCAATAGGCTCAAAGATGTTTTTCCCCATGGCTGTTGAGGCTGCTGCAATGCGCGGTGCCACTGTTGGGTAGGCTTGGGCGAGCACAGCGCTGGCTGCGCCTGCACCCTCCCGCTCGATGGCCTCTACCATTCCCTGGACCGCTTCCCGAGCGAGTGACATGTCTCCTGCTGATGCCTGAAAGCTCATGTGTTGATCTTTTGAGCGCAGTGAAGTTTCGTTGGGTGTCCAGCTTGATGGTCGGACGCGGTTGACGATGACTGCACGCACGTCTGCGCAGGGGCATTCTGCGCGTCGCATGGCACGCGTAACACCGGAGAGGGAGTCCGCAGTTGCAAAGGCCCTGGACCAGTCTGCATGGTTGAGTCCACCCACCAGCATGACCGCATCTGCGACAGCGAGGCCGATGCCACCATGTGCGGATCCAACTTCGTGGTCGGTGTCGAAGACAACGAACAGTGGTTTGGCGTCGGAAGGCGTTGGTGTGAGGATCGCTTCTCGGACTGCGTCAGCGACGCTGCGCCATCCGTCGTCTGCGAGGGCACTCAATCCTTCGCCTCCAACGAGGAGCCTTAGGTTGTCGTCGATGCGCACGCCCACGCTGCGCAGGTCGACCTTAGACGGGGTGCGTGCTACCCAGCGTACAAAGTTTGCGGCAACACCCATGGCGCCGTCGGCACCACGCAGTCCCTCCAGCATCCCAGCAGACGTGTTTGGGGTGGCCATGGAGGACGTCTTCGAGCGCCCGCCGTTGGCCTCTCCTCCCAGCAGTGCTGCACTCGCATCGCCGAAACGACTGAGGTCGATCACCAAGACGTCCACGTCGCCTCGTTTCGCGAGGGCGCGGGCGGCGTGGACGACAAGGAAGGTTTTTCCCACGCCTCCCTTTGAGTTGGCAAAGCACACAGCACGTCCATGAGTCATATTTTGAGTATCACGTTTTTCCGTCGCGAATGTGTGTGTGTGGCCGCTTGTGCTCGTTCGCCGATGTCACTGTCGTCAGCGAGCGCGTCAGAGGCGACGGGGATGACGATCTTTCTTTTGACGGGATGTTTGCGACGAGACGCACCCAGCCTGACGTGATTGGCTGACTCATCTTTTTTCTCGGCATGGAATCCCATAATATAGCGCGCGCCTTTCGAGCGCGGCGTAACGTGCTACGCAAGCAACGCCCGGGCAGGACACAGCTGTCCGCTGACCGCCATGGGTGAGCCGTCAATGTCTCGGGGATCGAGGGGTCAAGATGCCTGGCTACACATCCTTCGACACGACGAGGACATGCAGGAAGTGAGTGCTACGTCAAATTCGGCGCGCCGTTCTGGGCGTGCGCAGACCACACAGGGCGGAGGCACGCGTTCTGGAGGGCGGTCGGGCGTGCCATCTGTCTCGCGGAATCGTGGTCGCGGGCAGACCCGGCCACCCGTCCGCCCTCCGTCTCACGGCGGCGGGGGCTCTGGTTTTTTTGGAGATGACGCACTGGGAGCCCTGCGGCGGACGCGTGCGCCGCAAGACATGCCGCCGCACGACGACGACGAGATAGAAGGGCCGTGTTTCATGTGTGCCCACGTGGGAGTCCGTGCGGGCGCCCCACAGCAAGGTGGGTACCTGGGGGAGCAGGACCTGTGTGATGCGTACGATGGCCTCAAGAGGCTCATCGATGAGAATCGGGCAGCGGATCCACGCGTACTGGTTGACATGGCATTTGAGTTTTACGAAAAGGAAATTAGGCCGCATTACGAAGGGCTTGGGGCGTGGACTCGTCGCAGCATCTGGTCGCACGTGACACGGCACGCCCCTGCTGGCTCGGACATCGTGCTAGACGACATGGAGCGCATTATGCTGAACCAGATTGAGTCGCTGCGCTGCGTCTCCTGGACAGTGGACGAAAGTGGGAACTCGACGCCGAACGTGCGCGAGTTGCAGCTACTAGAAAGGTATATAAGCAGCTTTGCAGCGATGAGCACACGTAGGGCTGCTCGTCGGTAGCTCCCATGCTCAACCCCTACGCGCCAGAAGACGTCGACGACATCGAAGCCGCTCGCGACGACTTTCCTGATGGCGGCGTGGGGGCACTCGTGGTCATGAACACGAAGCGCTGCGGCCACTGCAGGCCGTTTGCCGCTCCGGGGGGCGGACTCGAAGCGCTCATCAATGCCGCGCCAAAGGATGCTGTCCGCGTGGTGGACTCAGACTCAGACGAGTACACGTCCATTCTAACACGACACGGGATTCGTGCCGTTCCCAGCATTCGCATAGCCCGCGTCGGAGACGAGACGCCGTTCGTTTGGAAAGGAGCGCACGGACCGATCGCGATGACTCGCTTAGGCACCATGCTTCGCTAAAGGCGCGCCCATCGCTCTGCCCACGCAGCAACCAGCGCGAGCGTGGCCCCCGCCGCGCACGCGCCCTCGCGGCGCATCAGCTCGCGGACGCCTGCGGCGAAGAGTCCGAGAACCGCGAAGGGGGCCGCATCGACGCCTACGAGCCCATAGGCTACCATGCACGCGAGAGGAACGCGGACGAAGGTGGAGAAGGACGTCAGCGAAGGACCCCGACCGCGACGGCCATCCAGCGCCCACGCTGCAGGCGGTGGCATATGGGAGAGGGAGTAGGAGAGCGCTCAAACGATTCTAGTGTGGCAGTAAATTATATTTTGTTACAATGCTTCCATCCACTCACGCGCGACTGCGTTGGGCTCGATTGCGTACGTCCATGCGTCCGCAGAGCGCTCGAAAAGACACTCAAACACGCGCTGTCCGTCGAAGAGACCCTCGGCACTGTCGGGAAGTGCGTCTGCGGGCACGCCCGCGTGCTCGTCTTCGGAGCCGAAGGGAGCACCTTCTCCCTTGGCAAAGAGGGCGAGCCCAGTCTGCAGATCGTGGCATTTGGACGACACAGACATGTGTCTCAAGTCGGATTTTTTGTTCGCAAGAATGCACCGCACGTTGCCTTTGCTGAGACGAAGCTCTTCGCAGAAAGTCGCCGCCACTCTTGCGGCGTCAGCGTCCGAGCCGCCGTCTGCCTCTGTGCCAGAGGCTTTGCGCGTGTCCTGCAGCGTCCGCCGAACGGCGCGCTGGGCAGCCGCCAGTACCAGAAGAGCCCGCCGCCGGGCTATGGTCGCAGTGAGACCGTGTGCAAGTTCCTTCACGCGAGTTGAGTCGCCGCCTGCACGACTGCAGTCCCACTGTTCGTAGCTCGAGAGTTGCGAAATCTGAAAGTCCCCATTTACCACGCCGCTCACCTTGGCCCACTGCAGCTGGCGCCACGCGATGGAATGCGCCCACCGCAAGGCCTGACGCACGACCACATGCCGCCGCGTAGCCGTGGGCGACCTGTCCCATGGCTGAACCAACGAGTTCGGGACAGGCTCAAGAACAGCGAGCGGGGCCTGACCCTGGGCTCTGGCCTGTCGCGCCGCGCAGAGCCGCTGCGTGGAGGGGCACACGCCGCCAAACGCACGCATGTTGACAACATAGATTCGGCCCCGAGAGGTCGCTGGGACGTGCTCCGCAGACTTTGCACGATGGCGGTGCACGAATTCTTGCAGCCTGAGCATGTCTCCGGGCGTCACAGCACGTCGCAGCCCGCCAAAGTAGTCGCTCGCAGGCGTGTTCTGATAGCACGGTCCCCACGTTCCCATGCGCTTCAGCAGCGTAGCGAGCACAGGCAAGCGGGCCTCCACGATCGCCCACCGATCGCAGCCAGGATCAAGCGAGCAGCCACTCACTGAACAGGCCAAAGAAGAGGACAGCTTGTAGAGGTCAAAAGAGGCGCTGTTCGTCCACAGGTCCCGGTCCCAAATGCGCGAGCGTGGCGCGCCGCGCACAGCGCGCTCCATGGGACACGTCGAGAACCCAAAGTCGATGAGACGCACCCCACATGCCTCTGAAAACGCAAACGGGCCCTCGGGGGAGTGCACGACCTCCGCCAGCGAGTGCTCGCGCTGCACTTCAACCAAGCCATTTTGATCGCGAGAATGAATGGGAGACATCAAAATGTTGCCACTGTGCAAGTCCCCGTGGAGGAACCCGTGCTTCTGCAAAAGAGAGAGCATCAACACCACCTTCACCAGCCCCGCTTCGTAGGAAGCGCATGCAGTCTGCCAGCCTGCAGCTCGAGTCCCTGCCATCTGGAGGGCCTGTGACGTAGCAGCCCCGATGTCCACGCCCTCAGCGCGCTCCAGGAGCACGTACGCATCTCCCGAATCCAGCCGGCCAATCACCACAGTGTCGTACACCTGCACAAACCACTGCGGTAGGCGGCAGCGGTCCGCAGCATCCTGCAGAACCCAGTGCGCGGCGATCTCCTTCTCGTGGAGTCCCATGCGCTTTACCACGTAACGCCGACCGTTCGCACCCAGCACGCCTCGCACCACGTCGCGCTTGCTGCTCGGAAGTCCATCCTGAGCCTCGAAGGTCACCGAAAACTTCTCAGCCGCTGCTTGGAAGCCCAGGCGGATGAAGTCGGCGTCCTTACGGGTGCGCACAGCTCGCGTGTCCCCACTCGAGATGGCCAGCGAGTCGAAGCGCACGTCCGCGTGCGAGCACTTGCCGCCGCGACAACACGCAGACACGTAGGCAGGAGCCGATTCTCGCACGGAGAGAGTGGGCCGCCCGATCGCGTTCACCGCAACGCTCACTGCGTCGCGAGCGTAGCGGTCTTCTCTGCCAGTGCACACCCAGGGAGGAAAATCATGGGATCCGTACGGAAGAAGCAAATTGCAGTGCTCAGTGCTCCGCTGAGGACAGTACTTGTACAAGTCAACATAAGGGCCACAGGGGCGTCGCCGCTTCATTAGCTGGCACACAATGCGACAAAATGCTTCCAGTGAACAAGCCAAACTAGAGGAGGAGCGCCCAAAAAGACAGAGCGGACAGGGCTCGCGCGCCGCGCGAGGTGTGACAATCCATCGCCGGGACCACACGTGAGGCAACATGAAACGGATGTAACTGCGCAACGCGCTTGAGAACGAAACGGAAAAACGGATGTAACTGCGCAACGCGCTTGAGAACGAAACGGAAAAGAAAACGGATGTAATTCACTTTACGTGCTAGAGCGCAGACGTCCAGCGCTGACCTTCAGACCCTTCCCACTGCCTGCAAGTCCGCCAATCGTCTGGCAACAAAGCCCCGCACGTATCAGCTCTCAGTAAGACCACCTCGCCCAAAGCTAACCACTCAAGTGCCCGGCTCACAGTTGGTTGCACGATCGGCCGAATCACGACGGCCGTCGTGCCGTCAGGCGCGCGAGATTTACCACGCTCGCACTTGGCTCGGCGAACCCGCCGCGTGGTGCCCTTCGGCGCCAGGACGACTTCCCCGTCCCGCACGTCGAGCGCGCGCCAGTCTGGCGCCCCAGTCGGGCGCACCCACAGGCCAGCCGCCCACGCACGGCCAGCGCCGACATCACACACGTGCACTTCCATCCCCGAGACAGAAAGCAACCGTGACGCCTAATTCAAGTGTGCCACACCTTGCACACAAACGGGGCAAGCACGCGGAGATAGCGATGGCCGCGGAAGCCCCGTGGGAGGACCTCGATCTCGACAATGTCGGCGAAGCAGAAAAACGACGCGTGATACAGCTGGTCGTGGACGTGGAAGGCGTTCCCGTCGGTGCCAGGGACTATGCCACCGGGGAGCACTTCCGTCTTGTACAGGATCACTTGCTTGAAGATGCACCTGCCAATTCACGCAAGTGGATGCTCGTCGGAGGCCCACACGTGTCCGCTTTAGAAGTCGAAGAGGCGGTGGGAGCCCGCGCAGACAGCAAACTCGAGCTGGCAATCGCGCACACGGGAGCTCGAGGACCGCGACCTGGAGAACGCTACCCAGCACCGGTCTCCTACCTACTCAACACAGACGCTATGATGGGGGATGAAGCATTCCCACTCTCAATGAGCTACGGAGGCGGATGGGCGCTCGCTCGCATCGTAGCCACCGGGGACCAAGGACTCGCTCTGTCAGAAGCATTCTTCAACGGAAAGCGGGCGCACGAACTGCGAAAGCTTCCAGAAATGCCAGATCCTGGAGTGCTTTCAGATCCAGAAGACATCTTGCGGCTAGAACAACTCGCAGGCAAATGGAGTGATAATGACCCTTTCCTACAGCCATACTTTCAACACGATACCTGGGAACCGGCGCTGGGGGACACCAATGCGATCATCGCCTTTCGCATCGACGATTCTGCGGCCCCTGCCGAGGACCGCGCTGACGAACCTGTCTTCTATCTAGGAGTGCGCTATGCACTGCCAGCACCTGTGCGAGACCAGCTGCTGGCCGCAGCGCGCACCTCAGGGAAAACGTTCGGAGAGTGGGCAAACTCAACGCCGGTCAAACGCGCAGAACAAATGGCCACGCACGCACGTGATTCGCTGCTCAGACGCGCAGCACATTCTATCGGAGTCCAAGTGCGTGGCGAGACTCTACACTTCCCAAAAGACGTGCTACGCACAGAAGTCACAAATCCAGATGGGGAAGGAGACTACGTCGCCTACCACGCCGGCGCAACGCACATCGCCGAAACACCAGGCGCTCTCATCGAGTGCGGGCATGCAGAACTTCGATGGTATCTAAGCCCTCCCGGAGGGCGTCCAGGGGGAGCAGGATGGCGGGCACACCTGACATGCTCAGGAGCACCCGCACACGCACCTCCAGCAGACGTAGAGGGTGACCTAGCCTTTGAGGCAGCCAGAGCAGCAGGATGGAGACCTGAGTGGGGATATCTAGTCGCGAAACCAGTCACAGTCCTTTAAAATAAATAAAAAGAACAAAAAAGTCAAGTGTATGCTATGCTTATGAAGCCGATAATTTACTCACTTTGCGGACTACTTGCTGTCAAGTTTGCGCGCTTGTAATCGTCGGTAGAGTTCTTCACGTGAACTTCTCTTGTACGCACGACACAAAAGAGCGCTTGGAAAAACATGTGAGCACGAACACGTTGGGCGTGGATATTACACATGAAAAACGTGCACTTGAAAAAACATGTGAGCACGTCCACCGTGGGTGTGGATTTTACATGGAATACTTACTCACTCTGCACGTCAACGGCAAGTGGCAGATGGAGAACTATGACGTGTCCATTCGCGGGTGTGTGCAGCTACATGCTTTTTTCTGTGAGAATGTCCACGATGTCCTGCATCGATTGCGCTTGAAAAAGCTGTATGGCAAATTCAACGGCTTGTTGGGAGTCGAGCTCATCTTTGAGCATGCGAATGAAATCAGCACTTGAAGGACATCTTGCAAGCGTTGTTTTCCGCACGCCAAGGTCATCGACAAATTGATGACTGAGGCAGGTGTTCACCACTTTACTGACTCCACCTTTTTTGGTCTGTAACAAGAGGACGAAGAAAACCGCTGTGACGAACGCGACAGCGCGTTCACTTGCCACTGATGTCATCTGGACATCCCACAAGTTGCGATATGTGCACACTGCGTCTTCTCCTGCCGTTTGGCATCCGCCGAGATCGCCGAGACAGACTCGTATGCGCCGGTTGCCGCAGATGTTGTACAGCACGTTTGACGGTTTGGTGTCGCAGTAGAAGAGACCCAGTCTGGCCAGACAGAGATTCGCTCTTGCTACTTGCAATGTTAAATCCTTTGCTGTTTGCAGCTGACATCTTCCAGCGTATGCATCTTGGAGCGTGCCATCCATGTGCTCCATGGCGATGCACATCTGGCTCATTTGCATCGGATCGGGAGGCCACTCGTTTGTGGGCGCAGCATTGACGAAGTTTGTACACGCCCAGCCACTTCGGTCAAGCAAGTCCAAGATCCGAAGCTCGTCTGCTGCGTCCTCGCTCTCACTGAAGACTTTCAGTGCGATTCGGGTAGGAAAGCCATCGCCGCTGGGATTACGCTCGTACCGATACACGCGTCCGTATGCGCCGCCTCCAATGAAGCCACCCAAATACCAGATTGCCTCTGCGTCAAGTGCTAAAGTGTGGGGGAGCGGGGCGCTCGACTCGCGACCTGTGGTGACTCGTGTTGACAATCCAGCGTTGGATGGTAAGTAAAGAATGCTAGGCACTTCAAAGCCCCTCCGACTGGGAACATCTGAGGCTACATACTGGAGATTTCTGGCAACGAGTCTCGACAAGAAGTGACGAGTGACTGCCATGTTCAGAGAAGCATTCTCTGGACATTTTTGAGGCCCATCAAGTGATACAGACATTGCTCGCACGCACGTCTCTGGCAAGTGCAATATGCACGCATTCATAGTCAAGTTTTTGTCTTTAAGACTAATGGCAGTGCGCCGCGGGATTTGATAATGGAGTGCATGTGCAGGCTATAAAGCAGAGTCTGTCACGTTCGATATGGCGACCGCAAGCGATGCACCATCATACCTTGCGTTGCGCGTTAAAGATGGAATTAATAGGCCTAATGGCAACAACGAGTGCTGGATAAATGCAGCGGTGGCTGCGGTGCTCGCGCATCATGGCACTCCCTTCGACAGGGCCATTCGCTACTCGGAAAATAATCAACTGGAGATCACCGAGCAGGACAAGGACATCACGCGAGCGCTCGCGGCCGAGCTCAATTTTTTTGAGAGCGAAAATCCTCAAAGCTGCCCCGTTCGATACAACTGGAATGATATTCGTAATGCTCTCGGGGTGACGCCACAGAACGATGCTGGCTTCGGGTCGACAATCAAGATCTTGGAAGAACTCACGAATTACGTCGGTAGGCGGGCGAATGTGAAGGTTCTGCAAGACAGAAACAAGAGGGCCGAAAAGAAGGCTTTTCCCTTTGATGAGCTTTCAAACGATACTAAACTCGGATTTGTATTGTGCTTTTCAGAAAAACTAAACAAGGGCTGGCAGACCCGCTCGAAGAAATTGCGCGATGGCCTCGGAACGAAATACAGTCTGAATCAGAAGGACTATCTTCCTCATTTTGTGGTTGCCTATGACGAAAAACGGCAGCACTTCATCGCGTACCTGCTTGACACCTCGCAAGAAGGGGTTTGGGTGAGATGGGACGCTTTGAAGACCCCAGCAGCAAAATCCTTGCGCATTGAGGCTGTCAAAGCTCAGCTCGCTAGGCTCGATAACTCGGTGTACGTTGGCCTCTACTCACAGACTCAAGTGAAAATCAAGCGCTTTTCTTCAGGAACGTCCAGCGTGACGTTCACCGCGACAAATGCAATGCCTTCTACCGCAGGAGGTGGAGAAGGGGGGTCGGTAGCTCCTTTTCCCAAAACTCCTGATGCCAAGGGCGATGGCGGAAATCGGCGGGTGACGCGGAGCCAGACGGCGGGGATGCGGAGCACGATGACGAAGGACCCAGACATCTCCGAAGTGGCCGAACAGCGCGTCGTGAAATACCCAGTGTACACGCGCATGGACGAAGCGATTACGGAGTGTGGGAACACCATGTTAGTGGCCCTGCTAGCTCACCAAGGCAGTCCTGTGGACACGCGCATAGGCGATGTCCCTGCTGATAGCGATTTTCTGCAAGACCTCAGTGGCATTCGCTTGTTTTTGCAAAATGGAGGCGCCTGTGTGAGGTCGGCGGAATACGAAGATGACGTGAAAAACGCACTTGAGCTCATTTTCAATGAGGAGGTCACACGCGTGGACTTTACTGACCAGGGAGTCCAAGAGATCGCATCTAATGAGCAGTCTCTAGAGCTCCCACTCCGAGTTGGATCACACGCTTCCCTTGCTGAGGCGAAAAAAACATTTTCAGTTGAAAGCCGGACCTTCATCGCGTACTCGTGCGTGGAACGCTTACCCTCCTCAGTCGGTGGCATCGTGGTACATGTATTTGACCCGGTCAAAGACAAATGGATTGTTTTGTCTCGTGCAAACGGAGACCTGCCCGGACCCTCGCAGAATGGTGTGCAGCAACAATTTGCGGGGGTTGATGGCAACGAGAGTGTCGGCAGTATCACCACTCTTTACTATGAGCAGAAGTTTGCGATTGGCAGTTCTGTCAACAGCGCTGTGCCCGCCGCACGCCCTCAAGAAGAAAATGGTGGCACGGCAATAGACAGGGAAGTCCTCGAGAAGGAAGACTACAGGCAAATGGCCATGAACAACAGGGAACGCTGGAACATGTACCAGAAAGAAGGTTTGAAATCTGTGGCGTACATTTACTACACCAACTTCACGCCGTTGCCAGTGCTGATCACCGCGTACGAAGAGAATCAAGATGATCCAGAACAGGATGAATACCAGCTTGACTTCGGAGCGTACTTTGATGGCAATCAGCGGGAGTTTCGAAATACACTGGGAGCGCTCACCATGAGATTGCTGGACCCCAGGGAGCTCATTGAAGACGACAATCTGTGGGTTTTGGCTGATTCAGAGCGCTGGGATTTCGTGCAAAGCGCAGTCCTCGAAGCCACTGTGACGCGTCCAAACAAGGTCCTTCGTGGCGACTGGATTGAAGGAAGGCCAAGAGAGAGCAGATCGATTGCTGCAACTTCCACGCAATTCTCCGACCTGGCAATGGAATGGGCAAACAGCGTCCGAATGAAGATACCCAAGTTTCCACTCTTGAATAAGACTGAAGAGAGCGCGTCCTGGGAGGAAGCGTTGGGGGCGCTGGGCCAGGTGTGGCTGTCTCTATGGCTCTACACGCCAGTGATGCGCGCAATCGCGCGCGAAACGTACCACCGCAATTTCTTCATCAAACAGGCCGGATCATTACGGACTGCATCAGGCGCTGAGAAAGAACTCGCAGGGAGAGTACTCGAAAGCGATCCATGGCAACTTTATGGCGCAGCGTCTATGCAACTCAGCAGCGCAGAGAGTGACGCCGAAGAGATCTCTTTGCAGAAACTGAAGGATGAGTCACCTTCGCCGACGGCCTACGCAATTGCGCACGGAGCCTCCGCTTCGGTGCGAGCAGCGTATCCTCGATGGTGGGAGCGATTACTAAGCGCTCGTGCGAATGACGACGGAGACACCGACGACATAGACGACCCTAACGACGACTCAGAAGATCGTGACATGTACTCGGTTCGAAAGACGGGCGTGCCAATCATCGTCTCTGCGCGCTGGGCCGACCTGAAGGGCACAGCTCAGATTGTAGACGCAGACTCAAGTGAGTGGCGTCTCATCAGCAGCAATGAGCAGAATACAGAGATCGCCGCCGTAACCATGGAAAAGGTCATTCGGTGGTTTGCGCAGGATTGGAGACCACCTCTGCGCGACAGAATCTCACTCCCTCTCAAAGCGGGCCTGCTCGTGCCCGAGCAAATGTTAAGTCTCAACAGTGTTGTCGGCACACGTGTACACATGCGCCTTCACGAATTGGCCAAGATACAACCAGACGCCCCACAGCCACCGCCTGCCCCCTATTCAGTGCTCTCACAGGAAGGGGACGCCCAATCTGGATACTCGCCAAGCAGTCGAAACTTGACGGACAAATGGAGACGAATGCAGCGCGAATTCGTGCTCGGTGAGAACGCGTCTGAAGCCAACTTCTGGAAGGACGTGACTGGCTACTCAACCTTTACCACGTTACTGGAAAGGCAACTTTTCGGAAACAACGGTCGTCTGCTCACGCAAGCACTGGGACTCGATAGCGAGCAGTGGATCGCGCTGCCGATAGCTCTCGAGCAGCCTGTCACACTTCCTGGGACACTCGTGCCAATCAATGGTGGAGGCCAAAAGAAGAGAGGCAGAGCGAGAGAAATTACCGTCAAGGAAATAGGCACACGAACAATGACAACAAAGCGCGAGCTCAAAACGCAAGCGCCTCGCTTAGCAAGTTTGCACGTCCATCCAGACGCCGTCTTTCTCGTCAAGAACGAGAGCACGAAAGAGGAGCGGGTGGTCGTCGTCGAGTACAAAACACTCCAGGAGCACTCAAAGCCCATCGGAACGATTCGACGCGCCGCCAAAGGAAACCTCCAACAAGTTCTGACGGCTGCTAGCATATTCAGAGAACAGGCAGTAGGACAATGGAATGATGGCCAAGAGTGGCATGCTGCGGTGTTGTACATCGGCCGCACCTCAAAGCCATTCGACGAGTCACAAAGCCCATACGAGGAGACACGAAATCCCTACGTGGTGGCGAATACCACAAAACTCCCCGAACGGAAGGATAGCGCTATCGACTTTGTCCCACGGGCAACCAAGGTCAATGCTCCCATCATAAATCTGAAACGGGTGGAAAATGTAGGCCAGCAGGTCGTCGCTACCTTTGAGATAGCGCTGTATGACAAAGCCGACCTCGATAAGTTCAACGAGCTCCTAGAAGTAGAAAAAACTAAATTTTGGGGGTGGCTTCAGCAGAAGCAGAC
>JACKZZ010008486.1_pt1 | contig 17241 bp, 21 predicted proteins | sample 8027871 | NCBI WGS metagenome assembly JACKZZ01 (sample SAMN15724774, study PRJNA655200) | protist metagenome | isolation source: fluorescence activated cell sorting (FACS) single amplified genomes of... | place: USA: West Boothbay Harbor, Gulf of Maine | collected 2000-07-19
TAATAATTTATGATGATTGTTATTAGGTAATCTTCCACCACTTCGTAAGATTGTTTCAACTGTTTGTAATAATGGTTCACAATTATAAACACATATATAAAATACCATTAATGTAAATATCGTGTAATAATCTAGATTTATTCGACTTAAATGAATTGGAACATGTAAGAAACACATATAAGATACCATTGTACATTGAGATATACGATATGAACCATAATATAGTAAAAATGGAAATAGATATATTTGTATTTCTAGGGGAATAATATTATCACGATCAAAATGATAGATAGATGAAATACAAGTAATTGTATTTATTATATCCATAGGTAAGTATATAAATAAAGGAGATAGCATATAAAATGATATCCAATTATCACGAAATATATCAGTAATTCCATGAAATATTATCCATGATAAAATAATTTTTTTCATTTGTATATTATAAATGTTAATGTCTAAAGTATTAGTTTATCAAACTATGTATGCTTCTATTATTATTCAAATTTTAACAAGTGTTATATCATTACATGGATTCTTTATAAAATTGGATCCAAGTGATCACATACTCAAAGGAATATTAGGAATAGAAACATTAGTACAATTTATAGAAACATTTACTTATTTTTGGATTATAATGACAATTCATAAAATAGATAATATGACACCACGTAGATATTTTGATTGGGCAATTACAACCCCTATTATGCTAATCTCTACCATTATTTATATGGATTATGTTAGTGATAAAGAAACAAACGGATCAACAGATAAAACTTTAACCGAATTTTACGACAAAAATAAAGTAGATATTATTAAATTAGTTGTATATAATGGTTTTATGTTATTATTTGGGTATTTGGGTGAAAAAGAAATTATATCAAAAGAAATCGGAATTCCAATCGGATTCTTGTTCTTTTTCTTATCCTTCCATTTAATTTACACTAAATATGCATACAAAACACAAAGTGGTAAAAACTTATTCTATTTTGTATTTATAGTTTGGTTTATGTATGGTATTGCTGCAATGTTTAGTCCTATTCGTAAAAATATATCATACAATATGCTAGATGTAGTTGCCAAGAACTTTTATGGATTATTTATCTACTATAAAATTTTACAATTAAGAATATAAATTTGATTTAAAAATAAATAATAAAATAAAAATAAAATGTATCAGGTGTATCGATTAAGTCCTATTATTGGTAAACATTATGAATATGCAGAAGCAGATGTCAAATTATATTTACATCCACAAATATATACATCCAGTACAAAACCGGTCTATGTAGGTAAATATTTATATGATGAAGAATTTGGATACGGAGATAATAAAGTTACAATATATCATTTTAATAATCAGGTACTAAAAACAATTATTAAAATAAGATTGTCGTATGAAGGTAGAAGTTGTTTCCGCGAAGTTAAAGGTATTAATGAAAATTTACTTGAGAATAGATGGCAAATGTTATCATTTTTAAAAGGTTCGACATCAAATAATTCATCCATTCAACATTTACATGGATTTAATGATATTGTAGAACGTATTGGTAAATATGTGTTTACATTGCCTTATACTTGTTCAGTAGAACCCCCTCGGAATTAATCACAGTAACATCTGAAATAGGAGATTCAACCATAAATATTACATTCAATAAATAAATTAAATAATCATTCGGAACTATTATTGTACTATTTTTTAAATAATGTTTTTTTTGTGATTTCATACTTTGTAAAAATTGTATCATTAAATAACAATATGATATAGGAGGAAATCCCATATTAATGGTATCAAATATAAAACTAAACTCTTTTTTCTCTCTGTATAATTGTCTCCATTCATTTAAAAAATCATTAAATGACGTTTCATCTATATCATCTGAAAAAGTAATACGAACAACTGGAAAATTAGATTTATCAATTGTTGCAAACATTTATAATATTATTTCTTTTTCTTTTTAGTTTTTTTCCGCTTCTTCTTCTTAGATTTTTTCCTTTTCTTTTTTTTCTCCTATTATTATAATGTTTGAATTTCAACGAAAAACTTACTATGATAGAGTTTTAGATATTATTAATAATTTAAAATTAGCATATACAACTGATAATGAAATTATAAAAAATAGATTCTTGTATGAAGTTGTTATGTATGAATCAAAACGAGATAAAACAAAAAAATATTATAATGGTTTTAGATTTGTAGTAACTGTCGGGTCAATATTATTACCTGCTATATTATCTATTGGACAAATGGATCCAAATAAATTACCTAAAAATTTTGATAATGTATCTTATTGGTCTTCATGGATTATATCTTTAACAGTAACAATATGTAATGGATTTGTTCAATTATTTTCATTGGATAAAAATTACTATACATATTCAATAATAGTAGAACAATTAAAAACGGAAGGATGGCAATATTTTCAATTATCAGGTAAATATAATGATAGTCCAGACCACGAAACCGCGTTTAAGTTTTTTTGTAAATCGGTTGAAAATATTAAAAAGAAACAAATTGAGCAAGAATTTAGTGGAGGCAAAGCAGGTGATAAAAAAACATATGATTTTGATAAAGAAATGAAAAATAATTTAGAAAAATATAAAATAAAAGATAAAATTGATGATGAGAAAAAGAAATTAGTCAAAGACAAAGAAAAGAAATTAGACGAAGAATCTGTTCCAAATATAACAACAGATATTACTGAATAAATATATATCTAGTATATATAGATGCCAAAGAGATGTCCGAATGGTTCATATAGAAAACCATCAAAAACGGGTAAATGTGTTAAAAAAACATCAAAAAAAGTATGTCCAAAAAATAAATTACTGAATCCAAAAACAAACCGATGTATTAATGATACTAAATTAAATCGTAAAAAAATTGGAATAACTACACCTTCACATAATATTACCGATATAATTACAAAAGCATGTTCTACCTATAATAATTTAAAAGAAATTGATTTAGATAAAGTTAAATTTGTAGAAGGTAATTTATTTTATAAAAATATAGTATTACAAAAAATAAAATTTATTAGTGAAGGAACATATGGAAAAGTATATTTATTTGGAAACAAAGATAATATGATTGCTATAAAAACATACAAACACGATGATGATGATGAATTAGGATTAATAGATATGCTTCAAGAAAAAAAGATATCGTGTAATGTGGTTAATTCACGAGTTCTCAAAATACCGAAAGGATATATATCTATTATGGATATTATGTCGGGATCACTTATAGATATGGAAGGCAAATTAACTACAAAAGAAATATTTACAACTATACGAAATGTTGCAGTAAATTTACGATGTTTAACTCGTAAAAAATTATCCTATACGGATTTAAAATGTGCAAACATATTATTTAAATGTGAAAATAAAAAAAAATTAAAAACAGTAATAGGAGATATTGGGGGTATATGTACAATTGGTTCAAAACATATATCTACTTATACACCTTATGAATTTAAAGACGATAGGGGTATAGTAGATTGTAATGAAAAATCAATGGTATGGTGTTTAGGTGTTATGATATTAGAATTACTACAAGCAAATACTGATAGATTTCATTGGTCAACAATTGTAAATGAAACAGAAAATTCATTATATGTATATATTGAAAAAGCTTGTTTATTGTTAAATTTAGATAAAATATTACTAAAAAATAAAATGAGAGGCGATATATTATTGAAAAAAATATTAGATATTAATCCAAAAAAACGAATTGGATTAACCACAATTATAAATAATATATAATTTGTTTAATATTTTTGATTAAATTATTATAGTATATATATGAAAAAATATTCAAATAAAGATGTAACTCGGATTGGATGGGAAGATTTAGTAACTCGTGATAAAACGCAACCTGAAACATTTAAACATTTAAATTCTTTATTAAGTGTTGAAAAACGTGAATCATTTGATGATACAAATAAAACTATAAATTCCTTGAATGATGAAATACTAAAATTAAAAAGACAATTAAAAATAGCACAAGAAAAAGATACAGAAATAGAAAAACTTAAAAATGAAAATAAAAAATTATATGTAGAATTAGAAACAATTTCTAAAAAATCTGATAAAACACATCAATTTGAAAAAGAAATAAGAGAATTAAAAAAACAACTTGAAACTAATGATGTGAATAAAGAATTAGAAAAAGAAAATATAGTTATGAAACGAGAATTACACCGATTAAAAAATCGTGAAAGCATACCGGAAGAAACTATTGATTTTGGTGTGAATGTTCAGAGAAAAATTAAACTTGACATAAATGCATTAAATAAAAAATTTAATCCAAAAGTAGTTGAGTTAGTTCTTGAAAAATTTAATTTAAATGATAAAGAAATGGTAGATATGGATACATTTAAAAGAGTGGTTCGGGAGATGATTTAAATTTTCACAATAAAAATCCTATCACTTTCTTTAATTAAAAATATTTTTTTGTCTCCTGCATCAATTTTTAATTGTTCCCATGTTTCTTGTGAAATCATCTCCATAATTTTATTAGGTTCTAAGAATAATACATCTACATTATTATTATCTTTATCGCATTGAAAATATAATAATCCACTTGAATATTGATTTATTCCATTATCATAAATCTCAATTAATTTTGATTTATTAAATTTTATAAAGTTATCGATATAGTCAGGTAAACTTGATATATTTTGAACATTCATTAGTAATACAAATATTATAATATTAGTCTTCAAGCGAGCGTCTCATTGCTTCATCCATATCTCTATCTGAATATCCATCACGAATAACATCCATACTTGATAATATTTCGTGAAATCCAATTATACCTTCATTATCTAATGAAAGAGTTTCTTCCCTTTCAGTTTCTAAGGGTTCACCTTTCGGAAATTCATTACGACATACAGGACAAGTATGATTTTTTTGTAACCAAGGAATAATACCTGGACACGTTTCACAATCGGAATGAAAATAATGATTACAAGATAATTTATGAACTTTATCTCCAGTTTCAAATGTATCTAAACAAATTGAACAGGTTATATCTTTATCTTTAATATCTATTTCTTCTAAGGAATCTATAAATTCTTGTGTACATGGATATTTAAGTGGATTATGTCCATCAAATGATACTTGTTCTATATTTGGAACAACTAACATAGATTGCATAATTAATCTAAATAAAGGATGTTCTGTATTCATATCAGATTCCATTTAATTATAAAAATATATTATTTATTGTAAACATTTAATTACATCATCATGAACATATGGTTTATATAAATCTTCAACTTTGTCAGTTCCGACGACTCCCTGATAGAATTGTGATCCATTCATTGCACCATCGCCATCATAATGATAGGTTTTATATTGATCATCACTAGTCCCTTCAATATCACTACTAACGACTTTATTTAAAACTGTTTCACCATTCGGACCTAAATTATATAAACTTTTAGGAATACGTGCTAATTTACTATTATAGTTACATACATTCGTACCATTTACATCTACATAACAACTAGGACAACTACTTTTTTTAACTTCATAATATTTACGATTATCTGGTTTTTCATGATAACGATTTTCACTATCAAAAAACTTTTTTAAAGACCGCTTACCTTCTTTAAAATCACTTCTATAATATCCCGGAAATTGACTAATATTATAATCGGTCCATGCTTTATCCGGTGTGTTGCCTAAAAATGCTGCAGTATATTCTGTTGTTCCAATATCATTTGCATTCATAGTATCCTTTGGAATATAACTTGGATCATAGTAAATGGTATTTTGACCTTGAACCGGTCCATCATCTCTAATAATATTCACAACAGGTTTACCGCCTACATATTTATAATTGAGCCTTGATATTGCACTATCATTGACTCTGTAATTTGGAATAGTATTTTGTCCACCAAATAAAGATTTTACTTTTATAATTATTGTATCAAATGTATTATTTCCAACACCACCCTTACTTGACATATAAATATAAACCGGAACTGCAATAATTAATATAGTGAGTAATATATCTGATAATTTCATATATTTATATAATAGAAAATATTTTAATAATTATTTAATCCATAACTAATTAAAATATATCCAATAAATGAAACTATCAATGAATACTTCCAAGCATTTTTATAATTTTTATAAACATCTGTCCACGCTTTTATTTGTTCTTTTGTTTGTAAATGATATAACATATAATCACTTTTAGGATAAAAATAATAAAATGTTAATTTAACACTCATAACAATTACAATAAACATACACATATTACGAATACCACCCGAATACATATATAAATAAATGAGTCCTAATATAATACCTAATACAATTCCCATTGTATAAATCTGTAATCGCTCTTTAATAATAGAATCATATTTAGATTCTAAATCAGGTGATAAAGTATCTATTAATGTATTTTTCTTAACAAAAAAATGCATAATAATGCTTGAAAATAATAAAACAAATCCAAATAAACAAGTTAACATATATAATTACATAAATATTTTAAATTGTGGCTAAACCTCCAACAATAAAAGCATTATCAGCAGCAGTTGTCTTATCACTCCCATCTTGTTGATTCTGCTGGAATGCTAAAGCAGTTGTTGTTGCTGCAGTTGTTGTTGCTGCTGCTTTTGTTGATCCGGTACATTTACTTATATCAAAGCATTCAGACCCTTGTGTACAAGTTACATCACTTGTACTAGGGTTTGTAGCCAGACATGCTGAGCGAGGACCAGAATCACATTTCCAGCAATATTTTGTTTTATTACAAGTCTTGGAGTCCGGATCACATGATAATCCATTGCAGCAAGTATCTTTCGAAGTACAAGGCTCATCTTTCCCGATACAATTGCCTGGATCCGAACCCGGTGCTGCTGGAGTTGTTGCTGCTGACGGTGGATCAGAATTTCTATTGCATGTCGTACCATCCCATTTACACAATGAATGATTTCTACATTCAAGTTGAGTTAATTTTTTACAATGTTTTTCTAAATGTTTTTTATGAGTATTATGGTGTAAACATTCATATTGACCTTCATCTTCTTTATCTAAACATACAGGGACATAATTCACGCCCGTTTCATCATTGCTTCTATGTAAAGATTTATCAACTAATCCATGCTGACACCATTCATTTTCAATTCGTTCACAATAATTACGACAATATTTTGGATCAATACAATCTATTTTTTGTAAATCTTTATTTGTAATTGTTTTTTTATCTTCGCTTGGAATCGTATAATTTTTCCAATTACCTTTACATTCTTCTTCTGGAACTAGTTCATTCTTTGTTCCATCACTGTCTGTACATTCTTCCATAATTTCATCATAATTATGTACATCTTTGCGTGTATTACAATCATCTCCTTCAAAATCTTCATCACATACACATTTACATTCACCATCTTTTTCAATTGTAGACCCATTGTGACAATTATGATTATGACATATATCTATCCATTTACTGTAATTATCATCTAAATCTTCAAATGTATTTTTTTTGTAATTCTTGTGTAATTCTTTAATAAATTTTACATTATTATCTGTTAATATATAGTCACTTTTTTTAAGTTTTGGCAATAAATCTGTGTATTCTTTTAAATCACCAGTGTATTGTTCACGCATTTCATTATGGTCATGCAATAGTGTTGATCCAACTCCAATTAAAATCAAACCACCAACTACTATTATTCCACCTCCAATTCCATTAATAATAGTTGCAACATACATTCCACCTAGACATAATATAATTCCAAATACAATAGAACTTATAAATAACCATTGTATTTCATCACTAGATTTGGAAATATTATCAACATCACTATAATCATGTTCTCCCATTATAAATATAGTATATATTTTTATTTAATCAATTTTATGAGAAGATTCTAGTTTTGTCATAATATTTTGAATACTTGTATTAAACATATCCCTTTTTTCTATATATGTTTCTTTCGTTTCTTCCGTATTATCTTCTAACCATTGTATCATTTCATCAGATTTATCACTAACCTCTTTTATTTCTAGATCTGTTAATTTATCTTTTGTTTCTTTTTTCTCAATATGTGATTTAGTTTGATATAATAAGGTTTCTAATTCACTTCTAATTTCAATAGTTTCTTTGATTAGTTCATCTTCCATTTTAAATGTTTCTGATTCTTGAATCATTTTTTCAATATCATCTTTACTTAATCTACCTTTATCATTTGTGATTGTTATATTTTCTCGTTTACCAGAACCTTTTTCACTTGCTTCAATATTCATAATTCCATCGGCATTTACATCAAATGATACTTCTATTTGAGGAATTCCTCTAGGTGCTGACGTAATTCCATCTAATTTAAATGTTCCTAATAAATTATTATCTTTTGTCAAGGTTCTTTCACCTTCATACACTTGTATTAATACACCAGGCTGATTGTCTTCATAAGTACTAAATGTTTGAGATTTCTTTGCAGGAATAGTACTATTTCTTTCAATTAATCGTGTCATGACCCCTCCAGCTGTTTCGATACCGAGAGATAAAGGAACAACATCTAATAATAATAATTCATTTGCTTTATCATTTTCATCAATCGTTTTACCTAATATTGCTGCTTGAATAGAAGCACCAAAAGCAACGGCTTCATCAGGATTCACACTTTTACATAATTCTTTCCCATCAAAATAATCTCTTAATAATTCTTGTATTTTAGGAATACGTGTTGAACCTCCTACTAATACAATTTCATGGATATCATTTTTAGTCAATTCGGAATCTTCTAATACTTTTTTAACAGGTTCCATACATTTTTGTAATAAATTCATACAAATAGATTCAAACTTAGCACGTGAAATACTAGAATTAAAATCAATTCCATCATATAAAGAATCAATTTCAATTGTAGCACTTGTTCCACTTGATAAGGTTCGTTTAGCTCGTTCACAAGCAATTTTTAATCGTCTTAAAGATTTTTTATTATCGCTAATATCTAATTTATACTTTCGTTTAAATTCACCCTTAAAATGATTAACTAATAAATTATCTATATCTTCACCACCCAAATGAGTATCTCCAGCAGTTGCTTTGACTTCAAATATACCTCCATCTATTGTTAATATAGATACATCAAAGGTTCCTCCTCCAAAATCAAATATAAGTACATTTTGTTCATCAGATTTTTTATCTAATCCATATGCAATTGCTGCAGCAGTTGGTTCATTAATAACACGAAGAACATTCAATCCTGCAATTTGTCCTGCATCTTTAGTTGCTTGTCTTTGACTATCATTAAAATAAGCAGGAACAGTAATCACTGCATCAACAACATCATGTCCTATATAAGATTCTGCAATTTCTTTCATTTTAACTAAAATCATTGAAGATATTTCTTCCGGATGATATGTTTTTTCTTCACCCTTATAATTTACTTTAATTTTAGGTTTGTCATCTCCGCCATCAATTACTGTAAATGGAAATGATTCTATTTCATTACGAATGACTGGATCGCTAAATTTACGTCCAATTAAACGCTTTGCATCATAAATTGTATTGTTTGGATTTTGTGAAGATTGATTTTTTGCCCCATCTCCTATCAATCTTTCAGTGTCGGTAAATGCTACAAAACTAGGAGTAGTGCGATTTCCTTGGTCATTAGATATAATTTCACATCGGTTATCTCTCCACCATCCAACACAACTATAAGTAGTTCCTAAATCTATTCCAATAGCATATTTTTTATCCATTTATCATTTATGTATAGATATTTTTTAAGTAATTTATATATTAAAACTAATTTTATAAATTATATACAATGAATAAATATATTAAAAAGAAAATGTATAAAAAGAAAAATATACCAAAAGCAATTCGTGAACAAGTATGGTTACAAACATTTGGAAAAAAATATGAGAAATCTTGTTATATTCATTGGTGTAAAAATATGATAAATGTTTTTGATTTTCATGTAGGTCATGATATTCCAGAATCAAAGGGAGGAACATTAGATATAGATAATTTAAAACCAATATGTAGTCGGTGTAATCAATCAATGGGAAATAATTATTCTATTCGTGAATGGCAAAAATTAACAAAAGAAAAACGAAGAAGTTGTTTTTAAACAATAGGAACAATCTCTTCTTCTTTTAATATGCTAGGAACTTCTTCTATATCTTCAATGATAGGTTCTTTTTTAACATAATCTTTATCTAAAACATTATAGGAAACAAATTCAACCATATAAGCACTCATCATTTTATCATTTTTAACAGATTGATGTGCCACAAGTAATGAATTATACAATTTCATTAGGACTAGCAATACAAAACTAATAAAACATGAAATAGTAGACATACTATGATAATCATCTTTGATTATTTTACCAGTTAATCCAATATTAATTAAATATATAATACAATTAAAAACTAAACTTTTGTAATAATATAAATTTAAACGATCCATTCTTTTATCTAAGACAGGTTCTTGTCTTATAATCTCTTTTAAACTATTATCGGGTAAATCATTATTTATATCTAAGTATTTAATTGCCCATTCTTCACGCCTCAATTCAATCATATAATATGTAAAAAATGTAAACATACTAAACATATTCCAGTATAATACTACTTTATGATAAGCGTCAGTATTATTATAGTTTTGTGTTAAGGTACAAATGTCTCCTCCACAATTTTGAGGAATAAATAAAGATAGTAAAGTTCCTGTAGTTACTTTATATACTTGAAGACAAAAAATTCCTGCAACTTTTATTCTTTGTATCAAATCCACATCAATCATTTATAATATTATATAATATAATAATATATGGATCAAAATAGTTTGAATCGGACAATGTCTATTGGGGATGCTTATACAAATAAAATGTGTAAAGGATATATTTGTAATACAGTTAGAATAAGTGCACATGGTGTATATAATTTAACTGATAATCTACAAGGAAACTTATTAGATAATTTACCACCATTAGAATTCAACAAACAGCGATTTTATTTTTATTTTAGAGCAAATGTTGGAGAATGTGTTATGCCGAGAACATCTACAATTGCAGTTACAAATATGGGTATACCAGTATCACAATCTAATCGTGATTTTGGTATTAGTGATTTCAAACCTAGACCTTTAATTATAGTTGATATAACACGAGACAATTATAATATTGATATCTATACTGAATTTAGAAATACTCCAAACATATCACTAGGATTCAATACAGATAAAGATAAAGAACGAATGTATTTAGGATATTCATTATATTATATCGAGGGAAAAAATGGACGATATGGAGAGTATCCGGAATTTGATACTGGGTTTCAACAATTTGATACAACTAGACAACAATATACTATGAAATTATTAGATAGAGAATATGGTTATAATGTAATGTCTAAAATTTGGGACATATTTAAATCATCTCAAGCAAATAATATACATATTTATGTGTCATCATGTTTATATGTAAATCCAAATGAACTTCAATATAATACTATGTATCCCGAATGGTTTTCCAAATATAACCAGAGTATTAAAACGGAATATGTAGATGAATTAAATAGGTCAGATGAAACCCATAGACAATTAGAAACTAGATTACAAGGAGAAAATACACAATTAGAAGATATAAAACGTAAATATAGAAATATACCTATATTTATATCTATATTAAACGGAGAGCATCCAAATTTTGACGATTATATTCAAAATTATTTTGGAGAAAATATAGATGAATGTCCCATTAATGAAATTAATGAAGAATTAGATAAATATGACGGAGAAACAGATTATGAAAAAGTAAAAAATTCTATTATAGATGAATTTAAAAAAGAATTAGAAAATATAGAAAATGAACAAATATTTGGTGTAGAAATAGAAATTGATGATTTATCTGATAAATTATCTGAAGCATTAGACAAATCAAAAAATTTTAAAGATGCAATTGAAATATGTAATCAGTATAATAGAAATGATATACGACAGGTTGATAAACAATTACAAAATATAAATAATGATGAACGAATACGAGATGGCGGTAGAAAGAAAACAAAAAAGAAAAAATATAAAAAAAAATATAATAGTTAATATATGAGTTATACGCAAAATATTATACATCAAGAAGAATGTAATTACATTAATCCTATGATATCAAATGCTCGTGAATTATTAAATCCTTGTATTAACAAACCAGGTCATAATCCAAATTATCAAGTAGAAATTGAAGGAGATTTATGTACAGGAAAACCCGATCCATTGTCTAAGTATAATAATTTTTATGGAGACAAAGTAGATATAAGTGGTCCGGAACAAGTAATGTTTACACAACAATTTAGTAATAATCAAAATATGATTGAAAAAGTGAGACAAATGGAATTAGTACAACGACAACAAAATTTAATAGATTATTTAAATAATGATAATAAAGAATTTCAAAAATCTTACGAAAAATATAATAAAGGTTTAGATAAATCTTCTATAAGTAGTTTATTAAGTAAACCTCATATTTATCATGAATCAAAACCAGTATACCCAACCTATGTAGTTCCAGAGGTTGAATCTGAACAACCCGTTCATACAGATAATGGCGATACAATTGAAGGGTTTGTTCCTGGTGATTATGTAACAGATGATGGTCCGGGAGAAAAACACATACCTAGATATAGTTGTCCGGATGAATTTGAATTAAATAAACAGACCGGAATGTGTGAAAAAAAAGTAGTACATGGAAGAACTCAAGTAGATATAAGTGATTATACAGATATATGTCATCCAAATAATTATAATGGCATTGATAATATGGGTCATATAATGTGTTCAACTGAACTAGATATAGATGGGGCACGATTACAATTATCTACAAATATAACAGACCAAAGTTCTATGAATGAAATTATTAGACATTATATTGGATAAAAAATCCATAGGATTTGTTTTTTTTTGTATCCATAAAGATGGATGTTTATTTATTTTTTATTTACCAATCTCCTTTGTCATATTCTTCATACTCATTGACTTCGTCATCGGAATCGGGTTCTGGAAACAATTTCTCTAGATAATGTTTGACGTGTACAATTACCGTTTTAAATACTTTCTCAGAATTTTCAACTTTAATATATATATAAAGATGTTTGCCACCCCCATCATATTTGTCAGTCAACCCTCCATAAAATGCAGTGTCGCCATCTTGAAGTTCTTCAAAGATTTTAGTATGTATTTGCCCGCAATCAACAATTGATTGTTTAATCTGGTCATTCAACCAATAAATGTTTGCTCCTTTCTTTCCAATCATTTTAGGAATACTTCCATCGCGAACATCAACTTGAATAATGTAATTTCGGTCGGGTTTACGTGTACCATTATATACTTGTAGAACGTGTTCTCGTGTGACAAGTGAATTCACGCGCTCAACTTCCTTTTTGATAATTTTCTCCAAAATTGGATTAAAGATACGCATTTCAACATCATCGATATTGTTCCATCCTGCATATACTTTATCATCTGATTTCCAAAATTTAGTGATAACACGAATGTCCTCTGCATCTGAATCCATAACTGCATTGCAGTATTCTTTCTTGGCTACATCGTTGATATTTTGAATGATATTTGAACCTTTCTTACCAATAATTGCCGCAATCTTAGAAGGGCACAAGTCAGTCAGAAAGGTATTGTTCATTGAAGTCATTGATAAATAAATTATTTTTTGTCTATCATTGTATAAAAGAAAAAATCAAATTTTTTTTCAACCACTATTATTTAAAATTATAATAATAGTATTGTAATAAATATGAAAAAAACATTACAACGAATTACTAATATAGATATAAAAAGAATATCTGAAGCAAATTTATCTGACCATGGAATATATATAGAATTCGATGAATCAAATATATGTAAAGCACGAGCAATGATTATAGGTCCAAGTGGTTCATTATATGAAGGGGGATATTTATTTTTTTCAATCAATTTTCCTAATAATTATCCTTATTCTCCACCAGTAATAAAGTATCATTCACAAAATAATATAAGAATTCATCCAAATATATATGTTAATGGAAAAGTTTGTTTATCTATTTTAGGAACATGGTCAGGTCCGGAATGGACTCCAGCAATGGATATTATTAATGTATTAATAACAATTCAATCTTTATTAGATAGTTGCCCTCTTAAACATGAACCAGGATATGATACAACTTCCGGTAAATATAAAGATTTATTTGACCGATATAATTGTATTATAGAATTTAATACAATAAAATCATTAATATTATCAAGATTAAAACGAAGTTTAGGTGAGTTTACTATATTTAAAGATATTATTGATCAAACTTATGAAAAAAATAAAGAGATGATACGAACAAAAATACAAACAAATATTGAAGAAAATACTTATGTAATTATTACAATACCATTATATCATATATCAGAATGCATTGATTATAATAATTTATATAAAGTATTTAAAAAATTTGATTTAAAATAGTATAATATATATAAATATATCACGATGAATAGTACTTTTTGTGAAAATTGTGACAACTTTATGTTTACCTTTGTAAATAAGGATACAAATAAATTATATAATGGATGTAAAGTATGCGGAAATAAATATGATGTACAAGATACAGATGCTCATGATTATATTTATAAATCAAAAAAACATATAAATGTAAGTGAAATTATAAATCCTAATATAGTTGAAGATAAAACCTTGCCTAAAATTAAAAATAATCCAAATATAAAATGTATTAATGTGGATTGTGATTCAAAAAGTATTACCTATATTAAATATAATTTAGAAAATATGGATTACTTGTATATTTGTGATAAATGTGGGCAAAAATGGACAAACAAACATATTTAAAAATTTGATAATTATTTAATATATTTATAAGTATTATTATAGTATGGACAACGATATTTTTTACAATCCAGAAGACCCATCTATATTTTATAAAAACTATAATACAAAAAATTATATTTCAAATCCAAAATTAAGTAAATATGAAAAAACACAAGTATTATATGAAAGAGTTAATTTAATTAATAATGGAGCAAAAGTATTTATTAAACATCCAGAAATATACAAATCTGTAATAGATATTGCAGAAGCAGAATTACAAGAAAGAAAAATACCATTTATTATTAAGAGACAAGTTGGAACAAATTATGAATATTGGAAATTAAGTGATCTAATTTTATAAAATTTTTATATATTTTATAATATAAATGAAGATACTAGAGATTTTGATTCCGTTGATATTAATTGTTATATTATTATCATGTATGATGAATAATGATGGATTTAGTGTTGGCGGCCCCTCACAAAGTTGTGGATCTACTTCAGAATATAAAGATACAAATGGATTTCAAGTAGGTGGACCATTTTTATTTAAACAGAATGATGAAGAAGATGATGAAGATGATGAAGATGAAGAAGATGATGAAGATGATGAAGATGATGAAGATGATGAAGATTCTTTTAGTGTAGGATGTTCTGTATGTGGTTCAAGTAATGGTGAGGGATTTGAACCCGGTGGATCATCTGGAAAAACATGTGATGTGACAATGGTGTGGGCAAAATGGTGTGGATATTCAAATAAAGCAAAACCCGAATGGGATAATTTAACAAGTGAATTACATGGTAAAGATTTACATGGATATACAATGAATTTAACACATGCTGAAGAAAAAGAGAAACCGGATATTGTTAAGAAATACAAACCCGATGGATTCCCAACTTACTTTGTAGAATGTAGTGATAAACCAGGCAAAGTTGAGTCATTCAATTCAATTAAAATGGATGATATGTTAGATAAAATTAAATCATCAATTAAAAGTTTGGGTGGTTCTAAAGAAGCACCTGTTATGCCTCCGGTACAACCAGAAGCACCTGTTATGCCTCCGGTACAACCAGAAGCACCTGTTATGCCTCCGGTTAAACTACAACCACCTGCTAAACAGGAACATCTTGGAAAACCAATGGTATCTGGTGAAATATATTATAAAGATTGTAATGAAGCATATGGACCTATTAGTTTACAATCTGTATCATATAATATATTAAATACAATGAAACCATCACAAGTTATAGGCAGAGTTGATTGTACTGATTTAGATTATGCTCCCATTAAAACATCTTTAGGTGGTCCACAAATACCACATCTTGGAAATATCCCAGCTCTAGGTCAATTAAAAGCACCTAACATTGGAGCAGTCCAAGGAGTAATCAGACCACAAGCATTTGATAAACCAAGTGGTTCCGACAAACCTAGTGGTTCAGATAAGTCTGCTAAAGTAACAATGATACATGCTGATTGGTGTGGATTTTGTAAAAAAGCAAAACCGGAATGGAAATCCTTAACTGATAAAATACATGATAAAGTTGTAAATGGATATCATATTATTATGAATGATTTAGAACATAAACGTGATGAAAAAGAAATTAAAGAAAAATATTCTGATGTAGATGGTTATCCGACTTATGTTGTAGAAGTTAGTGATTCAAGTGGAAAATTATTGAAAAAAGATAAATTTAATTCAATTCAAGAAAGTGATATGAAAGAAAAAATTGAAAAAGTATTAGATAGTGTTTAAGACCCTTTTACTACATTAAATTTACCTTCACGCTTTCTTCTGGCACTCATATAATCTTCTTCATTAGTAGTTCCTTGACTATCATAATTTTCTTCAGAAAACTTCCAAAAGTTCGGACTACCAATTTTAAAGTCTGGTCTAGCATCAGCTTTATACCAAAATACTTGATCTTGTAACTTATTACTTTTACTATTATTATTAATAACTAAACATTCATAATTTTCAGTACATTGATCCATAACTTGACAAAACATTTCAAATGTTGGAAACATTCCTGCATAATGTTCATAAATTCTTTTTCTATTTGATTGATAATTTTCTCGTAGAATAAATACATAATCTATATTTGTTCTTAAATTAGGTGGTATACCTAAGGCAAACTGCATAGTTAATATAAATAATAATTTATAATGTCTTCCATTCATAAATACCGATCTTACATTTTTATCTTTAATCCAACTATTATCATATAAGCAATCATCTAAAATTAAAAATGCTCGTGGGTCAATATTTGGATTACTACGCATATTTTCTACCATTGATTTTTGTCGTTTTAAAATATTTGCAATTATCTCTGGTTTAAATTCATCGTGAATAAATAATTTTGGAACAATTTCTCCATAAAAAGAATTTGCTGCTTCTGTTCCAGAAAT
>JACKZZ010001828.1_pt1 | contig 17235 bp, 21 predicted proteins | sample 8027871 | NCBI WGS metagenome assembly JACKZZ01 (sample SAMN15724774, study PRJNA655200) | protist metagenome | isolation source: fluorescence activated cell sorting (FACS) single amplified genomes of... | place: USA: West Boothbay Harbor, Gulf of Maine | collected 2000-07-19
TCAAAACAAATAAAATATATTAATTGTAAACGTGGGGGGGGGTTCAAAATGTAAAATTTGGTAGGTATGGAGAGTGTTGCAAAGACAAACCTATTTGTAAAGGCTGTAGAATTAAATGTGTGGAAAAGTGCCCCTTTTGTAATGATCATACTTTACATCGTGTAATTAGTCAATTTCCACAAAAAAAACCATCATTTGCTGTGAGACAAGAACGTATAAGGTTGAAAAAATTAAAAAAAGAAGCACTTGCAAAAAAGCGGAAATTAAAATTACGTGTGAGTGTGAGACGGTCAGAGAGAAATTGGGTTAGAAGAATAACATCTCAGACACACCTGGCACTTGAGCAACGTTGGTCTATATGGTAATTTATGATATTTTGTAAGTAATTATTATTTTTATTTTTATAGATTTATTACATTATATTCATATGGTAGTGATTGTCCTTCCTTATTTGTATACGCAATGCTGGGCGATGGGGACTCTGGGCCTGGGCTATGTCTTACACAAATAGGTGCGTCTTTTTCTACCATGTCATCATCTGAAATAATAATCTTTACAATTCGTCCATTAATATTTTTTTGTTTGAATTGCTCTTCTGCTACAGAAATAAGTTGTTCAACACCATCGATAAATACAAATCCTATTTCATTTTTTTCATTTAATGATTCTCCCATATATTTCAAATTACTTTCTTGAGATATAGATTCTACAAGTTCTGCAACTTTAGAATCATATTCTTCTTGTCCCATCATTTTAAGGAGTTGAAGTATGGATGTAAAATTTCCTGACATAGATATCCTAAAAGAAGAATGCACATACATTGTGTAATCTTCCATAGTAAGCATTAGTATACATGATTATTTTAAGAATAGGTGTTGATCAATTTTTAAGGACTAGGGTTTAAGGAAAATTGAAATCAATATGCATAATGAAAATTAATTTACTCAAATATAAAATATACTATAAACAATAAATGTCTTACAGAGACGGTCCGTGGTATGAAAGTTGTGGACCAGATATAGAAGAGGTTCGTAGAGATATAATGCACGCTAGTAATGTTATGAAATGGTTAAAAAAATTTCCAACAGAAAATATTTTAACTGTTTCTGAAGTCGGTGATTATGAAATAATTAAAGCAGGAGGAAAAACTCTTTGTTATGGTTCGTTTAGAGGCTACGCAACATTTGTAAGAAAAGATATTTTAAATGATATAGTTACTACATTTAAGAAACGAGAAAATGCTATAAAAAAAATAAATACATCAATTATTGTTTTAAATTGGATAAACGATAGGCTTTATCGCCCACCTAGTAAAAATAATTCAGTAGGTCTTAGATATCATCTTGTAAAAACAACATTTGAAAAACATCAAACCAATAAATAAATATTTATAATAAGTATATGTATCAAAAAAATATTTTGATTTTTTTGTCTATTTTAATTTGTTTAATGATTATTTTTCATCATTATATTAAACATATAAATGATTTTCATTTAAGTCATCATGAAAAATTTTTTCAAATAAGCGATGTTTCTAATCATGAATCATTGTTTTTTTATTTTTAGGAGTATTTTTAGGTCTTTTGTTGTCTAAGATTGTTTAGTTACACCAACATGCAACGCAAATATCATCTATATTCCATTCTGGAAATTTTACATTACTCCATTCTTTACCTTTATCATCAAGTTTCCAACCCTGATGCCAACGATGGTCAGCCATATTAACAAGTATACTACTGTCATTCCACTTTGAACCTATATAATGGCTATCTGCTTCACTCATAACCTGCCAAAATCCATCTGAACCAGTAACAACTTTATAGTTTTCTTTTTTTTCTCTAGGAATAATTTCGTGAGAAATAAAGTCACCAGTGTTTTGATTATGCCCTAGGGCATGCGTCATATTAATGGTATCTGGTTTATAACTGTCTCCAAAATAAAATACTTTTGACTTTACCTTTTCAATCTTAGTTGGAGATATGGCAACTGCATCACGTGCATCTTTAAATCTTATGAATGTGTCAATACCTTGTATTCTTTCTATTTCTTCTTCATTGTTATAATCATGGTCTTTTGATTTCCATATTTCTACTCCATCTTTATATATTTTTGTAGTAGAATCACCTACCCAAAATACTTCAAATCTATCTTTAAAAATTTTACATATACTGAGTGTAGAACCAATTTGGTGTGTATTTTTCTTTTTTATTTCATTTTGAATTATTTCAAAGAAATTTTCTGTTTGTAACATTTCTCTCCAATTTAGTTTAGTAAAAAGATCTGTAAAGAATGATTTTTCCGAACCTCTACCATGACTGTCTGTAGAAACTATAAAATCAAATTCTCCGTTGTTAGATGTGCCTGATATAGCAAAATCCTGTTCTGTGCTAGCCTGCTTAACAGTATGACTAAGGGTTGTTTTATTTTCTTGTGGTGTTGTGAGAGATGCCATTGTTGTAGTATGTGTAGATATAATATATTTTTTAGGGTTTATTTACATCAATTTTCTTAAATTGAACTTAAAATTCTTTGTGTTTTTTACAATATAACGAAATAATATGGCTGACAAACATACGGATGTTGTTGCAAATCCACCCAATCCAACAAAAAAGAAAAAGAAAAAAAAGAAATCATATAAGTCCTTAATGAAATCTATTATGAAACCTAAAACAACAGAAGAGGAGAGAAAAAAACAAAAAGAAAATATACCCATGGTTACTGCAAAATTTAGTAAAGTAGATAAAATATAGAAAATTGATAATATTTACTTAAAAATATAAATAATTATTATCACAAAAACAATCATTATGTTGAAATACTATACTGGGGGAAGTATAATAATAATATTCTTTATACTAAGTATATTGTATAAGTCAAATTATAAAGAAAAAAAAATAAAAAAAGATGACGTTGAAATAAAAGATATAGGGGTTGAGAGTTTTGAGGATTTTAGTAATTGGGGACAGTTTATATATATTGATGAGTAATACTTAAAACAAATAACTTAAATGAAAAAATAAATATTTTTTTATTAGATGTCAGGTATTCCTGTAGCATATGAGGTTAATATTGATGACTTAAGAGAACACCAATTAGTGGATATAGAATTTATAACTGAATCGCAACCTATAAACGGAGAGATTTCTAGAAATATAAAAGAAGCGTATGATCTATCTAAAACAATAAAAATGATTACTTATACTTCTGCTATTTTATCTTTAATTTTATGCACATTTAACATTTATTTTTTGATTCCACTTTTCGTAACTTTAGTTGGATGGTTTGGTGCCGACCAATATAGTAAATCATTATCAATACTTTATGTTATGTATTTGTTTTTAGTAACTGCTGTTAGGGACTATCTTTTTATGTCTGTGTTTTTATATTATGAACCTTCTAAACGAGGAGACCTTTATTTTGAAATGTTTGTTGTTTGTTTGAGTTCTTTGATAAATTTATGGTTAATTACAAGAGTATTAAAATTTATAAATGTTATAGATAAGTTAGATTATACAACATTAGAAAGATTATATAGAGGTCAGTTAGGTAATACACGACGAGTTATTTCTGTTTAATAACTAATTTAAATATAATACTATAATTTAATTTAGTATTATGTATATTATTGATGATGTTTGGAATAATATAAAAACATTTTTATTTCACAATATAAAAATTCACGGTAAACATTTAAAAAATGACCCTAATATAAAAAATTATAATGAAACTATTAAGGTATTTAATAATATTTTAAAAGAAGCAAATAACCCTCGTATCATTTTTGGACGTCCAAACAAAAATTTTAGAATAGTAAAATTTATTTATGAAATAAATTATAAAAATATACGAAAACTTATTTTATTATATCAAAAATATAATGACCCTCATCCTAAATATGTTGACATCAGACTTGATTATGCTTTAATATTAGAAAATTGATTTAAAATTTTTAAGTTAAAATTATAATATATAACACATATAACTTATACTGATATTATGAGTATCCCTACCCCACTACGTGCTACTAGACAAATAGGTCAACAACAATGGATGGCTGCTGCTAATGTTTTAAAATCTGAACAAACAAATTGTGCAATAGTATGTTGTCATTTTACTGGATGGGTATATTTAATGGAAAAAACAAGACAAGATAATATATTTAAATGTATGACCTATAAAATTGCAGGAGATCCTTGTAAAATAAAAAAGGATTTATACAATTATACGGTAAATAACGGGCATTTGATAGAGACATCGTTTTACAATACAATAGAACAGTGTTTCAATTATTAATATTTATTACTTTTAAAGGATTAAATTTAAAATTTTTTTCATTTCCCATTTTTGGGTGAATTGCTGGAAAACTAGGTTCTAGTAATTCATCTGTTACTACAGCACAAACAATTTTTCCTTTCATTATATATTCAGTTAAAAGTTGTTTTGATGTTTTTATAATTCGTGACATGCTATCTAATGTCATTTCACGGGTTTTAAAATAATAATGAGGTATGTAAAGAACATATTCTGTTTTACTTTCCAATGTATGTATGTTAATCATATTCATTTTACTTGAATGCATAGTTAAGTTGTTTAACTTATATTGAGTTACTATTAAATTTCTTCAATTTTCAATAAAAATTGAAAAAATATAAACAAATAAAAAATAAATTATTATGAACGCATTTCAAAAAATGAGCGAAGGGCAAAAAAACGCTTCAAAAAAACAAAAAGTTAAGAAAGAAAAGAAGGTTAAAAAAGAAAAGAAAGTAAAGAAAACTAAGAAAGAAAAGAAAACAAAAGAAAAAAAGATAGATAAGCCTACCTATTCATTAACTGTTGGAAATGGTGGAGAAAATCATACAGGTATGGAGTTTATAGGTTCCAAGCGAAAAAAGGGTGAGGGATGGGATTTAGAAAGATTACAGTATGCAAAAGGTATTTTAGAAGATATGTTTAACTTAGAAGTTGAAATTTACAATTTAAATGATTTATTAGAAGGTGTTGAGATAGAAGAAAAGTTGCAGCCTGAACCGGCTTATTTTATGCTTGTAAAAAACTTTTTAGCCGAAAAAGTTCATAAAAAGTTTTTAAAAGAATTAGATAGTTATAAATGGGATGATAAATATTTTGATACCAGACGACAAAAAGTTTTAAATAAACACGCAAGAACTAATGTATGTTATGGTAATAGTTACCGAGAACCAGATTATGAAAATAAAAAAGGAACTATTATAGGATATGAACAATCGCCTTTGGTTTTAAGATTAAAGCAATGTGTTGAAAGTTTAATGAAAGAAAAAGATTTGATTGTAGAAGGAAACAAATATTTAGATGTAAGCAAAAATGGTATTGGACCACATGGAGATACTGAAAGAGTAATTGTGGCTTGTCTTAGGGTAGGAGAAGGTATGCCAATGAAATATGGATGGTTTCATAAAAGTAAGGTTGTGGGCAAAACTTTAACGATAGATGTTCCAGGTGGTTCATTATATTTTATGAGTGAAAAGGCAGTAGGTGCAGATTGGAAAAGTAGAAGTAAGTATACATTGCGTCATGCTGCTGGTGCAGACAAATACTTAAAAATGAAAGGTGAATAAGACTAAAATATATATATGATAATAATTGAAAGTAATATTTATTTAAGATTTATTAAAACTATTATTTTTCATGCGTAAAATAGTTTTTTTAACTGATGTTTTAATATGCTCTATTTCTGGGAACAATTTTGTAAGTTTTGTTGTATCTAAACAATCATTAGAACGTCCTCCTGCTAATATTTTGTCTTGATCTTTTTTAGAAAAGTTTTTCCAAGTAAATGTAGGATCAATAATATCACGATACATTTCTAGAATTTCATTGTGAGTAACAACCCCTGGATTTGTTAGATTTACTGTTCCTGTTATATTATTTTTTGCCATTTCAATTGCACAAGGTAAAAGATCATCTAATACTGTCATAGAGTTAGGTATGGAGCAAATATACTCATATGTTATGATTTTTGTAATAAAATTTCTAGGCTCTAATTTATCTATAATTGGCATTCTTATTCTTAAATTTAAACAGTTATCTTCTAAAAGATGCATTAACTCGTCTGTATAACCCTTTACGGTTGAATATGATGACTCAAAAAAGTTAGGTAAATCACTTTCTAAAAATCCTGTAGATTCATCTCCAAATAAGTGTTTTTCATCATATTTAAATATACATCCAGTCCCTAAATAAGTAAAATGTATGTTATGTTTTTTACAAAGCAATCCTAATACCATAGGGGCAAATAAATTGTCTCTTACATTTTCTTTTATTTTACCTTTTTGTTCTAAATAATCTATGGTAGTGTATTTTGTTCCGTTCTCGGTAGTTCCATGTGCCCGGCCAATAAAACTCATTACATGTGTTGGTTTAACAAGTAAAATTTCTTCTTCAACAGCATTTTTATTTTCAGCGCGAGATTTAGCACAAACAAAATTAATGTTTTGTTTTTTTAAAAGTTTAATAACCATTGATCCAATCCATCCTTTATGTCCAAAAATTAAAAATTTCATATATAATTATATATATTTTTAAAAAAAAATATATTGCTTTAATAAAATGATACTAGTTACAGGTGGGTTGGGATTTATAGGTTCTCATACAGTGGTTGAATTAGTAAAACATAATTATGATGTAATTATACTTGATGATTTATCTAATTCAAATTTAAATGTTTTAAATAATTTATTTAAAATAGTTGATAAAAAAAAAATAAAATTTTATAGAGGTTCTATTTTAAATAACGAAATTTTAAATAAAATTTTTAAATCTCATAATATAGATTGTGTTATTCATTTTGCTGCATTTAAATCTGTCAGTGAATCTATAAAAGAACCATTAAGGTATTACGAAAATAATGTATCAGGAACAATTAATTTATTACAACAATGTAATAAACATAATGTAAAAAACTTTATATTTTCATCATCTGCTACAGTGTATGGTAATAGTAAGTCTCCATTAGTTGAGACTTCTAAAACAGGAGAGGGAATAACAAATCCTTACGGACAAAGTAAATATATTATAGAAAATATTTTAAAAGATTTTTCAAAATCTAGTGAAACTAAAATAATTTGTTTAAGATATTTCAATCCGGTAGGAGCACACTCAAGTGGGTTAATAGGAGAAGATCCTATGGGAATTCCTAATAATTTAATGCCTTATTTACTTAGAGTGGTTATAAAAAATAACTTTGATAGTAAATTAAATGATGTTTATAAAAAATTAAATATTTTTGGAAATGATTATAAAACAAAAGATGGAACTGGTGTTAGAGATTTTATTCATGTAGTTGATTTAGCAAAAGCGCATGTTTGTGCATGTATAAACATGAAAAAACTATCAAATTTATATAATATATACAATATAGGAACAGGGAAGGGAACTAGTGTTTTACAATTAGTAAATACATTTATTGATGTAAATAATGTAAAGTTACCGTATTGTTTTAAAAAAAGACGTGAAGGTGATATTGATATTGTTTATTGTATTTGTGATAAAGCGAAAAATGAATTAAACTGGGAAGCATTACTTACTATAGAAAATATATGTTTAGATAGTTATAATTATATAGTAACACAAAATAAATAATTTAATTACGAATAATTTCAAATTTATCATATTTACTTTAATTAAATAAATATGAATGAAAAAATAAACTTATTAGTGACAGGAGGATGTGGATTTATTGGTTCTAACTTTATTAATTATATTTTTAACAAAAATAAGTATAATATTATAAACATAGATGCAATGTATTATTGTGCAAGTAAAAACAATATTAATAAAGAAATTAGAGAATCGGAAAATTATACATTAGTAACTGTTAATTTATGTTCTGAAAATTTAGTAACACATGTTTTAGAAAGATATGATATAAATGAAGTTATTCATTTTGCTGCACAAAGTCATGTTCAAAACTCATTTTCTGATGCATTGCAATATACAAAAGATAATATTTTAGGAACACATGTTTTATTAGAATGTTGTAGAAAATATAATAAAATTCAACGTTTCATTCATGTTTCTACAGATGAGGTATATGGAGAGTCAATGAATAATGTAAATGAAAATCATAAAACAGAACATAGTATTTTATGCCCTACAAACCCTTATGCAGCAACAAAAGCAGGAGCAGAATTAATAGCCCAATCTTATAATCACTCATTTAAAATGCCTATTATTATAACACGTGGTAATAATGTATACGGACCTAATCAGTATCCTGAAAAATTAATACCTAGATTCATTAAACTTTTAAAAGAAAACAAAAAAGTTACCATACAAGGTGAAGGCACAGCGGTTAGAGCATTTTTACATGCATATGATACCGCAACTGCATTTGAATGTATATTAAATAAAGGTAAAGTTGGAGAAATTTATAATATTGGGTGTGATGAAGGAATGGAATATTCTGTGATGGATGTAGCAAAAATCTTAATTAAAATGATAAAAAAAACAGAAAATTATGATGAATGGATTACTTATGTAGAAGACCGTCCATTTAATGATCAACGTTATTATATTTCAAACCAAAAGTTAAAAGATTTAGGATGGAAAATAACAATAGATTTTTTAAATGGATTAGAAAATCTAATAAGTGATTATATTTAATTATATATATAATGATAAACTCTGCAATTAATCAATCATCCAATATAGTCATTATTGGATCAGGATGGGCTTCTAAAAGTTTTACAAACACCATAGATAAAGATAAATTTAATGTTAAAATTATTTCTAATTCCGAAAATTTTCTTTATACACCTCAATTAGCAAACTTTAGCGTAACTAATGATATAAAAAATATTGAATCAAAAATGACAAATATTTCTAAAGTTAAATTTATTAAAGATATGGTTAAAGACGTAGATTTTGATAATCAAATATTATTTACAGAAAATGATAAAATAAAATATGATTATGTTATTTTTGCACATGGAGCAGAAATAAATACATTTAATATTCCTGGCGTAAAAGAAAACTGTTTATTTTTAAAAACAAAAAAAGATGCTAATACAATACATAAAAATTTAAAACTTTTAGAACCTAATGCTAATATTGCAGTTATAGGGTGTGGTTTAACTGGAAGTGAGTTAATAGGTTGTTTGATGGATCAAAAAAAATTTAATATTACAGCAATTGATGGATTATCTGGGCCTTTGCAAATGTTTAATAAAAAAAATATTGATTTTACTTTAGATTTATGGAAAAATAATAAAGTAAATATGTTGTTTAATAATTTTGTTAAAAATATAGATCAAAAGACTATTTATTTTAAAGATAATAAAGTTAATTATGATTTGGCAATTTGGTGTGGTGGAGTAAAAATCTCTTTATTGTCACAATTAATAAACAAAAAATTAAATTTAGAATCTAAACGTGGTATTCTGGTAAATCCTTATTTACAGTTCCATAAAAATGCTTTTGCAATTGGTGATTGTGCTGATACTGGTGTTTTTCCTACTGCACAAAATGCAACCCAACAAGGAAGATATTTAGCGAATAGATTTAACAATAATTTTAATGATGATTTAGAATACAATTTTAAAGATAAAGGAAAACTGTGTTATGTTGGAGAGAAAAATAGTTTATTTGAAAATAGTTTTTTTTCTTTGCGAGGAAAAATAGGATATGTGACAGGAATGTTTATTCATTATTTTAATAAAAAATTTAATTAATTTGTAAAATCTTTACTACACATTTATAATATATAAATGTGTGGTATTATTGCTGGAATTTCACCCAAGGTGGTTGATATTTTACTTTTAGGGTTAAAACAATTACAAAATAGAGGATATGATTCTGCTGGAATTACAACTGTTAATGATGGAAAATTTCATACAACAAAATATGCATCTGGAGAGAATTCTGCGTTGGAAAAATTAGATAAAGAAAAAAAAAATCATGCTAACTCATCTATTGGTATTGCTCATACTCGCTGGGCAACACATGGACCAAAAACAGATGTTAATAGTCATCCTCATTTAAGTCAATCAGGCAATTTTGTTTTGGTTCATAATGGTATTATTGAGAATTACTTAGAATTAAAAAAAGAATTAAAAAAAAATGAAATTAATTGCGTTTCAGAGACTGATACAGAAGTTATTGTTAATACTATTGAGTTGAATTATTTAATTGAAAAAAATGTTGAGAAAGCAATAGAAAAAACATTGTCTCAATTAGAAGGAACGTGGGGGTTGGCTATTTTATCTCAATATGAACCAAATGTTCTTTATTGTACGAGAAAAGGAAGCCCACTTTTAGTAAGTGTAAATGGTAATATTGGTCTAGTCGCTTCAGAACAATCTGCCTTTTGTAATAAAACAAATAACTATATTGCACTTGAAAACCACGATATATGCAAGTTAGAGTTAAAAAAAAATAAAGTTAATATGACAACTCGTAATACTTATAATAAAATAGCAGTTAAAAATAGTAATTTAGAATTAACACCATTTCCATATAAGCACTGGACAGAGAAAGAAATATATGAGCAAGTAGATTCATCATTAAGAGCCATTAGTTTAGGAGGAAGATTACTTTCAAATAATAAAGTAAAGTTGGGAGGATTAGATGAACAAAAAGAACAGTTGTTACAGGTAGAAAATTTAATTTTATTAGGTTGTGGAACGTCTTATTTTGCAGGTATGTGTGGTAAGAAATATTTTAAAGATTTGTGTAAATTTAATTCTATACAAGTCATTGATGGTGCTGAGTTTGAATTAAATGATATACCAAAAAGAGGTAAAACCGCATTAGTTTTACTTTCTCAATCCGGTGAAACAAAAGATCTTCATCGTTGTTTAGAAATGTGTAAAGATTTAGATCTATTAAAAATTGGTGTTGTGAATGTAGTAGATTCGTTGATAGCACGAGAGGTTGATTGTGGATGTTATTTAAATGCCGGACGTGAAGTTGGTGTTGCTTCAACAAAATCATTTACATCTCAAGTTATTATTTTATCTATGATGGCTATTTGGTTTGCCCAAAGTCATGATATTAATTTGCAAAAAAGAAAAAAACATATTAAAGATTTAAGAAAACTTTATTTAGATATTGAAAAAACTTTAAAAAAAAATGATATCGATAAATTACTTACAATATTCAAAAAACAAAATAATTGTTTTATTTTAGGAAAAGATAAAGCAGAAGCCATTGCACAAGAGGCTGCGCTTAAAATTAAAGAGATTTCATATATTCACGCTGAAGGATATAGTTCTAGTAGTTTAAAACATGGTCCATTTGCACTTTTAGAAAAAGATTTCCCTGTTATTTTAGTTGCTCCTGAAAACAAGTATTTTGCGAAAAATATGAACGCATATGAAGAAATAAAAAGTAGATATGCAAGTATTATTTTAGTAACAAATAAAGATGATTTAAATTTACACAATACTATTTTAGTTGAAAAAAATGAATCTTATGGAGATCTTTTATGTATTATACCTTTACAATTATTGGCTTTTAAACTATCCTTATACAAAGGATGTAATGCAGATATGCCTAGAAATTTGGCAAAAGTTGTTACAGTTGAATAAAAATTTATATTAAATTTAATAAAACTTTAATATAAATGAATCAAATAGTAGATAATATTTATGTTATAAATATGAAAAAAGATAAAGAAAGATTAAGTAATTTTAAAAAGCAAGTTAATAGTTTATTTAAATATGAGATTTGGGAGGGCGTTGATGTAACAAGTCCAAGATACACTGATGTATTTAATAGTTGGTTATCAAAAACACATAATATTTCGTATGATACATTTAATTGGAAATATTATGTTGAAAGATACAAAGATCTTAGAGATGCAGGAATATTAACAAAAAGTAAAGCGTGGTGGCATTGGAATAATTATGGAAAGAAAGAATTAAGAACTTGTAATTTAGATAATGAAATTGTTAATAAAGGCCAATTAGGGTGTTTATTATCTCATTTAGAAATATTAAAAGATGCAAAAAAAAATAATTATGAAAGTATTTTAATTTTAGAAGACGATATTATTGTGTCAAAATATTACGATAATAACACTTTATTGAAAATAAGCGAGTATTTCAAAAAACATGATTTTATTTATGTAGGTGCAGGTCAACATAATTGGGACAATATAATCATTAATAAAGATAGTTATATAGCAAATAATACAACAGGAACATTTGCATATATTGTGCAAAAAAATATGTATGACAGACTTATTAAAGAATTATATAAATTAAAAAAACCAATAGATCAATATTATATAGATTTACAAAATATTGAGCAATTTTTGGTAGTATATCCTAATTTGTTTTATTGCAACCTTGAACATAGTAATATTGGTGAATCGCGCAATAATAAAGTTTGGTATAAAAAGTTTAAGTGGAATTAATTTTTTATATAATTTAATTAGGTATGTTTTATATAAATGAAAATACTGATTTGTTTTGGGACTAGACCCGAATATATAAAAGTTAAGTCTTTGATTGATAATATACCAAGTATAAAAACTTGTTTTACATCTCAACATAAAGATTTGTTAAAAAATATTAATGTTGATTATTTGTTATCAATGGAAAAAGAATTATCAGAAAATAGATTAAATAATATTTTTGCTAATATTTTTAGTTATGTTAATATTTTTAAGGATATAGATTATGTATTAGTTCAAGGAGATACAAGCACCGCTTGTGCTATTGCACTATCAGCATTTAATAATGGAAAAAAAATTATTCATTTGGAAGCAGGATTAAGAAGTAAAAATTTAAAAGATCCATTTCCAGAAGAAATGAACAGACAAGTTATTGGTAGATTAGCAGATATTCATTTATGTCCTACAGAATTTAATAAACAAAATTTACTAAAAGAAAATGTATCTGGAAACATTTATGTAGTAGGTAATACAGGATTAGATAACATATCAAAAGAAGGATGTGAATATAACAATCAAGTATTAATAACAATGCATAGAAGAGATAATCATCATAATATGGATGTGTGGTTTGAAGAGTTAGAAAAAATAGCAAATAAATATTCTGATATTGAATTTATGATACCACTACATCCAAATCCAAATGTTCGAAAACATAAACATATTTTCAAAAAAGTAAAAATAGTTGAACCTATGAATCATGATGATTTAATTGAATATGTAAAAAAATGTAAATTTGTAATTAGTGATAGTGGTGGATTACAAGAGGAATGTAGTTATTTAAATAAAAAAATTATTGTATGTAGAAAAACAACAGAAAGGTCAGAAAGTATTGGTATACACAGTTTTATGTGTGGTGAACCTCAATTATTAGAAGATTTAGTGGATAATATTAATGAAAATTATAAAGTAGATGCTGAGTGTCCATACGGTATCGGTAGAAGTTGGCAGAAAATTATAATATTATTATCATAGTAACTATTATTATAATACATTAATGAATAATATTTAGGAAATTTAATTTAAAATACTAATTTTTTTTAAATCTTAAATAATTATTTTTGGAAAAAAAAAGAATAATTGTTTATTATATAATGGAAAATATAATAATAAAAAAGAAATTGATTCAATATACCAAAAATAGAGATTGTCCTCAAGCAATTTTAAAAAAATGTAATAATGATATTACTGGAAAATTTTTTAATTTAAACTCTCTCAATGGTAATAATTTAGTATTTTTAAATAATAAAATAAAAGTTTATAGAAATTATAGGGACAATGGATCATTAAATTGTCCAGTTACTGAAAATTTTGAATTAGAATTCTTAGATACAGAATGTTCAGATTGTTATAATGAATTTCCTTTGTTACAATTATATTTACATAATATAAATAATTTATTTATTCCAAGAAATATCGATTATATAAAAATACCAAGTAATATAATTAATGTAATAAATTTAGAAGAACGAGATGATAGAATGAAAAAAATTCAAACTTATAAATTTAAAAAATTTGAAATAAAAAGATATAATGCGTTTAAAGCAAGACCCGGTATCGGATGGGAAGGTTGTGCAAGAAGTCATGTTGATTTAGTTATAAAAGCAAAACAATTACAGTTACCATATATTATTGTTGCCGAAGATGATTTTATAAATACCATTGATTTAAATTGTTGGGAAAATAGACTTATTAGTATTTTAAATTGGCTGACAACTTATGATGATTGGGAAATATTTAATGGTCTTCCAACTGGTTTATTAGTTGATAAGGCAAATAAAATAATTAATCGAGAATTAGGATTAGTTGAAATGGTTGGTGGGTTTAATACTCATTTTATAATATATAATTATAAATGTTATGATAAAATAATTAAATGGTATGACTATTATGACCCAACTGGCCTTAGATTTAAAGGAGAAATGCCTAATGTATTAGATAATGATCCAATACATAATCATTTAATGGCAATTGATGTATATCTATCTAATAATACAACAATGATAACTACTATTCCATTGCTAACCTGTGGGAATATAGATGATAGCGATATAGTTGGTTCTCATGAAATGTGTCGCCTCCAAGAAATTAGAAAAACGAGTATTAGGGATTTTAATAAATGGTTATCAACACGCGATAGTAGACTAAATGTTAATAATTACAAAGAAAAAGAATTTTTAAATATAATTAATACTGTAAAAAATGATCATTCATACAAATTTTATGATAATTTAGAATTGTATAAGACGCCGGACATGCAAGATGTAATTAAACTAAATAAAGAGCAATCAAAGGCACATTTTAATAAAAATTCACAAATTTTAAATCATTTTTTTGATTCTTACAATTTCTTACTAGACACTGAAAAATTATTTGGTAATAGATTATATAATGAAAGCAGTGATGTTACAATAGTTTGCACATCGTGTAATAGATGGTCATACTTATATAATACAATATCATCTTTAATAAAATTTAATAGTTATGGTGTAAAAAATATTATTATTACAGAAGATTCAGGAAATATTAGAATGAAAGAAAATATTTTAAAACATTTTCCCTTTGTAGAATTAATTTTTGATGGTGAAAGAAAAGGACAACTTACAAGAATTAAAGAAGCATGGTCAAAAGTTGATACAAAATATGTATTTCATATTGAAGATGATTGGGAATTTTTACATCCTTTTTTTATTGAACAAAGTAAAAAAATATTAGAAAATAATCCAGAAATATTAAATGTATGGTTAAGAGATATTAATGATACAAATTTACATCCAATTGGTAAAACATTATATTCAGCAGATGGGATTCACTACTGGAAATTAAATTTAAATTATGGAAAAGATTGGCATGGTTTTACATGGAATCCTACATTAATGAAATATAAAATTGTTCAACCTGAAATATTATCAGTTATATCACAAAATAATGATATAATGCCTGAAATTATATTAAGTAATAAATTTAAAAATTTAGGTTTTAGATCTGCTATTATCCCAGGTGGTTATATAAGACATATTGGTCAATTTAGTAGTTTAAGAGAAGATATTAAATGTTTTTTTTAATTAGTTGAATTATCATTAAATAAAGTTATAATAATAATTTGATATCTTATGAATATATGTTTTGTTTCCATTTCAAAATATATAATACTATTTGGGAAATATTTTAATATATAATACAATTTAGAGAATATTTTATTATATATTTATATATGTCTTATAAACCAGATTTAGTATATGAATCAAATAGATTCTATTTAGAAGAAAAAATATTAGCCCTTAATGATCCAACAATTTATCTACAACAATATCTCGACATGCCAGATGGGTGGGAGAGCGAGACCCCTCCATCACATCCCGATGTAATCCGATACTTAAAAAACATTGAAAATTAATTCAAATCTTTCCAAATAACTAAGTAAGAAATATTTATCTATATTTTTGTGATTTATAATTTTTATAAACTACCGCTTTGTGAAGTTATTATTAATTAAAGTTATATTATATTTAATTAATTAATAGTAAATGTCATATTATCTATAATTTTTTCTATTTCAATGTTTTTGTATAAATCAATAGTATCTATAAAATCATCTATATTTATATCATATTTTCTGTTTTTAATATTTTTATCACCACAAAAAGCGGGGTTAATTTTTGTATGCTCAAAATTCAAACTGTAATTATTTTTTTTCTCTATTCCATATTTATCACTTAATGATTTTAAAAAATTTAACAAGTTTTCTTCATTTTGTAAATATTCTAATTTAACAAATATAACATCTTTATTTTTATCTCTATATTCACAAATTTTATTAAATTTATTATATCGAATATCAAATATAGTACTACCATTATCAGAATCATTTATTACTTTATTTGTTTCTGAATTTAAATTTGTTGTTCCATGTTGATTATTTCCCCAAAATGATTTTTGTGGTGATGTTAAAAAATCATTAAAATTTTTTATGCGCAACAAATCATAAGGATTTTTATTCATAGATATTAACCAAGGATTCAATTCTCTAAATATAAATATATCTACCACCCTCATAGATAATTCTTTTTTATAATCGTTGTTGGGTATTCCATGCTTCCAATTTTTGAGAAGTGTTTTTTTACCATGAAATATTGTTTCGCGTTGGGAATTCTTAATTAAATTAAAATTTTTCCATAAAACGTGCTCCAGAAAATTAGTGCCACTATTTCTTTCTCCCCATACCATAAATTCCATTTTATATTATATTATAAAAAAAATTTCACAAATATTTTTATAATAAAGAAATAAAAGAAAAAAAATATACTTTTACAAATATGATTTTAAATTAATTCAAATCTTTCTAAATAACTAAGTAAGAAATATTTATCTATATTTTGTGATTTATAAAAAGATGAAAATAAATATATAGTATTATGAGTTAGAATAAAATACTCGATAAATTTCCTATATGACTCTTTTTTTACAAATACTGAAAGATTAAAATAGTTATTAGTTATGTTACTTAAAATTTTAACATATTTCTGGTTTAAGGTTCTATCAACATCGTATAAAATAAAGTAACATCTTTCTAAGTTAATCTTAAACTTTTTTAATATTATATTATCTGTAATATGTTTCAATTCATTTTCTTTTATAATAATTAAATAATTATATTCTTTATTATTTAGTTTAATTAATTTATTATATTCGTTATCATTAATATTTTTATCAGAAAATTTATTTATAGTTGGATAATTATTTATTAAATTATTATATTTAATTTTAAAATTTTTAATACAATCAAATGACCATTTTAT
>JACKZZ010003057.1_pt1 | contig 17229 bp, 15 predicted proteins | sample 8027871 | NCBI WGS metagenome assembly JACKZZ01 (sample SAMN15724774, study PRJNA655200) | protist metagenome | isolation source: fluorescence activated cell sorting (FACS) single amplified genomes of... | place: USA: West Boothbay Harbor, Gulf of Maine | collected 2000-07-19
CTGCGCCCGCGTCGTCCTCTTCCACTCGCTGTTTCGCGCCAGCGTTATTTTGCGGCGGCTTTACCGTGTCGGCGGCTTGCCACAGCAAAACGCCGGAGATCAACTTCTTCAGTGCAGCCGTCTGCAGGCGGGAAGTCGACGTCCGCCGTTGGCCGTGTTGCGGACGGAGAAGTTTTTGCGTGCTGATCTTCGCCGGCGTAGACTTGTGTCGATGTTGTAGTTTAGTGTCCCCGTCGTGGCAAGGAAGTAGATTTTCATTTTCAGCAGGAAAAACCCCTTGTTGCATCGTTCCGATGCGCTCCCGCTCGCTCACTCCTGGTCTGGTAGCTTCTGGTTGTCCCGGGGATTGCGAGAGTTTCATTTCCCTCGCTGCAGCGATCAGGGCGTCGTGAATGGCCAAAAAAAAGCTTCGCTCGTCTTTTTCAGCCGCCTTACAGGACGAGGACGAGGAGGTGTAATGGTCGGTTTTTTTCCTGATTTCCGTGTTCTTGGCATCATGCTTGCTGTGGTGCTCATGATCACTCGTATGCTTGTTCCCGACAGGCACAGGTCGTCGCGCTTCGTCCTTGTGAAAGTTTTTCTTTTTAGTCCTGCTGCTTCCGGAGGAGCTCGAGCTAGCGCTCCCATCGCGGCTTGTAGAGGAGCTAGAGGAAGAGGTGGCTGGGTTGTTCCTGTTCTTTTCCTGCTCCGCAGTTGATGTACAGCCCGCTGCACCACCAGCCTTGTTTGTCTTCTTTTTCTTCTTGCCCCGCGTGGCGCGGCGAGGACCTCCACCTGCGCCAGCCGGGCGAAGATTTTTGCGTTCGAATAAGCGCTGGCTTCTGCCCCGGACAGGAACAGGACGCGTAGGCCGAGCTGGGCCGCTTACCGAACTTGATGGCGCCGCCATTTTCGAGATCACCGGCGGAATTCTGCTCGTGCGTCGTGACAGTGCTGTGCTGACAGTAGATCTAGATGAATTACAGTTACAATTTGGTATACTTCTTTTGACGTAGTGGTGCTTTTTATTTGTGTCTCAGGGATACTAGGCACAATGTCGAAAATTTTGGGTCGAGGTGAAAAACCTCGTCGTCTTGGTCTTGATATAGTTGCAAAAGCAGAGTGATATAGTGAAAGGGAAAGTTCGTAGTTGGCAGGGGGATTGCTGCTAGGTGCTAGTATTTTAGATGGTTTTGGTTGATAATTATATATTTTAATTTGTGACGACGTCTTTACTATACAGTGGAGGAAGAGGACGGAGGATATCCGATTCCGAGTGTAAAATAAGTAGTAGTTGTAGCCCCTTAAGACAGAGGGTGTCCGAACTGCAACAACCTGCTGAAACAAACAAGCGCGAAACGAGGCATAAAGATATAAATGTGCAAGAAGATGTAGTACAACAGCAATACGACATGCTGACGTTGGTTTCTTCAACATCACAGTCATGTGAACAAGATGAAGATACTAGTACCGAAAATACGGCAAGATGGACGAAAACGATGAAGTTCTTGTACGAAATTAATGAATCAGAAAACGACATCGAAATCACCGACAAAGATGTAGTCGTGTTTACTTCTGTATTTTCTCTTTCAGGCGACGCAAAATTGACGAAGAACACCGATACAAGTGATAAGCGGAAAAACAAAACGAATAGTGAGCGAATGGGTCACGAACACGAACAGCCCCTCCTCGGGCTCTTGTACTACTCCTGTAGTCATTGCCATAAAATGCGCATCGTGCGCAGCTCTTCAGTCACGGTGTAAACACGTCGCGATAAAGTAGAACAACATTCTGTAGCGAACGGAGAAAAACGCCGACAAGGTTTAGTAGTGTCTGACCACCAACTAGTACCGATGTAATGCTGCTGGCAAAGCAGCTCCTCCTGACATCGTAGAGCAGGTAGACATTTGCGATCAAAGAGCAAATCATACAGGGGCTGTTTCTCTTTAATCGTGAAGTGCTTACGAAGGAAGAGCGACATGGTCGCAACCGATGCCATGCGGGTTCTTCGGTTGCAGCCCTGCACCTGCTCCAGGTCTGCTATGAATGTTCCTGACGATCATGATCATGTTGTTGGACGACACATCTCTGGTCAAAAGACAGACTTTGATGGAGACCGAACTTGTATTCGTCAACTACACGTCTTTTCTAGTTAGTATATTAGCCCCCTATCGCAGCGGCACCAGCTGGACCACAAGCGCCGTCGGCAGATCGTGCTAACATGGAAACAAGAACGTGCTGCTCGTCGGGTAGTACTTAAACTTAGTTGCTTTCGCAGTACAACCTCCCTTATCTCACAGCACGAGCTGGAGCTGTTCCGACAGCGCGGCAGCTTTCTCCCGCAGCGCTTTCCGCACCGCCTCCTCAAAAGCGCAATTTTTCGCCTCCAGCCGCATGATCTTGACGGCGTTCTCTTTTTCCAGAAGACGACTCAACCCCCGGGCGGTAATGCTGGTGTCAGAAAGGTAAAAGCGCTTCAGATGCGGGCAGTTGTCCGCCAGAGCCTGTGCGGACAAGTCGGTGACGGACTGCAGACCGTGGAGATCTATTTCCTCCAGGTTCTGGCAGTTTTCCGCTATCACCCGGATTCCTTGGTCCGTGACGCGGTCGCACTTGAACAGATGCAGGGTTTTCAACTTCGTGCTCAGCGACACCGCGATGGAGGTGCACGCGTCGTCGGTGATCGGGGTGTCCGCAAGCTTAAACGTGTGCAGGTTTGAGCTGCCATAGGTGGAGGGCGTGCTGTAGGTCCTTGTATAATTAGTTGTATTTGCAGCAACTAGTAGTACCGCTTCTGCAGCTGGACCAGTCTCTGGATCCTGCTCAGAAAATCCGGCTCTGTCGACGTTGTTCAGACTTTCTCCTGGACGAGGTGCAGCTCGCGGTCCGTGATCTTGGTGGGAATCATGATCTTCGCGGTGTACAAGTATTCTAGCGCCCTCGGGGGCACCTGCAAAAATAAATCTATCGTCAGATGAAGTTGAAGACGTAGTACAAGTAGTCGTCGTCACGTAAAGCAGGTCACGCACGCCTTTGTCCGTCAAACCGCAGCTGTTGACGCCGAGAACCTTCAACTCGCGGCAGTTTTCGGACACCGCCTTCGCCCCAATGTCCGAGAACTTGGAGCGGCTCAGCGCCAGCATCTGCAGGTTCGGATATTGAGAGGAAAAATCCCCCCTCGTCCCCATATCGAAAAGGTATGTTTCCAAAAATTTGTGTTGCGGATTTGAGGTCACAAATCACATCTGTCTTGCAAGAAGGAAAACCCAAAGAATCCGCCGCCTTATGGAGGCGATTTGTAATGCTGTTTCAGCTACATGGCAGGCCTCTCTTATGCCAAGCGCCTACAACAAAACACCCCTACGCAGGCTGAGGCTTTGCCTGTAGTAGTGCCTCGCTGCAAGACAGGGCTGATTTGTGTACGCAAATCCAGCAACAGAAGTTTCCGTTTCAATATGGGGAGGGGGGATGTTTCATTTTGATATCGGACAGTACTTGAGGAACTCGCCGCAACCGGCGTCCGTTACGCTGGTGCCGTTCAGAAACAGCTTCTCGAGCTTGGAGTTTTGCCCGTTGCTGTCGAAGATCTTTTTGCAGAGCTTAATCGCTAGTTCGTCGTCAATCTCCGAGTTGTCCGCGGCAGAAAGCTTCTCCAGCCGGTAGCAGTGGTTTGCGATCGCCTCTCCCGCAGCAGTATGAAACGCCAAAACATATGTGTGATGTAGTCGACGTCGTGATGAGATGAATGTGGTTTATGCTTCTAAAACTTGATACACGAGGAGTATTCTTAACTCGTCCAACCATGTCATCAGCCACCTTCCCGGAGGTCGATGAAGCAACGACTTTTAAATCTCATATGAGGAGCAAGAGAACGTCTCACGATGGACTATCACCAGCTGAACAAATTTCTTCTATGGATACGGGTATTTGGGAATATTCGCTGACGTGATGGTCAACACGCGACAGGAAGAGCCGTGTTTTTCCGCCCAACGAGCGACACCTGCGCCGCGAACTTCTTTCACGTTCCTCTTTGTGGAAGGTGGACCTAGCGCTACGATGGCCCCTCCATCGCCGTCGTGGGCTATCGTTGTTCCGTACGCCGGCTCAGCTCCTCCTGTCGTGGCCACGTTTTGCCCTCGTCCGCGAGATGAATATCCAGGTGGTATCATGCCCGAGATGAAGTCCCAATCTTCTTTGTCCAAGTCTTCTTTTGTGAAGGTGATGTATGAGACTGCACAACTCCCCCTCCAGCTCATTTGTATGGCATGAACAGAAAGAATAACAAGCCTCGGCAAGACTGCAGGTTTTGCATGACAAATGCGACGCGGAATGTAGTGCTGTTTGCGCTACCAGAGTCTGTCATGCATAAAGTGCCAAGAGGCAAAGTGTGCATTTGGTATTTTCCATGACAAATGAGGGGGAGAGTTAGTTGTGCGCTGTCATATGATGTCACAGTTTTCGACCACCTGCTTCAGCTTGTCCACGTGTTTCAGCTCGTATTGCAGCTCCAACGAGAGTATGCACTGGAAAAGCGTAGCACCCATAGACATGGCGCGAATTTTTGGGATTCAAATTCATTGCAGTGCTGTTGCACTACATGTAAATACAGATCGAGACCACCGGCTACTCATGTTAGTTTATGCTTTTCCTTTTGTACGTGATAGAGAGGCGGCAAAGGTGCACCACGGTACCGAACAGGGAAACCCAGAGCATTATCCTCTGTAAATGATGACACTCACGACCCCAACATGAACATCCACCCACTCACATTATCAGCATGATCTTGATGTTCATGTTCATGCATAATCTTCTATCCTGCATGAGACCTCCTTGTGGTTGTGTAAGCACCCGATGAAGAAGTAGTGCCAGCGGGAAGAATATTAGGTTGAAATGGAACTTCATCTATCTTGTCGGAAAAGTTTTCATGATCACACATCCTGAGTAAAAACGTACCTACACCATAGTTGTCATGCAACTCTGCATGCTTAAAATGTTTCTCACGCGGAGCCCCATGAGAAGCATTTTCTAATGCGGTTTTGGAATTTGTCATGCTCCAATCAGCACGAGACACTAGATCTGTAATGCTGCTAAACTAGCTCAAACAGCACTACACTACGCGTCCAAATTTGTCATGCGAAACAGCCAGAGCTTGTGGATTTGTCTAGCCGATTCCCCATCTTGACTATGGGGTGGGTACGTTTTTACATTTGATATCACACAGGATAAACACAAAACCAAACTCGACCGCTTGGTTGCTGTAGTTCAGGAGCAAAATCGCGTAGAGAAACTCGATATCAAATGTAAAAATGTCTGGGTCTGGAAAAGTGCATGTTTGTCATGCAGGTTTCCCATGACCCATGAGGTCTGGAATGCGGGACCTAGCATCACAGATTTTTAGAAGGCCTACCGATGCCTATTCCGCATGACAAATGCCCTCGCCACGTAGCAAAAACTGGACTCCTCTTGCTGGTCATGCAATACAAATCTTTTTAGAGTCGAAACATAGCATCACAAGTTGCAACATTCCAGACCCAGACATTTTTACAATCCATACTCGATAACGAGTTCCGGAAAGTCGGCCAGCAATATTACCGCGAGAATCGTGCGAATGTTCTGCTTGCACTCCGTGTGTAGCAAGAAATACTCCAGCGCCAGGGGGTGCATCTCGTGCGACGTGCCGTCGGCGTTGAAAAACTCCCGGGTGCGGCGGAAGGTGCTACTGATCATTTTCTTGCCGCTATTGGGCTCCACGAGGTAAAGAACCACAGCGGCAAAAAACTTGCCCCGCTGGTCAGGCCGCCCGTCCTCGTTTGGTTTCTTTACGCGCAGGTAGCCCGTTGACAGATCGGACCGGACCGTGTACCCCTTATCGACCTCCGGATAGTTCGACGAAGCGATAAACAGACGGGTGCACAGGGACAAAACAAAGGTAGCAGTATGAAGGTACTGCTGCACTTCTAGTTCTAGTGCAGCTCGCCCGCCTCCTACTCAAACTCATATGAGGTACGCGGCTTGTTCTGTAAGAACAAGTGTGACAAATTCACACACAGATGGTATTTCTGTATCTGTTTGGGGTTCCGGTTCCGGACCCAAACTTGACATGCAAGGCGTGCTGCTGTTGAAAGGCCAGAGGTTGAAATAGAAATGGATGTGGATTTTCCATTTTGTATGACAAGAACTGAGCCTGAGGGGGGGTGGCTGCAAGTGCAACTGCATGTTGTGCACTCTCATAAAAAACCGCCAAGGCGTACAATGTATCCAGTCTGAGAAACGCGTCGTCGTTGAGAAGGTCGGACGAAGACTTTTCCGTAGCGCCGCCATGGTGACCATCATGATCATCGTCAGACTCAGGTCTCAAGGTGGTAAAAATAAACAACACCGAGCCAGTCTCATTGAGCAGCTCCAGCCCTGACTCATACAGCTCGTTGATCCAGTCGCGAAGCTTTTCTCTACCGCGTGGGTAGGAAGTGGCAATTTCGACGTGCGAAGATTTGGCGTGCTCTTGAAGTGCGTGCTCTTCTTTTTGAGATGACGTATACTTATCGTCAATATTTGTATTTCTGCTTCTAGCACCGGATATCTCGTCCCTATCGCCGTTCGAAGAGGCGCTCCTACTGGTCGGCGGCCTAGCACGAGCACCACCACTAAAGCTCTTCTTTTCTTCACAGCCCTCCAGCCAATTTTTGAAATTTTGGACCACCGCGCAGATGGCGTCGTATTGCGCCTGCTGCTCCTCCACTGTCAAACTCTGCCACCGGATTCGTTCCTTTTTCACGAACGCGGGATTTTTGAACAACCCGGACTCGAGCGCTTGCTGCTGCAAAATCTGCAGCGCCCGGTTCTGCGGAATGGGGTTCTTGTTGGATGAAAAACGAGAGGAAGCGGCCCACGACGGTGAGCCAGCAGAACCATGAAGATGCTGAAATGCCTCAGCATGGTCAACTACATCTCCCCCTTCCTGCGCGGTGAAAAATGCCGGCGAGCTCTCCACTCGCTTCAGTTCCTTCTCCGTGGAGGCAAGGTCGCGGAGCAGAGCCGCATGCTTGTCCTTCAAAGCCTCGTGACCAATCGCGTTCAAAGCGACGGTCGAGGAGTGGTTTAGGATAGGCATTTTTGCGTCTCGACTGGTAGGTGTAGGTCCAGCCCTCGCGGCAGCAATAAAGAGGGGCGAATCAATAGTGTCAAGGAATAACCAATAACGTTAACAACGCAGCACCTTTAGAAGCGCCTTGTTTCGCTCTTGCACTTACCCGAAAACTGGACGAGGTATGATAATGCACAAGCAGCACAGCTTGCATAATCAATGCTGATGCTTGATGAAGCGACATACTATCATTGAAAGTAATTGTAATGATTTTGATTTAGAAAGCACGATGTTGCCTGCCGGCGGGCGACACTGACCTTCTTCTTGTGCCGGCTTGAAAAACGAGGAGTACAAGATCGGATCGACACCGATTCAATGCGAACCAATACTACGTGCATCCTCGGTCATCTCAAAGATGCCCCCATGGGCACGCACCGCAATGTTTCAACATCCCCCCGCCGCGGTTCTCCATTTTCATCTTCTTGTTTCGAAGATACTCACGAACACTTGTCAAGGTCCGTCAAGCTCTTGGCAGTGCGAGTGCCACAAGGCAAGTGGCGGTCTTGTTGTTGGATCATATTTTTTCGTATTCGTCCTCGTCCCACTGAAACCTAGTAAATGAGGCGTAGTGAATTTTTCTGCACTTCTGCCTTTCCGCAGATAGTTTTCTCAGCGAGGGTCGAGCCGTTGTCACCGTTTCTTTGTCCTTACGTCAATTGAGCTCTTCACCTGCTTCACGAGTAAAAGCATAAAAAGAGACTTCTCAACTACCAGAAACACAAAACCGAAACAAGTTGCGGGCAGCACATACTGCAGAATCACGATCCTGCCCAAGCGCGTATCCTATCTAAGCGCTGTCCTGTTGCTCTACTTCTGCGCATAAAGCCCTAGTACCTGATCTACTCCATTTTTTTTTTACCTTTAGGCTACTCAGTGCAATCATACATTTTCGAGTTTGAGTTTCGTATGAGAACTGCATTCCGATTTTCTTCACGCGATGCAGTAACTGGGTAGAAACAGACAGCCGTGGAAGAATTTGCTAAAAACCATCGGTATCAGCATCATGTTCACCACGGCAACGGCCCGATCCCAGAAACTGTCAAGGCTCCAAGCTGCCCACAGCCCCCCATGGCCGGTCCTTCCACGCGTGCTGCGAAAGGCCGCACTGTTCACGCTGATCGGGCTGGGAGAAGGGGACGGCGAGGGGGCAGCTGCAGCAGACGGTGTCGGAGAAGGTGAGGACGTTCCTGCACTACTCGTTGTGCTACATCCTGTCGCCGGCACCGCCGTGCAGCCGGGCGGGCAGTCGGGTCTGCCGTTCCCGTACTGCGCGGGGCAGCGCCGCCCCGTGTTGTCGTTGCCCGACCCACAGGTGCCGTACGTACACGTAGTGGCACTGGTACTGCTCGTGCTCGGAGCGGGTGTTGGTGTCGGAGTAGGAGAACTTGTGGTGGAAGTTGGAGATGGTGTTGGAGTCGGCGAAGAAGAAGAGGAAGAACTAGTGCCACCTGTCAGCCCTTGAAAGCCGGTCACGCCGGCCCGGAGAAAGTACTGTGCGGTGGTCATGCTACAACAGGGCTTCAGCTGTTCCAAGTCTGCGCGGGACAAAAGCCCGTTCGCACTCTTGGTGCTGTCGTACAGCGCCTGCCCGTTGTTACTGGTCCAGAAGTTCGGAATCGCGCCGACGTTGCCCTTATGCACTGCAAAAGCATCGCACTGGTACTGGTTGTTATTGCGTGCTCGGCATGACAAATGAATTTGTCATGCTGGTTTACCTTGGAATGGAGATTTGTGACGCAGGATTGCAATTACTACGAGTACGATATTACTTTTGCAATGCATAGCCCTTCCAGCACTCCATCGGCGCCAGCTTGTACGCCGTGTAGGTCACGGTCGCTCCGTTCAAATTGGTGCCATCGAGCGAAGAGGTCGTTTTCTGCTCCACTTCCGGGTGGTAGTGATAGCCCGTTATGGTTATGCCGCCCCCGGTCGTTGTACCATGCTCGTGTCCGCCGCAAGCGTCTAGCGCCGTTGCTTGCCCGAGTTGCGTGGTTTTCGTGTACCTTCCGTACACATCGTACCCATCCAGGCTCCACCCGATCAATGGCGGGTGGCCGGTGGTTGCGTCGGTAAAGTCTGCCTCCGTGTAGAGGCACTTCGTCCCGAACGGGTCGCCGTGGTAGTGGTAGTCCTCCCCTTTCCCGCTGTGTGCGTTGCACCGGTCCACCTCACAACTGGTCCAGGTGAAGAGCCCCCGGTTGTTGTAGTTGGGGAACATGGGAATGCCGTCGATGGCGACGGCAATCGCCCCCGCGTTCGGCATGCCGGGGACGTTGTTCAGCGGATTCGCGTATCCTGTGCAAAAGTAACGCACTCGTACAAATGCAAGTCTTGCATTACAAATCTTGTTTCCAAGGCAAATCTGCATCACAAATTTTATTTCTCATGCTGAGGAAACTTGTAATGCATTCATACGAGTACGATACTTTTGCAATGCATATCGCGATGGTGTTCGACTGTCCGGCGGCTAGTTGTGTCGGGTTCAGGGGGATTTTGAACACGTTCAGCTGCGCCGCCGCCGTTCGCACCCGGCAGGCGGTATTCCCGCCGGGCGGGAGGGGGGTGGATTTCAAGTACAGGTCGCCGCCCGTCTGCCCGGGGTTGTAGGCTGGCGGTAACCCGGACGCGGCCACGATTAAATACTCGTCGTTGCAGTAAATTGCCTGAATCGAACTCCCAGCGTCACTCGTTCTCGCCGCCGCCAAGGCGGCGGCGCACTTGCTGTGGGTCGACACCGTGCATGTCTTGCACTGCAGTTGCGAGGAGACCACATTGGACCAGTCGGGCACATTCGTGTTAAACGTGCAGTCTGCATCCGAGCTGACGGTGCACTCAGAGGGGGAACAAGAGGTCAGTGAGTCGCAACTCGCGGTCGAGACGGCGGCATTGACGACGGAAAAGTGGGGTATACTACTTGTTGATGGGCCACCTCCGGGGAGTAAGTAAACCGAGATTACGTCGAGCAGGAGGGTTGGTCCCGGTTTCAGGAGTAGACACGGATGAAACGACAACCTCAACCTCATCTTCGTCGCTTTGCGCTCTCCTGGCCCCCCGTTGTGCTTATCCTTATGTCAATGTCTACTGAAGAGTAGCTGCCAAAAAAAACAATCACCTGTTTCTGTACGTATAAAACAGGAACTAGAGTACAACTCCTTGTCTGGAACAAGAAGCGGTACGTAAATTATTATATGACGGCCGACCGAAGCGTCAGGCGGGGACCGACATCAGCATCACACACCAACCACATTACTTACATCATCGGGGACACCACAAACACTATATCGAGACCTGCGAAAGGGAAAGAAGCACGGCAAAAGAGATCACACTCGCATTCTTTAATCTTTCTTCATGTCATCGCGGGGAGCCCAGCCTCCGGCACAACACAGATCATCACATTCGAATTCGCACACCTTTCCTCAGCAAAATACAGAAGTAAACCAAATCTGTAGTCGATAGTGGTGCTCTCGAATAAACCCCGGCCAAAAATTAAAATACTTTAAACCTAGGATCATCCTTCAGGAACAATATGCCAACACTGATAGATCATGAAGATCGCGACTGTTGTACACACGACTGTTTACACCGAGCGAATGCGAGAATCAATAGGGATTGGTAATGCTCAAAATCAAGCTTCAACGACATGTAAGATGGTGCGATCTTGTTGTTCGTCTTCATCCTCCACACTCACATCGCTAGTGTCCCCTCATTGGAGGTAATCTAGTGAAACACGTACACGATTGTGACGCAACGTGTTGGAACAGCATAGAGCAGCAAAATCTACTGACATTTGATTTCCATAGTACTGCACTTTGGGGAAAAACGGATACTTTCGACCACGTTCTTGTGGAGGATTTTCAGTGCGGATTGGACAGGTCGTACACTTGCCGCAGTACAACCGTGAAGCAACTACAAAAATGCATTTGCAAACCAAAAAGGAAACGGTAAAATGTGCATGTTCTTCAAAAAGAAAAAGAACAACCAGGATGCCTCAGCGATTCTTTTCTTTTGTAGTGTAGTCCTGCAAAAAGTCGATATTTCGTTTCAACATACTTAAAGCTGTATTCTCTGTCTTATTCATTCTTACCTAGTTTATTGTCAAATAGAAATACCTTTTGCTTTTCCACTTGCAGCACTTTCATTATCATTGTTCTGTTCGGAGTCGGATATGTCAGTTGTCGGATACAACTTCTACTTCTTCGTCTTCTACATCGCCGCGTCTTTTGAAAATTGTAGCTTCAGCACGGTCAACACATAATGCGTCGCTAGATGTCGCGTCCGCACTATTTTTTCCGTGATACATCATCTTCGCCAAGAGGTCATGCGAAAGTATTTTTCTTCCGCTTTATTTTTTCAACCGAGGAAGTTGAGGGTGAGGCTCTCCCCCTCTACTCAGCATTGTGCTCTGTCTATAGTTGTTTTCTGTATGATCCTCGTCGGCACCAAGCGCCTACAATTCGCCTTCTTCTTTTCTCGCTTTCACGTACAAAACGGCAAAGTGCAGGTCGTCAATAAGGTTCAACGCGTACTGATCCTTGAACAATTTGTAGTTATGGACTGGCGGAGGGCACAACCAAGGGCGCCGCAGCACGACAGGACGAGAGGACGCTGCGCTCCTCCTCACTGGGGGCGGGAAAGCCAAAGCACCAGCAGGAGCCTCAATATCTTCTTCCGTGGATGCGGTACTACCGTGAAGATACTGGACGTGTTGCGGAGAGGGGGTGTGTAATGAAGAGTACGCTGGTGCACCACTACCGCTACCACCGGCCACCGCCACCATGGTTTGTGCAAGTGGTGCCGCTGCTAGGAATGTTGCTGCTCTGGGAAATATTTGTGAAGACGAGGACCTTCTACTCCTAGCGCCGCCAACTGTTGTACTAGTACTTCCACGTCGCACCTCCGATTCAGCGGAAGCTTCGTCAGCTGCGCCATGGGCAGTAGATGAAGGCTGACAGAACCGTCTTCCGTTGATTCCGTCGATGTTAATCCAGTCCTGCACGATGGAAAACTCTTGCACAGGCACCTTCGGCCGTTCCAAGAGGAGTGCTAGAAACCTCTTCGCCAAGGCGTTCAGCTTTTCACCAAAGGGGTCCTCTGGCGGAGATAGTTCTCTTTCAATTTCTTGCTCCACGTGGCCCTCACGGCCAGCATTTTTACTAATCTCCTCGTGACGTAGTTCATCACTATTTTGTAGTGATTGATGCAGCTCGACGTCCTGCTCTTCATAGATTTGGCCCTGACCCATACAACACCGCAAAGAATCCAAGAGAGAGCTGCAGAGTTGTGACGTTGAAGATGGAGGAGCTCCTGGTGCAGAGGAAGATGATGCGCTAGAACCCAGAAGCTGCTGCTCCTCAGTTCCTCCCAGTGTTTGTCCAGAATTTGTGGCGGACATGCTAGTTGTAGTTCCTGAGCCACCTCCACTGCTCGACGGTGACACGTGGGCAGGCGAAGCTGCAAGCGCCTCCGCGAACGCGGTCCGGCACGTTTCCCAGCATGGCAGCTTTCCGCATGCGTACAAACAATCGTCGTAGGGTTCGCAGCAATTTTCCACAGTCCCGTCAGCATTGATCAGGCAGAAATCGCAGGAGCAGCGCTGCTTTGCCATTTCTTGCAGTGGCCGACGCCGGTGGGAAAGAAGCTCAGCTTCCTGATTAGCAGCTCCTTGCTCCGCTCCATCGTGGACCGCAGCTCCTATTCCACTCGCGTCTGAGTTATGAGCTGCGACATCGTCTGGCCACAAAAACCCGAGGTCGGCTCCAGGAGTTCCTTGTCCCAAAACCATCCTGCATGTTCTGTGCGAAGCACAGGATAACCATGTCCAGGTCAGCGCCTGGCTTAAGCAGGGTCCGATCGTCTCGTGAAAATGCTGCAGACACAGTTTCGCACTTTGCATTTCTACGGGAAAAATATGCGAGGGTAGGGGGCCCGGGCAGCAGGTCGGGGCAGCTGCTGCACCCCCGTGCGTCGAGGGACCACACCAGCTCACGCCGCCAAGACACGCAGAGGTGTACATGCCGCAGCAGGTGCAATAGAGCGCGAGACAGGCCAGGTCGGAGCAGATCGGCACCGCGATCTTATTGCAGAATTCCGGGGCGTCCTGGTTGTATTTCAGGCAGCAAAAAGCGGACGCGCACAGGAAGGGGCAGCTCCAGACGGCGCACGCACGCCAGCACGACGCCTCACAGTTGTGATCCCCGCAGCAGCAGGGGTCGGGGGCAAGCGCGCAGTCGTTGTTGTGCCACCGCTCGATAGGATTCGGATTCCACTCGGGGTGGTCCTCGCCGCCATGGTTGTAAACTGCGGCGTTGACGTGCTCCGGCCAGTAGAGGCAACGTTTAGGACAGGGCGAGCACGACTCGACTAGCGCATCGATGCTGCCGTTGCAGTCAGCAACTTGGTTTCTCACCCACTCGCCGCAGCTGCTCGACGCCGCGCGGTTGTTTCGCCGCAGACGACGGGCGCGCGGGGGGGGGCACTCCGGTGGCGGTACTAGTACTCGGCGCTGCCGTTGCAGTTGCCTTGGCCTGGGGTTTCGCCTTCGCAGTCGGGCCAATTTGCATTTGATGTGGTGGTGCAACACCAGCTGTGTTGCTGAGCGCGTGGTCTTGAGGATTCACTACACCCTGCTGGCTTCCTGCTCCTGTTAGAAGTTGTACCGTCTCCAGCATTTGTTCGTTGTGCTGCGCGGACTGATCTGCGATCAGTAGGTCCTGATACCACGAATTGTGCGGAAATCCGTTGTAGTACGAAGGGCCGCTGAAGATGTTGTAATGATACTGCTGGGCGGCACCGGGGATTATTGGAACACCTGCTTCTCCCGGGAGGTGGAGCTGTGACGGAGCCACACTAGCAGCAGGCGTCGAGGGAGGTGCAGGAGAGTAGATGTTGCCAGGAACAGAAACTCCATGTAGAACGCTGTTCGACGATGTTGAGGACGCAGCAGCACCCGCCGATGCTCCCACACCGGCCCCGCGTCGAGTCCGCTGCGTGACTCTTTGCTCATCGGCCAAAACTCGTTTGGCATTGGCAACGAGAATTCCCAGAATCCACTTCACGGTCTCCAGGGCTCCCTGGTCGATAACGCGGTCCACCATAGACATCCGGCGATAGAACAGACCGGAGCTCTGTGCAGCTGCTCGTTGTTCCGATGGCTTTACCATCTGATTGCTTATGTACACTTTGTCGTCCGCCTGATCTTCCATAGCTTTCCTTGCCTTGCGTTTCGATTTCTCTATGCGCTCCACGATTCGCTGCCACCGGCGCTTTCTGCGTTTGATTATTTGAATGTGGAAAGGGAGATTTTGGTTTTCATGTCCTCCTGAGTGCGAGAGAGAATTCGTAGGCGCGCTTGTAATTCCTGTAGAAGTTGTAGACGTAGTGAAGATAGTACTAGCACCAGGGTCCTCGTCTGGTCCTGGAAACGAACCTCCGCCGCTTTCGATTTCGTCATTTTCTTCTGCAGGGAAAGATTTACTCAACCAAGAATCAATTTCAGCAATAGAGACTGGCTTTCTCGCGCGCCAGCGGGGGCAATGGAGACGGGTTTCTGCCTCTGCGCCAAGTCTTGATTGCTGCGGGTCCGGCCTGTCTTGAAAATGGTGCAACATCGGTGCAGGAGCTTCTTGTGCAGGATCTTCGTGCAGCTCCGCCGAGGTAGGAGGTCCTTGGATTCTTATCCTGGCAGCACTGATATCTGGAGAAGCTTCTGCATTGTTCAACACCGCGCTGAAGGAAACATCCTCGAGCTCAATGTCTTCGTACCCGGCTCTGTGCATCGGTAGCAAATCGGAATCCTCCGGATTGCCTTGTCTGCACTGCGCACAGCCGATCCGTGCGAATTCCGACTTTGCCCCGCTCGCATGGCACTCGTCACAAACGAAATGCCCGCAGAAGTGCACGAAGATCCTCCGGTCCGGATCCTCCTTGTCGTTCTCGAGCGCGTGAAGATGCAGCGGCCTCTGACTCTTGTTCTGGATGTGCATGCTATTCTGGTCACCTTCTGCTTCTCCGCTGTGGTCAGATAGAAGAGAGTGGAACAGACTGCGGATGTTGCCTTGCTCCTCCACTTCTCGTTCGGGTTCGCCTTGTCGGGCTGTAGAGGTGCCTGCTCCCGGTCGACCAGCAGCATCGTGGGTTTTTCTTCCGGCTTGATGTTCCAGCTGGCCATCCTCGCCGCCTTGCGGCTCGACAGCAGCAGGACGCGAATTTTCCGCGAGTTTGCTCGTGTAACAAATGGGACAAGCGATATCCTGTTTCAACTCCGGTTCCCCGTCATATTGCAAGTACTGGAGGAGGTCGTAGAAACGGTAATCGTCTGCGCTGAATCTTGTTTTGGATGTTGTCGATGTGGTCCTCTTCCTGCGAAGATTTGAGTATTGCTTGTGATCTCCATTACTAGCACGATTAGGATTAGGACCACCTTCATCACCTTCACCTTCAGCTTGCTCGACTCGACCACGACCTCCACCTCTGACATCTTGAGCAGGGCTCCTGTACTTCTTCTTCTCGCCCATCGTCTCCTGGGCGGGTGGAGTGGCCTCTGCGGCAGCTGCAAGCGAAGCAGGTCCGTCGCTGCTACTTGTTGCTTTCGACGTCGTCCTTGATGCCTCATCCTGCAGAAACAGCGGGACTGGCCGCGCGGCCTGAACTACGCCCGCTCGAGGTGCGCCGGTGGCGGAGGTCGCGGTAGACAAAAACGGAGTGCCGGCCCCACCGCCACCTCCGAAAAACGAGGAAGACTTCCGTGATAAGGATAGAGCTTGGCTCGACGAGCAGAACATATCGTGGCGCAACGCTAGCAAAAATACCAGCACCAGATGAACTGCGGCGCTGCGGCATCGGGGGTGCTGTGAGCAGGCTGGAAAAGATGAAACGACAGAAATTCCGTGCATTTTGCCTGCAAATAAAGCGACACCAACACTTACACTGAGCAAAAATGAAATGAAGCGAAAGTAACAGACGTAAGCACTACAATACAGCTTCAATAATCAATTTGAATCTTTTAAATCCGGTATGGTTAAAGTGTATTTGCAAATTCGAAGTACCAATACGCATCGGTCGGTATTGGAAATTTATCATGCTTTTGCTTCTATGTCTAGTATTGGAAAAGGTCAGCTGGAGCAACTTACTATGCAAGACAAACAAAAGTTGACAAGACATAGAGGAAGAACAGCAACATTTTTTGTCGACGCGAACCTCGTCGCTATCGCTTTTTCTCATCAAGATCAGTGGCAGATGCCACGGCGCAGTAGAAGCGTCTTTTTCAAATGTCTTGATCGTACGTGCAATTCATAATATTCATCTCGTGGTCCACCTGCAATGTTGGGATTATTCGCTCTTCTGCTGTACTCGTACTGGAACTGTGGAAAAAGTAAAAGACTCGCGCTTCCTGCTGCTCGCAGTTGTAATATCATGCTAGTACTACTAGATGATTAATGCTGATGTTAATGTCATGATCAACCTCCGCCGCGAACTTCTTCCGCCGCACGGATCGCCGCTGTACGGTGATCTAGGGAAAAAGAGATTTCTGGACCACCTCTTTGTTGAGGAGTTTTCTGCACCCCCACTTTCTGCTCGCCTGGTGCTACCGTGTTCTTCTCGTTTCTTGCCAGGAGTGCCTCTTCGCGCAACTTCTTCGCTAAACAAATTTCCCGCGCCATCTCCGCTGCGCTCTGCGCATTGCCGGTGAGGATCGCGCGCTCCAGTTGCGTTGCAAGAGAGACCGCGAGTTCATCGAAGGACTCATCAATATTACCTGCGGGCTGTTCTGCGCTCTTTCGTTCAGACTGAGACGTAGCAGCTACCCCGCTGGTGCTATTCATAATTTTCGTATGCCTTTCGTGACGTCCGCTTTTGCGATCTTCAGACCACAACTCTTCTGTACCATGACACGGTGAACTACTTATTGCCACGCTGCTAAGGAAGTTGAGCTTTGCTTGATTTAGCGGCCTTATTTCGCCTCTTCACTTTGCTAGTACTTTCTTGAGATATACGTAGATGAAGACGCAGCTTCATGAAAGATGACCGCCAATACAGCCTTGCATGTTGTTTTTAAGTACTTACGTTAATCATACTACATTTACTGACCACGACGAAACAAACACATC
>JACKZZ010015328.1_pt1 | contig 17229 bp, 21 predicted proteins | sample 8027871 | NCBI WGS metagenome assembly JACKZZ01 (sample SAMN15724774, study PRJNA655200) | protist metagenome | isolation source: fluorescence activated cell sorting (FACS) single amplified genomes of... | place: USA: West Boothbay Harbor, Gulf of Maine | collected 2000-07-19
GAACTTCTGTTCCCAGGTGTCCCCAAACCCGCAAGACCGTTGGCTATTAAGCCGCTAATCTTAGTTGAGAAGAACCAACTGTTAGGTCAGCAAATCCCAATGCTTTTTTATTAGCATTTATAAGATAACCCGATTACGTCGGAATAATCACGATGAACTCCAGATAGTTTTAACTGTCAATCGATCCTAGTTCACCCCCTCAAAGCACACCTAGATGTGTTTCAAATGAGTGGTGGAGGTGGTCGGTACTGCCCCGACGTGTTGTCCAGGTATTTTCTATCCATCAACATTCATGCAAGTATTTAAACACATTTTTGGTATTCTGTCAAGAGGTTGACATTTATTTTGTTAAATGCTAGTATAAGGATATGCCAAAAAACAGAAAATTTATTTTTACAGACAAGACAGCACCCGCTGAAGAGCAGGTCAAGGAGATAGAAGCACTTGGATATAGACGAGCAGTTAGGTCATATCAAGGAAGTTCTAAAGCAAAATTTGTGGAAGTAGAATGGACCACTAAAGGTGGCGAGGAATTCTACAAACTACAAAAATTACCTCTGGGTCGATCTAAAAAAATAAGTAGATAACATTATTTTTCTCCTCGAGAGACGAATAAGTATCGATAGCTCATGGATCTACAAATAATCAGTAAACAGAATCCCAGATATTCTATAGTTGACAAGAACGGGTGGCTTACACCGGGACTGGTAAGAGGATGGTTCCTACTCACAATTAAATTTGAATCTGAAAAAATAGACATCGACGATGTCATCATCAATGGGGAAAGTATAAAACATTGCATATACACCGGAGTGTTTGAAACAGCCAACGGTGAAAGACACTTTACGCCTTCATTGTGGGAACCGGGCAAATGGACAATTTGGCTACACCCAAACGTAGGACATTATCTGCAATCAATGTTCACGCAAATTAACAACGGTGATTATGGAAAAGATCTAGACGAATTGTATCTGCACACCGTGGACATTCCCACTATAATAGATGACAGGTATCCAAAGCACATAAAAGATTATTTTGTAAAGGGGTATGGACCAAGATGGTGGAACAGGGCCAACATCAAGGATCTTCCGTACAAGGTGTTACATGGTGATTTTGATAGTTTAGATAGAGAAAAGATACTGCACGAAACAAAGCAATTGCCACACAAGATGGAATACAGGCAAGGGTGGAATGCAATCAGTTTGAAAAAGCGAGATGACATAGGTTTACCTGTGGTTGATTATGCAGATTTAAAAATGCCCGAAACAGAAAAAATGCTTCGCCTGGTGGGTTACAAGTCTGTCCTAAATGTGAATTGGATTGGTCTGGATCCTTTCCATTCGTTGCCCATGCATAGAGATGACATACAAAACATCAAGCAAATGGATGAACAGGAATCTGATCTGTTCACAGGGTGTGTTAGATTTTACTGGAACATCAAGAAAAATGATAATTTTAAATTCAAAATGGGGGAGGCAGGAATACTACCCACGGGTAAACCTCTGTTGATCAACCCAACAAGATATGCTCATTGTGTGGTAAATGATTCAAACGAGCTCAGAGAATCCATACAGGCCTGGGGCATCTTATAAATACTTTTACAACGCCGCTTTGCGACGTCGGAATCAACAGGACGCCTGAGTTACACTCTTTACTGTTTGACAGAACGCCCTTCCGTATGGTATAATAACCCTAGTACAAATTTAAATTAAAAACTAGGAGAATATCATGAAGATAATCACAGCGTTGTTGATCTCACTCACATTTGCAACAACTACATGGGCCAAAGAATTCACCATGGCCATACAACCAACATTTGGTGCACATCAACACATAGGATACGAAATAATCGAGAGACTGGAAGCACAAGGCATAACAGTAAACACGGTACCAACAAAATCATCTATCAAAGGTAATGCACTTCTGATGAACAAAACAATCGATGTGAACGTGGGATCGATCACTTCGTTCATTGTGTTAAATGGCAAAATGCCCGGACAAGGAAAACTGTTGTCTGGCATAGGACACTACAAGTATTTTTTACAATGCACACCCGATATCAAAACCATGCAGGATGTAAAAACAACAAAAATTGTAACGTCGGGCAGGAACACGTTAGAACATCACACAATAAGATGGTTGGCTAAAGAAAATTTCAATGATCCTTATGCGTTCGACGAAAATTTTGTAACAATGAAAAGACCGCAAATTTGGCAAATATTACAGGCCGGTTCACAAGATGTCAAATGCGTAATGACCGGAGCACCGTTACAGAACAAAATACAGGACGAGCTAGGGTTCGTCACGGTTGCAACGAGTGACGTCGAGAAAGGTATAGCAGGATCATACAATGCATACTGGACAAGGACAGAGTGGGTTGAACAAAATCCGGAACTGGCAGACGCCTTTATAAAAACGGCAGTGGAAGTGATCCGTGATTACAACGAGGATCCAATGCCGATCTTGGAAAAGTTCATTGCCAAGGACAAGATGAGCATAACTTCAGAATATCTGCAAAAAGGACACGCGAAAAACCAAGCGGTGTTTCATTCAGACCTAAGAGGTGCAGAATATTTCAATGATTTCCTTTATGAAATTGGTTATCTTAAAGATAACAAGGGTGACATTGTAGGAATGATCTATAAAGAAGAAGCATTAAAATAATGCAGTTGTTGTCTGTTGTTCCTATCAGAAACAATGTAGAGTTGTTCAAACCTACAACTTTACATTTACGACCCGGTGAGGTCAAAACACTGATGGGATCATCGGGAATAGGAAAAACTAGCCTATTGGAATGCATCTCAGGTGGTTGCAAATACAGAGGAAAGATAAAAGACAACAAAAATATCTTCAGGGTGTTCCAGGACACGAATCAACTGTTTCCATGGATGACTATAAGAGAGAATTTGATTCTGGTTGCAGACATTAATTGGTCTGGGATAGCAAGACAGTTAGGACTAGAACAACACCTAGACAAGTATCCGGAACAGTGTTCGGTCGGGCAGAAACAAAGATTCACTTTGATCCGGGCTCTACACAGCGACAGGGAAATACTGTTGTGCGATGAACCGATGAGCGGGGTCGATGATGCCACGGGCAAAGAGATAGTTAAAGAATTCAAAAAATTAGTAAAAAAATCAAACAAAAAAGTTTTATGGGTTACTCACAACCCCAAAGAAGCAAAACAACTAGGGAAGGTTATAAAAATAAAAGGAAAATAATGAACGGTATAAAAAGTTTTGCAATTATCCTGATAGTGTGGCAGTTGTTGTCTATGATTATAGGTAACAACTATATCTTGCCAGGTGTTGATAAGTTGTTATTTGAGTATCCACAACTGCTCAATGATTCTAGATTTATAGGTGCATTGACCGATAGTGTATTTTTTTTAATAAAAACTTGGGTGCTAATATTGTTGCTATTATTTTTTGTTGTCGTTATATCTGTCTTGAGTAAACAGTTCAGGTTTATCTTTAAAAGCCTGTGTGCATCTCTACAACCCACTCCGACTTTTGCATGGTTGCCGGTCTTTATGCTCGTGTTTGGAGTAAATGAATTAACAATGATACTACTCATGATTTTTGCCACGATATGGATGGTCGGGCTCAACATGATAGTTTCCCTAGAACAATCCATGATAAAGTGGTCAAAACACTGTTCTAACTTGAGATTGGGAGTCATAGACAGCATTGTAAAGGTCTACCTTCCTAGTTTACAACCATTATTGGTTGCTAACTTCAAGACATGCTGGAATCTCAGTTGGAGGATATTGATAGGGATAGAAGTTGTTTTTGGCACAATTGGCAATCATTGGGGGATTGGAACTTACATGACAGATGCCAAAGACATAATGGAAACGACTACCATGTATGCAGTGTTCATGATTGTGATCATGATCGGTATTGCGACAAACGAATTTTTTAATTTGATAACACGAGAGGGAAAAAATGTTTAAAATTATTAAAGTGAGGGGTGACTGGAAAGAAGAACTTAAATTCTATGAAGACAACTGCGATAGGAACTATCTCAACAAAACTTTGAAAACTATCAAGAAGAAAAACAGTTGGAAATCACTAAACAAACACAACATTGTTCATCACAGGCAAAACATTAAAAGGAATTCCAGGGGATTCGTTGATCCAAAAACGATGCCTGTGTTAGAGAAACTGAGAAAACTAACTGCCCTTAATGATTGCCAACTGTTAATCTTGAGGTACGTGCAAGGTGAAACGAACTTATATCACAGAGATTACATTCCAAGTTATGATCATAAAGAAAGAAAAGATATAAAATTAAAAAAACAGGACAAACCTTTTAACGAGGACTATGAAAGAATTATGCTGATGTTAGAAGACAGAGCTCCAGGACAGTTTATGCAAATAGGAAATAAAATGATCAACAATTGGAAGGCCGGGGAACTTTACATATACGAAGGTAAAGATATTTTCCATTCAGCGGGAAACTGTGGAGATTCGCCTAGACTAGTTCTTCGTATTACAGGAAAGCCCACAGAGGGATATAAAAAGTTTTTAAGCAGAAAGGAGATCAGGTTATGATAGTAGATGTTGTCACACAGACACCTGGTGATTTTGAAAAGCCAAGCACACAGTTCAAGACAAAAAAGTACAGAACAGTATGGTTCTTGGATGACTTCAAACTGGCACAATTTTTTGAAGTCAACGGCAAACTAATAAAAAACTGGAAGACGGGTGACATGAAGACTTTCAAAGCCGGACAAACTTACACTTCTCTGAATTGTTCTTTGGATACTAGATCTTTTGTTGTCGTGTATCACGATGAAAAGTCTGTTACTAAAGCACAGATCAAGAAAGCATTAACAAAGAAGTTGAATGCATAATCGGGTCGGTTGGTATGTGGATGAGACCTTCTTTGACAACAAGGTCAGGGCTCTAGAATATTGCGACTGGCAAGTAGAAAAAGTTAAATTCCATTACAAGAATGATCAATTAGCCAACTATGATTTCAGTGTAGAGCCAAAACATTCTTGGAACGAGCTATTGGTCAAGAGTTGCCGTAGGATAAGAGATTCGGCCGACTACGTGTCATTATGGTTTTCCGGTGGAGGTGACAGTTCGACCATACTAAAGACCTTCGCAGACAATAACATACGTCTAGATGAGTTGATATTTTATGATAGGGTGTACAAGGTGTATGACTACTGGGACACAGAGAGTGCTTATATCAAAAAACAGATGCAGGAATTTCGCAAATTGCAACCGCACTGTAAACTGACAGTGCTGAACATAGATTACGACAATGCAGAAGACTTCTACAAAAAATTCAAAGATCAATGGATCTATCAACCCTATGCCAACATCAGGTTCAGCAAGAATCTACGGTGGCACTTCGTAGACAGACATACCGAATTAAAGAAAGCAATAGACAAGGGAAACAGGATAGACATCTTTGGCAGGGACAAGCCAAAGTGTATACTGTGGGATGACAAATGGTGGCTTACTTTTTTTGATTCATTCGAGTATGACACCTACCATGCAGGGTTCCACCATTTTTATTGGGATGATCTTGATATCTTATGCAAACAGGCACACATGGCTGTGAATTTTTTTGAGACGAACAACGACCCGGAATCGTTTTGTCATCGGGTACAGAAGAACACCCCCGGTCCCGTCTATCTAGAATATTGCAAAGCAATAGGAAGAGACATACCGATCGATCAGTTTATAGCCCAGGGCTGGAACAAGGGTTCCAACAACCCCGCCGCACCCGGGTATGAAAGTGCTAAGATATTATCACATGCTAAAACTGATGCTAAACAAATTTACCAGCATTACACAGGGGGGTTTGAGTACATAAAAGGCAAGTTTGACATGGGGGATCAGCAAGAGTTTATAGGAAACATCCTGGGAGAAAAGTACATGCTGAGGCCTGTGCGTAGTAAGTAATCATATGAAGAAGTTTTGTGCAATACCGTGGAACGAATTGGTTTATGGGAGCCAGATGAATTACAGCGTCTGTTGTAAATGGCAGGAGCACGACGATAAAAATACCAACAGTGATAAACCCGCGGTGGAACATTATAACAGTGCGAGGATGAAAAATTTGAGACAGCGTTTCATAGAAGGAGCACCCATACCTGAATGCAAGGCGTGTTGGGAAGATGAGGACAATGGTAGATTTAGTATGAGGATGAGAAGGAACCAGCACTATTACGGCAAGGCCGACATCAGCATCGATGACGATGTTGTAAAGAACGTCGTACAGCAGACCGTCGACGGAGGATATAACACCAACGACCTACACGGTTTACACATAAGCACGGGTGACAAGTGTCAATTGAGATGTGTAGATTGTGCACCTGCCTACAGCAGAAGCATTTTGAAAGATTATAAAAAGTTAGGATGGGATAAAAATTTCAAGGCAAGGAGGCATGTAACACAAGTGATTGACTTGAGGCAAAGAGAACAAGCACATTGGGACAGCATAAGAGAGAACTCGCGAAACCTAAAGATAATAAGGTTAACGGGTGGTGAACCCAGCATCAACAACAATTTTGTAGATTACTTGAAGTGGTGTGTGAAAAACAAGATTGCACAAGAAGTGGAGATTCATATACCAACAAATGCCGTTAATGTCAAAGATAGTTTTTTAGAACCATTAAAAGAGTTTAAAAAAGTAATGTTTAGTTTGAGTGTTGACGGGGTCAACGACCTAGATGAATACGTGAGATATCCCACCAATTGGTCAAAAAAGATAGACAACGTTGAAAAAATGATAAAACTGTTCCCACACAGTAACATACACACAGTAGTTTACGCATTAAACGTTTTTAATCTTGAAAACATTTACAAATTTGGTGAGCAATATCCAATAAATCATTCTATAGAGTTGCTGACCTACCCGGACGAGTTGAGTGTGAGACACCTGCCAAATCATATCAAAGACGAAGTAATAAAAAAATTACAACCTTTGTTATCAGAAACTTCAGCCTCAAAAAATATCCATGATTTAGATAAAAAGCAGTATTCATTAAATGGCCTGTCAGCAGTGGTATCTAGGTTACGTGAGCCTGGCACAGAAGAGCAATGGCAAAAATGCAAGTCGATAGTCAAGGCATATGACACCATCCGGAAGAAACCTCTCAATAGTATCTTAGGACGAAATATATTCTAATCACGAACAGTTTAGACAAAGTGTTCGAGGAAGTAATAGGAGTAAGGACTGGACCATCTAAGGTCAACCATGTCGGTTGGTTTTATGATAATTTGTTTCTGTTCGTTGGTCCAGTTGGTAAAATGAGATAAGCAACTAAAATTATTAATTCTAAAATCTGATATTATGATATGATTTTCGTGTATGTTTTTTATTTCTAACACAGATCTATCCACTTGTATAGATTCTATTAAATCGAATTTCGTGAATAAGGCCTTTCCGTAAAACTCATTTGTTAGATTGTTAACTCCCACACCATTGAATTTGATCTCGATGACCGGGTGATGTGTCTTTTTGATTCTTTCTATCTGTAGGAAAATTTCTAAATTTCTATTCATCGTTGATGTCCTTGAATCTCTTGTAACCCCAATAGTAAAACACGTCTAGCCAGATTAAATTAACTAGATAACCTAGTACAGTGAATTGCACACCCATGAATTGAGGAAGTAAAACCAATCCTATAAACAAGAAAAAAATATAGTTTGAGATCCTTTCGTTTGGTACCCACCAGTTGAGCCAATTATACATTTTGCAATCCTTTCGATAATAGATTAATTAGATGTTCTGTTGATCCTAGATAATAACTTTTGGTTGTTCCCACGTGTTCGAGTAGTTGTGTAAAATTTTTATACTTGGCGGAATTGATCATTCTCCTGTCCATGGGCAAAGCAATTTTTGGTCTTGGTAGGCAACCAAATATGTTGAATCTATTTTCTTCGGTGGATAGGTTTGGATCTCTAGCATGGATATAACTTAGAGTTACTTCGGGACTCCAGTTCAACACAGTCATTGGATGGTTATCTTTGGCTAATAGTAGTTTTATCAAATCTGCTTCACTCTGTAAATATCCTTGCTTCATGTTTCCGTCTTTGTCCTTTAAGGTAGGATCGTGTTCTTCCTCATACATTATTGGATCGGGGATATAAAGCTCATTGAATCCCATTCCGGTCAAGAGAGCACCATTTCTTTCGTTCACGTGATCTAAAACATGTTTCACTGTCACAGAACCTGCAGTCATTATACTACAGAACTTTTTTGCATGATTTATCAGATCCTCGACATACTCGTCTTGTACGATGTTGATGATCGTGGGTTCGATCTTGTTTATCCTACACCAACGGTCTGCCCACCATGTGTCTAACAAGTTCTCTTTGTTTAGAGTAACGATGATAGGTGTAAAAGGTATTTTAAGTTTGACCAAAGTGTTGGCAACATGTTCACTATCTATGCCGCCACTCATGGCAAGATAAAGTTCCTTCCCATGGTATTCATAAATGTCTGCTACTGCATTCTCTGTTGCTTTATGAAACGGAATTACGGAACTGTTTCCTGTCGGTCTTAAAAAACATTCAAAATCATTTTTGGGGTAGGGATTTTGATAACTCCTATTCCATTTGTATTTGATCCAGTTGTCTTTGCCATAACCTGGCAGAGAATTATAATCCATTATTTTTTAACCAATTTATATAATGTGTTTTTTGTTTTTCTAAGAACTTTGATTGAAAATGAGGAACGACTGATTCGGATTGTACCTTGTCTTGTCCCCATGCTGTTTCCCATATATGACAATTTAATTCCCAGTTCTTTTCTGAATACCTCGTGTCTCTGTATTTGTAAACTGTAACATCGGTCTCAGTGTCGCTGATTGGGTTACACACTGTATTGAACCAGGCACCTGGAAAATACTCCAACATCGTGTATGGATAAACACAAAACCAAGCGGCTCCATGCTTCCTATCTTTGTCTTCCTGCAACATGGTTTGACCGAATTCGTTGTTTAATTTTTCTTTATTGTTCGGGGCATATTGTACAGATGAATTTTCTAATATCTCCCACTCGACTTCCTGTACTGACAGTTGATCGTATATTTTTGGATGCACGACCGGAAGATGATCCATGTCTAGGAATATGTTTATGATGTCCACATAATTTGCCTTTACCTTGTCCACACGCATTTCTTCTAATGAAAGGTGGTCACTTTTGATGTAGTCTATTGTGGGTAGGTCGTGTTTTTCAGAAAACAAATATCCATTCCATTCGAACACTTCTTTGGTCTCGAGTTTTTCTTCGTTCATGCACCAGTGTGATGTGCTTCCGGAGGCTATAGGTTCTCCTTTGTTGTCGAAGGACCATCCGTGATACGGACACAGCCTAGTGTTTTTACCATCTGTGTCTTTGAAATATGAACCTTGGTGTGGACAAATGTTGCTGTAAAGTTTGTATTGATCGTCATTCCTGTTCAACGACCAGTTTTTTAAATGTGGTAAAACTTTCCACGAGTTATTTTTCAAATCATTCTTGTGTCCAATTAACATAATATTGATATTTATTGGGTGTTATGAAAGTGTATCGACGTCTTGAAACAATGCAATTTCTTTTTTTATTATCTCGACATCGTTGTCGTTCATGTTTCTCAGCAGGGTCTTTGATTTTGCATATACACTGCCTGCCGTTGATAACCCCAACGTGTTTAATGAATCATCTATTATCTGTTCTGCAGATTTTCCAGCATCGGAAATTTTGTCTTTGATTCTAACATCTTTCAGTGCTTTTTTTGAAACTGAGTTGACATCTGTGTAATCGATAACGTCAGGCAGACCTCTCAGTTTCATGACGCTGTCCACTATCTCACTGATCGATGAGTCCGAAGAGGGATTGTGATATAAGGCATTGTTGTTTTTTGAATTGACCTCATAGTCGTTGAAATATGCCTGCCAGTTGCTGTCCTGTGCAACTACGCTCATTAATTCTCTCAGGGTATCGTCCGCGGCCAGTGAAGTGTACGCCAGTGTGTTAGATAGTGTTTCGATGTAGGTCCTGATACTTGTAATGTTGCTGTTTTCTAGTGACACTTGCACGTTGATTTCCTCACACATTTTTGATATGTTGTTCCTGTGTGTTAGGTACGGTTCACTTGCCAATGCTGTGTTGAAATTGGTGTGTGCCGTTGCCACTGCGTTGCCAAATGTGTCCAGTGTCTGTTGGAAATCTGTCGAGTCCGCGACCACACTGTTCACGAAATCTTTGAGATTGTCGTATGCCGTTTCCAATACCGTCTCCTGTGCTAGGTTGGCGTCAACGATAAATTTGATTGATCCTATCAGTGAAGCAAATACACCAGATGCAACACCGTCTGTGGTCTTAACAAATATGTTGTTTAATGTTCCCAAGTGGTCGTTCACGCCTCTGCTCTTTGCCGACGCCGACACACCATACAATTCGGGTATCAGTGTTTGTAATCCTTGTACTGTTTGTAATATTTCTATGAAACTGCCCTGTCCTTGGTCACCTGTTAATATATTTGGATCTCCGGGTATTATAGAACCATCGATAATTTTAGCACTGTGCCTCACAAGCTCTTCCAGTGTCCTGCCAACATTAATTTGTGGTTGATTGTTTATGGTATCCTTGAGGTCATTCTTCTGTGATACAGTCAGCACTGTGTTGCTATCTATAGACGAATCAAGTTGTGATCCTTTTAGTACCCATCCTATCTTGAGTGGATCGACCGCGTTTATCAATGTCTGGTTCGAGAAGTTTGGTGTGTTTTCCACCAGTGATAATAATCCTTTGTTTATTGCCATGACTTATCCTGCGAACACGTTAGGTGATCCACCTATCATTCTTCCTCTGTCTGCCGAATCTCCCCTCCTTGCGACTGGCTTGCCCTCTGCGAACACCTGTCTGGATCCGCTATTGACTTTGGCCGGATGTCCCACACATCTTGCAGGACAACAAACTAGTATGGTATGTGGAAGTAATCTGTCACCGGGTCTGAGAACTCTCCTGCCGTTGATGAACACTGATCTTGCCGTGGCACTACACCCTATTGATGTGGTACAGGCGTGTCCTGTCCTGGCCCTGTCTATTCTGTCTCTTGATACTGCTGGCATATCAGTATTTATGGTCTCGAAATGTGTGTGTTTTTAATGTTTAAGACCACCGTTACGTAATTTCTTGTTGATCTCTATGCTGGTCTCTAATTGTGTGAATGGTGTGTTCAATATCTCTCTTGCGAACCACGCCAACGCACTGGTGTCTTTGGGGAAACACGAACCCGCGTAGCCTCGCTGGCCGTCATGTCCAGGCACCCGCATGTGTGTGGAACCTATTCGTGGATCTGTCTGAATAATTTTAGTGAACGTTTCCCAATCCTCTCCCTTGGCCGCCTTGAGGACATCATACATCTCATTCATGAAAGTTACTTTCGTTGCGAGGAAACTGTTAATACAGTATTTCACCATTGATGCTGTCACGAGGTCTGTCCTGAAAACCGGGCAGGGTTCACATTGGCTGTGCTTGTGATAGATGTCCTCCACCTCCATGGTGTCTGCGTCAGTGCCGCCAAACACGTGCATGGGTGGATTACAGAAATCATCGATGTAGTTCTTCTCTGTGAGGAACTCCGGGTTGTACACCACCTTGATGTCTATGCACTGTTCCTTGATGTTCTGTAGTTTGTATGCTGGCACTGTTGACTTGACGATCACAAGCGAACCTTTGTTCTTGTTCAACTGTTGCATCACCGTTTCCAGTATCTCTGTGTTGCACTCTCCCGTCTCCAACATGGGTGTTGGCACTGCAACGAATACTGCGTCAGGCCTGAACTTGATCAGGTCCTCGACGGTGTTGGTGCTGTTGTGTTTGGGGTCTACTATGAACTTCTGCACGTCCTTTGTGAATCCATGATCCACTGCTGTGCCTACGAAGCCATGTCCTACAATTCCTAGTTTCATAACATATATTATACTTGGAAATTTTAGAAATGTCTATATCTGATTATATGATAGCAAAGGCAGAAACAGCAACAATTGCCATTACCACTGCTAATACGCCAGCGACCGTGTATATCTTGTTAATCATATACAATTATCATTGTTTTATTACCTCTCTCAGTTTAGATTTAGGAACATCGATATTCCTTTTAGCACAAACTTTTTCTATTATGCATTGATCACAATCAGGATTCCTTGACACACACTGTTTCTTTGCGTGTGTGATCAACCACATGTGAGCTCCATACTTGTATTTGGCCGGTGTTGTTGTGTTCACTGTGATGGAGGCCTTGCCTTCGTCTAATCCATCGGCCCAACCCAATCTCCATAACAACCTAAACACATGAGTGTCCACTGCTATGTGTGGCTCTCCGAACACAAATCTCATCACGATGTCGGAACTTTTCCTACCCACACCAGGCAACGTCATCAGTTCTTTCTGTGTCTGTGGCACTTTGCCATTGAATTTTTCTAAGAGCATCTTGCTTGTGGCAAGTATGTTTTTGCTTTTTGCATTGAATAGACCTGCAGGCTTGATTGCATCTATCACTTGATCCTGTGTGAGTTTCAACATCTCTTCTGGAGTTGTTGCAAGATTGAACAGTTGCTCACAAGCGATTGCTGTGCGTTTGTCTTGACTTTGTGCTGACAACATCACACCTATCAAACTCGTATATGCTTTGCTGTAAATTTTTGATGTGGGTTTTTTATTGGAATAATAATGATACTTGGAAGAAAGTTTCTCGTATATGTAATCTATCTCTGTGGATGACTTCATTTGTCTTTGAAATATTTCTTTAGTTTGTCTGCTTCGCCTGAATGCTTTTCATAGCCTGGCATTGGTTCTTTTTGTGTGTCTAATACTTGCCATGCTTCAGACCATTGCCTATTGAATTCTACCCATCCTTCTCCTTCGGGATCTGTGTCTGGTTTGATTGCATCTTCTGGACATTCGGGTTCACACACGCCACAGTCTATGCATTCATCAGGGTTGATGACCAGCATGTTTTCTCCCTCATAGAAGCAATCTACGGGGCATACAGATACACACGTGGTGTGTTTACACATGATACATTTATCATTAACTATATAAGTCATTGTTATAATCCCATCAAGTCTCTGATCTCTGGATTGATCATATCACGACCCCATTGTGGTTGCATTGTGATCTTGACCTTGCACTTGAGACCTGATATGCTCTCCACCTTGTCCATGACGTCTTTTGGTATGATGTCCGCCGCTGGACAGAATGCACTGGTCAGGCTCATCAGCACGTGCACCGTCCGATCCTCTGTGACCTTGACGTCGTATATCAGGCCCAGGTTGTATATGTCCACGCTGATCTCGGGATCATAGCACTCCTTGAGTTTCTCGACTATGCTGGGCATCAGTTCTTCCTGTGTTGGTGGATGTTCCTTGATGTCTTTTAGATCAGTTTCCAGTTGTGGGTCAACGGATGCACTGTCATTTGGCACCCATCCTGGAGGTGTCTCAATCATGTGCTATCCTTATGATTCTGTTGATCAGTTCTCCCAGTCCGTTCTGCCTCTGCATTGTCAGTAGTTCTTTTATGCCCAGTGGTTCGAAACTTTCCACTGTGAGGTTCGCAACGGCACTCCTGTGCTCACCGTTTACTATGTCCGTGACAACTTTAGCAGTTCCTTTAGTAATAAAGGCATCACCATCAACTCTGTATTGCATTTTATTTTCTGCATCTGCACCGCCCACTATCCATAACTTACTGGCACAACCGTGTATTCTATTTTCTTCTGTTTTAACGGCGTCTGGTAACGGCTCTACTTCTTTTGCTTTGTCAACAAGATATTGTAGACGATCATGGCCTTCTAACATTTTTAGATCATTACCAAATTCTTTTATTTTTTCTAGTATCATGCTCTTATGGTAACACGAAATAGTTTAAAAGTCAATATTGATTTATAATGAAAACTTTTTGAATGAGTCTTTTTTGACGTCTTGTTTGATACCACCTACTATGTACGATTCGACTTCTGTTTCTTGCGGTGCAACCTGCATACCTTTTGATGATAACCAGTGTTGTGTCCATGGTAAAGGATTCTGTGTAGAGGCTATGTCATATACAGGATCAAAACCTAGTGCTTTCAATCTCTTGTTTGCTGTAAACTCAACGTAAGATCCAAGCAATCTTTCGTTCAGCCCTATTATGGAACCATCTTTGAATAAATGTTTTGCCCATGCTTTTTCTTCTTCGACACAATCTTTGAACATCTGGATCACAGTTTTTTCTGTGCCTTTCATTGCTTTGGTCATTTCAGGATCGTCACCTTTTTGCCATGCTTTGATGATGTGTGTTGAAAGATTCAAGTGAGTTGCTTCGTCCCTAGCAATCAATGAAAGTATCTTTGCCGAACCTTCCATTAATTTAAGTTCGCCAAATGCAAATGTACATGCAAATGAAATATAAAATCTTAAACCTTCTAATAGGTTCACGGTCATCATTGCAAGATATAATTGTCTTTTAAGTTCTATCGTGTCTACTTTTTTACCAGTCACGTAATCTAATGCCATTGCTCCAAACTTGTCGTACTCTGCTGTCACACTCTTTGCTCTCTTTAATATTTCTTTGTCATTGAGAATGGTATCAAAAACATCTGCCGGGTTTGCATAAATGTTCTTTATGATGTGCGTGTATGATCTTGAGTGTATGGTTTCAAAGAAATCCCATGTCACTATGCATCCTTCCAGTTCCGGATTGGAAACATAAGGTAGGAACATTAGACTTGGTCCTCTGCCCTGTACTGAATCCAACAGTGTCTGGTATTTCAAGTTTGATGTGAATATGTGTTTTTGTTCTGGTCTGAAACCTTGATAATCTGCTCTGTCTTTTTGTAATGAAACTTCTTCGGGTCTCCAAAAGTAACCAATCATTGTTTGATTCAGTTTGTCAAACTGTGGATACTTGAATGAATCGTATCTTTGCACACCACCATCTTCACCAAAGAACATGGGTTGTTTTTGATAGTCAAAATCTTTTTGATTGAATACTGTTTTTGTCATGTGGTTATTTATATAGCACAGGCATCACAGGCCTCGTCGTCCTCGATGTTTTCATCCACACCTAAGTCGGATAATTGCACATCCTCTCCCTCTACGGTCTTTGTAGTTTCTATGCCTGACGGCTGTACATCCTCGTCGTCGCCTTTGAAGTCGTACGTGTTCTGATAATAACTAGTCTTCCAACCAAATTTATATGAGTTCAATAGGTCTGCCGCCATCACTGATAACGGTACTTCGTTATTTTCATAGTGCAATGGATTGTAACTCCAGTTGCCGGATATGGCTTGATCAAAATATTTCTGCATCATCGCTACAACATTGATGTAACCTGTGTTGTCTGGCATATCCCAAAGCAATGTGTAAGCATTCTTTAGTTTAGGATAGCCTGGAACGATCTGTTTCAATGGACCTTTCTTACTTTTCTTGATCGATAGTAATGCTCTTGGTGGTTCAATACCATTTGTTTCGTTACTAACAACAGAAGAACTTTCTGAAGGCATCTGTGCTGACAGTGTGCTGTGTCTCAGTCCATGCTTGGCAATGTCTTTTCTCAACGCCTCCCATGCATATCTTTGTTTGTGTGGCACAATTTTATCTATGTCTTTCTTATAAGTGTCGATTGGCAATATGCCGTCTGCATATTTTGTTCTTTCAAACCCTTCGCATTTACCTTTTTCTTCCGCAAGTTTATTACTTGCCTTTAAAAGATTAAATTGGAATGCTTCAGACAGTCTGTCTACTGCGTCCCAAGCCTCTGTTTGCGAATAATTAAAACCTAGTTTGGCCAAGTAGTGTGCCAGTCCTATGTAACCAATTCCCAAACTTCTTCTTCTCTTTGTGGAAACTTCTGCGGCTTTAACTGGATACTCTTGATATTCTATTATTTCTTCTAAAGCTCTGACCGCCAAATCACAAAGGTTTTCTAATTCTTCTAAGTTATTAAGAGCACCAACGTTGATCGCGGAAAGTATACACAGAGCGATTTCACCTTGTTCGTCATCGATGTGTTGTATTGGTGTTGTCGGTAATGTTATTTCCTGACACAAGTTTGACATGCTAACTTTGTCTTTGAAAGACGAGTGGGTGTTTGTGTGGTCAATGTTCATTATGTAAATTCTGCCTGTCTCTGCTCTTTCTTTTAAAAGATCGAAGAATAGTTCTTGTGCGGCGATAGTTTTTTTAGGAACTTTTTTATTTTTTTCGTATTTTATGTATAGATCGTCAAACTTATCTGTACCGAATGCATCATACAATCCTGGAGCCTCGTGTGGAGAGAAAAGAGAAATGTCTTCGTCGTTTATAAATCTTTCATAGAACAGTTTAGATAACTGTATTGAATAATCTAGTTTACGTACTCTGTTGTCTTCTGTGCCTTTGTTGTTCTTGAGCACAAGGATGTCTTCGATCTCTTGGTGCCATATTGGAAAGTGTACAGTTGCTGATCCACCACGCACACCATTTTGTGTGCAACATCTTACGGTGCTTTCGAATTTTTTGAGGAACGGGACGACACCAGTGTGTTGAACTTCTCCACCACGTATCTTGGAGTTGATGCCACGAATCCTACCAGCGTTGATACCAATTCCAGCCCTACGAGCCACATAAAGACCAACAGCCATATCAGTAGAGAAAATGCTAGGAAGAGTGTCGTCACTGTCAACGAGAACACAACTTGCAAATTGTCTGATAGGCGTACGTACACCGGCCATGACCGGAGTCGGGATATTAATTTTGAATTGAGAAATTGCATCATAATATCTTTTAACATAACTCATCCTTTTGTTTTTTGGATAATCCGCAAACAATGTGGCCGAGATCATCATGTACATGTCTTGTGGTGTTTCATATAATTCACCCGATGATCTGTCTTGTACAAGGTACTTATCTACTACTTGTCTCAGTCCAGCATATGCAAAATTTAAATCTCTATCTCTTTTTATCCAGGTGTTGAATTTTTTTAATTCGGTTTTGTTGTACTTTTCAATGATACCTTTGTCATACACACCCAGCCTGATGTTTCTTAGAATTAGTTTTAACAATGGCATGTATTCGTAATTGCCGTGTGCTTCTTTTCTTACGTCATATAAAAGTAGTCGGGCCGCGGCATATTGATAATTTGGATTTTCGAGTGTGGTGAGATCGTTTGCTGATCTAACAAGAACATTTTGGATATCTTTTGATGTGATGCCGTCGTAAAATTGTAGGTTGGCATTTATTTCTATCTGTG
>JACKZZ010007372.1_pt1 | contig 17227 bp, 4 predicted proteins | sample 8027871 | NCBI WGS metagenome assembly JACKZZ01 (sample SAMN15724774, study PRJNA655200) | protist metagenome | isolation source: fluorescence activated cell sorting (FACS) single amplified genomes of... | place: USA: West Boothbay Harbor, Gulf of Maine | collected 2000-07-19
AATATACGGGTCGTGAAGCATCAATGTCTAACAGGGCGGAACGACGAGTAGCAGACGTACGCAGACTATATCTAAAGATGATATTAACACAGACTGTGGAGGAAATTAGAGACTCGGTTGAAAACGCCATCAATCTCAGCAACACAGCAGAATTCGTTATTCTGGTGAGATCTGTCGCCACGGTGTTAAATGAGACACCAATATTCGGAAATGGTCAAACACCAAATTATTTACACTTTGGTGTTCCTTCAATTTCTCCGTTAGGAGGGGTCGGTGACAGACGAAATAATTTTATGCCACATGGTGAGAATTATATGTCTGAAGAAATGAGAAATAGATTCAGAATATTGGAAGAAGCGAGAGCTGTAGTGGCACAACGGGTTGCGAATCAACTTCTGAAAAGGACTGTTAAACACATTATGCCGCCAACGGCAGAACCAAAACCGGGGGATTGGTGTATTGCCCGTGATAGCAGAAAGGACAAGTATAAAGCGTGGAGTTGGATAGGAAAAGTTCTGATTGTGAATGAAGGGGGAGAAATATTACTAGCGATAAATGGTGCAGGAAAGAACACAAAATTACTCCATGCTTCAGACGTGAAATGTCTGCCAAATTCGATGTGGGTCGAAGATCTTATGTCCGATTTCGAGAAGATGAATATGTCGCAGGAGAAGTCTGGGGAGAGTCCAACACAAAAAAGTGAGGATGATGATGGTCAACAACAATCGTCTGATAAGAAAGAAGAAGAGATGTCTGCGAGCCCAGTAGAAGAACCGGAAGAATTTCAGGACAACAGTCTGGATCATCATGCGTTGGCAAGAATAGTCAATGCGATGGAAATGTCGGAGAAAAGAGAGAAGGAGTCTGATGAAGAAAAAGACCGACGTTGTGGAAAAATTGACGTGTTGATGAAACTGATTCTGGAGCGGATGGAATCAGGCTGCAAAACGCATAGAGCGGATTCGGATATTGCGAAATACGTCAATGTACATGGCCCAATCTGGATGAAAACATTCGTAAAATTAAATGGGGGATTGAGACTGTTAATTGATGAGAATGGAAGAGACTATGGTATGAAGACGGAGGAAGCTTCGGATTCTTCAAAGGGAGCAGGAAGATGGAGAGTGACTGAGTGCGAGGTAGCAGCAGTTGCTTCGGAGGAGAAATCCGGCGAGAATGTGAAGAATTTATTCAACCGAAAAGATGCGGTCACAAGATTTGATCATCAAAAGACTTCACTCGAATGCTATTTTGGAATCTCAGAAGTTGATGACATTGACGAATGTAATCGAAAGTTGATTGAAAGCTACTGTGATAAGATGGAGATCCCACTACAACAGGAACTGATGAGACATCTAGATTTAATTGGTACAGATGAAAGAGAAGTCGAATTTATCGGTGTCGCCGCTGAAGATTTTCAAAAACAACAGGAGTCTACGAGAGCAGTGCTGGGACAACAAAACATTATTATGATGACAGATGGAATAGATGATCTGCAGCTACCAGTATCAATGGCGGATGGTGAGAAAGTTGTGGAAGCGAAGATCCAGAGAAATACTGCAATGGTGAAATTACATCGTGGCTGGCGGAAGAAGATGTCGTCCGTTATATATCGGGTAGAAATTTTGGTGTTACATGAGAATGGTGATGTGAAAGGAGCAGCGGAGCACCAACAATTAATATCGCCAGAGGACATTGTAGTTCAACTTCTGATTAGAAAACGTGTAGACCCGAAAACAATAGATACAGGATTGAAATCAGAGGAATTTAGAAAAGGAAACATTGAGGTCAGCATGAGATGGATTTTAAATTCCAACGACAATGTCCAGGTGTTATTTGACGAAGCAATTGAAGCAGAAGCGTCAGCAGTTGTGAGAAGAGGGGTGATAGGAGATGTGTTGAGTTATGATGAAGAATATACAGACAATGTGGTGGATTCGCGCTTTGTCCTGACATTGAAAGTCGATCAGGTGAGTAGTACTTTGAAACGTACGAAAGCCAGGTGGGTGGCCAGGGGCTACCAAGACAGAAGATTGCAGGATGCAGATTTTAGATTACGTGAACTGACGGCGGATACGTTGAGTCCAATGGGTCTTCTGTTGTGTTTACAAAAATCGGTGCAGAAAAAATGGCGATGTTTAGTGGTAGATTTGACAGAAGCATTTATCCAGGGTATTCCGTATTCCGAGCATGAGAAGCGAATTGCAATGCGTGTACCGAGGATGTTATGGGGAAAAACCATTAAAGGAAAATATTTTCCACCACACGCTGTTGTCCCTTTATTAAAACCCATTTATGGGTGCGCTGACGCATGTCGTCGATGGCAAGAAACATTATTCCTAATGCTCATAAAGGCTGGACTACAGCGATTACGCGGGGATAATAGCATATTTATTATGCCAAAACAAGGTGCCACAGAAGATGATGTAGAAAGAGACGTGCAAAAATTAGAACAGCAGATGATGAATCGTTTAGATCGGGATGTGAACGAGCCGAAACTGCAAGCCATACAGGGTTATGTTGCAATTCACGTGGACGATATGGTGATAAGTGGAGATGAGAAATTTCTCGATGCGTTGATGAAACAGCTGGAAGAAGCGTTCGACATTGGATCCAGAGAAGAAATAACCGAAGGATCGCCGGTGATGTTTCTTGGAAGATTGGTGGATAAAGTTCAGACAGGATTCGACATAAGTCAAGAGCATTACTGTAACAAGTTAACGGAAGTATCTATGGAAGAGATAGAAAAACACAAGCATCGAGCGGTATATGCGACGAGAAGAAAAACCACAGCGAGTTGTCCGTACCGGAAATCAGTTGGAATTCTGAGATGGTTGGAACAGACGCGTTTTGACTTCTCGTACGAGCTGAGCAAGGCCAGCGAATGTCTGGAGGCACCGACGGAGGATTCAATCAATCATTTAAATCTTGCCATCAGAATAGCGAGGAAGAATGCCGCATGCAAGATCAAGATCATTCGCATGAACAATCCGACCATCACGGCGATAACAGATGCGGCGAATCAACTGGCGACCGACGAAGATGCAAGAATAGGTCTGGTGATAGGACTGGTAGGGGATCCGACAAAAAGTGGATTCAGAGATTTTATACCGTTAAGATGGATTGCGAGAAAAATTCGGAGAAAGTGTAAAAGTTCGACGGCAGCAGAAGCAGTTGGTGTGAGTAGTGGTTTAGATCTGGCATTATCAACATATCATTTGGCACAAGAACTGGGAGTAATTGAGGAGAAATTAAACAGGAGAGCGATAGAAATAAGAGTAGATGCAAAAAACATCATCAGTATGTCCATGAGCAAGAAAATATTAGACGCGGGGAATCTTACACAAGATTTTTCGCAACTGAGATGTCTGATTAGAGCAGGAATAATCAATTTACAGCATTTACCGGGAGATCATAATATCGCCGACATTTTGACAAAATACACAAGTGGACCGAGACTGCAGCAATTATATGTGAATCCGATTACGAAAAGTAGATTGAGGATGGATGTGCCGAAGGAGGATCTGGAAAGAAATGAAGAGAAAGAAGATGAAATGGTAAACTATGTAGATTGTATATTGGAGGCCTTTCGAGGAGGCTGAGTGAGTAGAAATAGATCTCTATGATAAGATAGTAATATGAGAATAATTTAGGGTTAAAAAATAGTGATAGAAAAAGTAATGATGTTTTGAATTTGAACAAATAATGGGAAATAAGTATACAAATTTTTGGTAAGTAGAAATTATCAGACGGGTCACACAAGTAGAGTCGTTAGAGACTGTCGCCCGTATTAATAATTAGAAAGTATCAGACGGGTCACACAAGTAGAGTCATCAGCGACTATCGCCCGTATTTTTGTGAAGTAAAAGTAATCTTAACAACGAGTAAAAAATAATGATAGTGGCTGAGAGAAGAAAAAGTGCATATAAAGCCGATATAAAGAGTGATTGAAGCAGTAGATGAGAATGTGTAATCCGGTGTATAAACGGTAAATAGTTGTCATCAGGAGGATGCGGAAACAGCTCCGAGGAGCGCGTCTGTTTAAGAAAGAAGGATGACAGATCGGTTAAATGTGCAGATCAGAGAGAAGAACAGTCAATTATCAAATGAAAATAGTCTTGTGTTACCCGAGAAATAACAGTCAGTTTTTAGTTTTAAATGATAGATGAAGTTTGGGAAATGAGAATTCAAAGAGTAGAAGTACGAGTAATTGGATATCTAGTTATATAAAAACCTGAGGACAGGTATAACGAAGAAGGGAACCGTAGGAGCCATGCTACGGTTTATATAGCTGTTTAGAAAGGTTTGTCGCTCGAAAGAGATCTGATCAGCATCGACACAAGGAGGAAGGGAGCGATATCAAGGCTAAGATAAATCTACGATTTTCTTGCCATGTTTTTCGTTTCTGTCTTTAGAATGATGTCTGCTGTGATGTGACCTGAGAGATGATGGAACCAGAGTGACAGTGGTAGAAGCCACAGTGTTTTTTATAATGATGATGGACCATGAGGGACAGCTTGTTTGTTTGAAGAAGAGAGAAGCTTGTGAATGAAGAAGAACAGTGTGTAGTTGTTTAGTGGAATAAAGTTTGGAACCGTCATCACGGTGAGTATCTAGACGAGCGAACTTTATTTAGAAGAATAACAACAGCTGTGTTCCGCACACAAGTGCTTAAATTCGAACGCGTTTTTTATATCCATAGTTCATAAGAGAGACAAATGGCGTTGCGACAATGATAAATTTAAGTCTAAGTTTTCTCTTCTAATTTGTGAATGACGAATGAATGATGATGAATTTTGAATGTCCCCATAGGTTCCCTTCTAGTTGATATCAACCTCTAACAAAATCCAATTATACGGCGTACTGTTTGTTCTATTGTAAAGAAGAAAGCGTAACGACCCTAAGTTTTGATAGAGAGAAGTACAAAACGGGAGTTATTAAAATTTCTACCTGGGAGAACAGACAAGGAAATGCATCTAATTCAATTGATATATACCGCTTCAGTTACAGCTAGAGAAAGTTAAGATAGAAATTAGTAGATGGTACCATTATAATCCTGGTTAGATCGAGTGTGAGACAAAGTAAGAGTTTATCAAAAGAGAAAGACAGAAGAGAGAACGTTTAGAAAATGGGAAGAAGGAATATTTTATTTACAAAATAATCAATCTACCTGAATGGATCCGATATACCATAATTTATCGCTTTCCAAATTATCCCTTTAAACAAAATTACCTGTATATAAATCCTGCCAGAGTTCAATTTTTTTTGATGTCTTTCTATCTCTATGTTGATGATCTGTGCCATGAAAGTTAAATCTCAAACAACAATTGATCTAATTCTCCCAAACAACCACCACAGGGTTATAAAAGCAATCACAAGATTTGCATACCAATCATGGGTTTCGGCGTTACCAGCCTATCCTACTCGGAAACCAATACCATCTCCGAAGTTCAAGGTACCGTATTGAAAAATGAATTTCTCAAGAGAGGACTGAGATTTTCTAGTTCTGGCAAATGGTTGTTCCCTTCCGAGGGAAACGACGCCGCAAGACAGAACATGTTACGGGAGGCGGCTACCATCATGAACAATCTACCAGAAATCGTAGAAGATGTTGTATTACCGAAAGGCTGTGTTATCCTGAGAATTCGTTCACAGGTAGGAGTACCGAGAACGATTCGCTACCCACAGTATCTGGAATGGGACGCGAAAGCGATTTATTACGATAAATCGTTCAACCCGTCCCCCAATACTGCTGTACCGAACCCTCTACCAATCACCGACAACGATATGAAGGATCCCCTGGGGAGATTCCTGAAAGAAGCCTACTACCCCGCAATCCAACAACCGGAAGCGCATCACCACCTACCACTACCAGTAGAAGAAATCATCCCTGCTGTTCACAGGGACGATAGACCCTTCTTTACCCGTAATCAAGTCTCGCGGATGCTGGACGACTTACGTGTTCGAATGGATAACCATTTGCTAATGGCCATAGAAGAGATGATGGAAGATATGGCTGACGATTTGGCAAACGCTGGATTCTAAGTGGAGAATGGAAATAGTAGAGAGAAGTAGGAAAAAGGAGGAGTCAAACAAGGAAGATTGGTAAACGAGAAGAGTACTGAGTGAGAAGAAAGTACATAATATTGAGAGAAGAAGAGCAGGGGTCATGCAGACTGTGAATGCTTTGGGGGTGTGTCGTGTTGAAGTGTGAAGAGGTGTTCCGTGAGAGAAATATTGGTGTGTTGTGCTGTTAACTTCTGTGGTGGACGATTATTTGAGAGAAACATGTTACCCTCTGTCTCTGCAGGAAAAGAGAAATAGATATTGTGTGAAATAATAACAGAATACTGTTACCTTTCCACGTGTCACAAAACATCTCCAACAATTACTGTCCTTCGACAGATTTCACCCACAACAACAACAGGCAGCATTTCTCCCCTACATCTGCACTATCAACTAGGCATGGAGGCTACGCCGAGTCTACCCCTTCATACCGATTCGGATGATGAGTTTAACTCGGCTCCGTCTTCGCCATCCCCCCAAATATCTGCAATATTACGACGAGCCGCCGAGGAAAGAGAGATGATGGGTTTACCACCGGTCCCCACTCCGATTATCACATTTACGGAGGAGGAAGAAGACCAGCGCCCCACCATCTCCACAATGTCTCCCAATCAAAAACCAGATGAACCGACAGTAGAACAAGAGATTCCATCATCATCTACATCTTCCCCGAACATTTCCAAGACAGTAGAACCGGAGCAACACGCAGCGGAGGTACCCATCGAGAAACAGCTGAATGTGGTGAGTCAGCAATTCTTAAAACAGTATAATGGAGAGAACAAGATTAAATTTCTCGAACTACCCAATGTTGATGCGGAAGGCAAACACATCCAGCTGTTAAAAAGAGATGCAGTAATTTCATATAATTTACTGGCGACTTTACTCGAAGAGGTACCTTTACCGACTATGATTATTGTCTCCGAGATGATGGATCGCTTGGGGGAAACGATTAATGCGGATCTTTCGAAGGACAACATGTCAGAATACCGGAAAATTCATTTAACTGAATTTTTAACGTGGACGCGCCAACAAATCCATCTATTAATGGATTCCCCCGCAACCATACCGTCTTACGAGGACAAGAAAGCCGTCCTCCTTGTTTCTAGACATTTTGAAAGAATTTACCGCGGAGTAAAGGATCCAAACATCATCTCCGAAATTAACCTCCTTACCAAAGAGTATACCGTTTTCTCGGGGATACCGACATCGATTAAATACCAAAAGTCATTTGATGAACTGGATGGAGAAATACCGATGGATATAAGAGAGGTGGACGATTATGTAGAAGAAATTTACGATCCAAGAGACATGAAGAACATGTACCTCCGCCATCCAGCCCCCGTTACCAGTGCGGCCGAAAAGAAGAGAAAACCACAAGATGACGAATGCTACATACCCTTTTTTCGCATCGGAGGTTGGAAGAAGTTGGAAGATCATGTAAATTCTCGCATTATTCTCATGTCCCCAAAATACCAAGTGTCGGAGGCGGAAAAATTACCAAAGACAAAGAATACTATAATATGTATGGAGGTTAGGATTACGTACGCCGCTTCAGTCGCTATCTCCAACAAGTTTTCCACGATAGGCATGGAGCGAAAGTACCATTCGAAATCTTTGGGATTTTTCACTTACTCCAGTTTGGAAGAAGCACTAAATGCACAAGAAGAAAAGATATACCAAGTGGAAGCAATGTGTGATAAATTTTGTCTATTTGCCGAACTGGATTCTGAACAAGAAGAGAAATGGAAAATTCTATCCCACAATGCAAAACACGAAGTTGGGGACGGAAAATTACCACGGGAGAGCGAGCGATTCCTTACTCTATATATGGAAAGTTTACTACCAAAGTGGAACGGAGGAGTCGGGATGATTCTCGGAGACGACAGTTACCCTCAGATGTTGGCTACCTTTCAAGAAGTCAACGTCGCAATGGTCTGCCTACCGATGGCGCCTACTAGGGGTTGTCTTACCAACGTGGATTCATTTACCCACCGAGTAATATCAAAAACTTTCCTAGAATGGGAAAAGGAGGTGGTACAAATTGTGAGAAGAAAAACCAAAACTCATCCCGTATTACGCAACTTCTCGGGAGAGCCACTAAGTGTGGTCAGTACCATGTATTTACACGGCTATTCCCCGATGGAGATCGATAACTACTGGGAAGGACTGGGGTTAGAATTTAGTTACCAACAACGCGAAGAGAATGGAGCGTACTCAAAAGAGAAAATTCCCAGAAAATACACATTTGCACTACCAAAGAGAATATCTTTAGAATCGGCATATGAGCTATCGGATCAACTTCCCCAAATACTTGGAATGATTTATACACACTATGAGGAAGATCGATCTCGTCTTCTCGGAGAAGCAATGACCGGAAACAACCATTATTTTTTCCGAGTACCATCGCTATACCGCTTTTCCTTGGAAGAGGTACTGACACAAAATCTAATGTGTATGCCGAATTATAAACCCATGCCACATACTCTACATGCAGGAGTACTGATGAGAAAGGCGGTTCCTATTTTACCATATTTTACTACCGACTATCGTAAAGTAAGAGGAATTCTTTTACATCTGATGAGTAAAACACCAGACGCGGTTGATCTAGACTCATTAGTCGAAGTCGCGTATTACGAAGGAAGTAACCGAAGCGACATAGGGATTGCGGTGTACAAAGCAATTTCGTCGCGAAGGGGATGGGAATATGGCGAAAATAACCCTTACCGACATCAAGCTGGAGAAACCCATCCGAATACCGATTTACATGAACGCGTATCAGTGGTGGAGCGGTCAATTTTTACCCTGACTCGGATGTTTAAGACAATCTGGTCGGGCAAATTACCCAGTTCATTATTATCTACCTTTAGCGGTATGTGGGCATGGCACTCACCGGACCAGAATTACCAACTACCAAAAGGGGGCGAGAGAAATGTTATCGATTTCAAAACTACCTTACTGAATATGATCCGGGATGGTGAAGAGTCGACAGGCGGAAAATCGCAATCCGGACAAGGGAATGGTCAAAATAAAAGTAACAACTCCGGGAACTCAAAGGGGGGCGGAAAATCTTTATCCAATTACCAAAACAATTCAGGGAAGGGACAGTGTCAAAAGAATCAGGGCAAGACGGTGTCCAACAATAGATGACGAAGGCAATTGGAGGAGATGAGAAGAGAAGAAGAGAATTAAATTTGAAGTCGTGTGTTACCAGATAAATGCATTGTATGTTCTTCTGTTACCTTTAATGTGTGAGTGAAAACCGCTATAAACTTACTAGATACAAGAAATTACTATCATCAATACTTCCAAAAGACCCCCATAGCATCAGATCCATAGCTTCCGTGTGAAGGATCAAGATAGTATATATGTTGAATATCATCCGTAACTTACAACAAACAAAAACTTACCAACAAGTATTAACAACATACTATAAAAGGCAATACCAATTCCGATCTGATAAATACTATTGGCAAAGTTTTGGAAGAATCAACATCGACGTGCTGAGACTGCAAAGGATAAGATTACCTCTTCAAATATTCCTTTTAATTAAACTCATTGTTTGCGTCGACCGACTAACACCACACAGTCAGTTAGACTCTTCTTTGTCAAATTTTATCTCAACAAAATCCCGCTCGTGTGAGAATTATTTTACCAAATATTTCATACTCGAACAGGATCTTAATAATCATATTGAGAAAAAGTATAGCATTAAGTCTATCGAGAAGAGAATTAGAAGTCCTAAAGTATAAAATGCTTTACAAGTCTGAAAAGTATTGAGAACATCATGATTACCTTAGATTTACCTATTGAGATGACTCACCAAGAGCTGAGAAACGGGCAACGATGTACCCTCCATATTATTACCGGTCCCCCGGGATCTGGGAAAACTAAAATCATCACCCAGATTTCTGCCCTCAATGCTCACTTGGTACAACAAACCTTCCAACATAATACCTTCCACGACATCCCCACTACTAAGATTCCGGTTCTATATTCGGAAAACTCTCCTACATACAGTTTTTACTGTACCGGTGTGATCAGTTCTTCTACCATCCGCGACGACGTACAACTTCTGATGGTAGATAATATTCATCTCTTTGAACCGCAAGATGTGGCAAAATTTATGGCAAAAGTGATGAAGCTACCGATTAATATCATACTTACCGGGATGGAATACGATTACCTAGCAGAGAAAACGTTTACCTGGTATAATCTGATTAAAGAAGCTAATCATAAAATTACCCATCTATATAGTCAATGTTTTCTTTGTAATCGAATCGCTTGGCACGGTACGGCTACCTCTGACTTCTTATGTACCCAGATGTCATGTTACCAAGTGCCTTTTGATATGGAAAAATATGAGAAGCTAGTGAAACCCCGGGCAGTATGTGAATACCACCAAGAATTATTTACCACACGCCGCCGAATCCATCAACTGATTCAACACCAACAACCACTAGTTCAGAAGTTGTACCCACAGTTCGTAGTATTTCAGACTCCAGACATGTCTGATTATTACCACTTCCAGGGTTACCAACTAGACCATCTCCATGAAATTCCCAAAACATCTCTTCACGATTTCGGTAAAAGAATGGCTACCTTTAAATCATTTATTTGTCATGACCCCCCGTACGTACTAGGATTGAAAGAATTACAAAAGGGATTGATGATAGATCCCGTCATTCAGGATTTACCTACTGAAGAATGGGGAACAACAAAAAGAACTAGAGAAAACCATTCTTTACTGGACGTACAACAAAACACGAAGAGAGTATACCGGATACCCATTGCAATTGAATTAGATTCTTCTGTCTCCCGTGAGACCATTCGAAAAATTCAACGAATGGGAGGAATGATTATGGAAAATGGTCTAGCGTTACCGATCTCCGATTCAAGTTCAGTTGAAGTACCCAGAGAGGAAGACAAGGTGAAAGTAGTAGAGAATACAAGCAAATTCGGGGGAGTGTCAAAGTTACAATTTACCAACAAAACTACTACTCAAAATACCTTAGATAAGGGTACGCATGAAGAGATGGAACAGGAAGATCAAGTAGCTCTGGATATTATTTCCCAAGAGAATATGACTAAAATGATGGAGGAGAAGACTCTGAAAAGAGTCAAAGAGATTGAATATGTCATCGAAGATTACGAGGGAGGGGTGACTCTGGAGAAAGTACTTCATAAAGAGCGCTTTGTTACCATCTGCAAACACAGAGAGAGCGCAGGGGAAATGAATAAATACTTCGAGGAAGCGCTGAAAAGAGATAGGCGGGTAGAGAAAATATTGATTCAAAATAGAGCTACGAATCATTATTTGAGAGCGTTACCTACACACATGGCGAGAGGATGTCCCTACCATGCGTGGCTGAAGGAGAAGAAGCAGGAAGGAAGTACCGATAGAAATATCATGGCGGAGTACGAGAGAATAATGAAGGGTGAGAAGGGGTACCAAACGTTCAAAATCGTTCAGAAACTGGAGAATCCCGAACATTTCTCCCGTTACTCGGAATATGCACTCGATACCGACCCTGCTGTTCCGAAGTACCAAGATCACATTGTCGGAACGATGACAAGATATCCGGATGACATTATTCTACACTTGGAGAAACAAGTGATGGATGATAAGGATCTCGTGTCCGGAACTGAACGCATACCGCCCTATATTTTACCATATATTTCAGAAGAAGGATCTGGGGGGAATGAGAATGATCGTTATTCCGGAGTACGTGAGTCTGCGTCGTCGTCGATGGGAAGAGAGGAGTGAAGAGGAAATATCAAGATGTGAAAAAGAAGGATATCGAATAACCGTCGTATCTTAGAAGAACTCAATTTAGAGATATTGTTTCAGCTTGTGAGAAATATGAGAATTTCGTTTTGCCAAAAATCGTTCTATCAAAAAAAATTGAACTCTGGCAGGATTTATATACAGGTAATTTTGTTTAAAGGGATAATTTGGAAAGCGATAAATTATGGTATATCGGATCCATTCAGGTAGATTGATTATTTTGTAAATAAAATATTCCTTCTTCCCATTTTCTAAACGTTCTCTCTTCTGTCTTTCTCTTTTGATAAACTCTTACTTTGTCTCACACTCGATCTAACCAGGATTATAATGGTACCATCTACTAATTTCTATCTTAACTTTCTCTAGCTGTAACTGAAGCGGTATATATCAATTGAATTAGATGCATTTCCTTGTCTGTTCTCCCAGGTAGAAATTTTAATAACTCCCGTTTTGTACTTCTCTCTATCAAAACTTAGGGTCGTTACGCTTTCTTCTTTACAATAGAACAAACAGTACGCCGTATAATTGGATTTTGTTAGAGGTTGATATCAACTAGAAGGGAACCTATGGGGACATTCAAAATTCATCATCATTCATTCGTCATTCACAAATTAGAAGAGAAAACTTAGACTTAAATTTATCATTGTCGCAACGCCATTTGTCTCTCTTATGAACTATGGATATAAAAAACGCGTTCGAATTTAAGCACTTGTGTGCGGAACACAGCTGTTGTTATTCTTCTAAATAAAGTTCGCTCGTCTAGATACTCACCGTGATGACGGTTCCAAACTTTATTCCACTAAACAACTACACACTGTTCTTCTTCATTCACAAGCTTCTCTCTTCTTCAAACAAACAAGCTGTCCCTCATGGTCCATCATCATTATAAAAAACACTGTGGCTTCTACCACTGTCACTCTGGTTCCATCATCTCTCAGGTCACATCACAGCAGACATCATTCTAAAGACAGAAACGAAAAACATGGCAAGAAAATCGTAGATTTATCTTAGCCTTGATATCGCTCCCTTCCTCCTTGTGTCGATGCTGATCAGATCTCTTTCGAGCGACAAACCTTTCTAAACAGCTATATAAACCGTAGCATGGCTCCTACGGTTCCCTTCTTCGTTATACCTGTCCTCAGGTTTTTATATAACTAGATATCCAATTACTCGTACTTCTACTCTTTGAATTCTCATTTCCCAAACTTCATCTATCATTTAAAACTAAAAACTGACTGTTATTTCTCGGGTAACACAAGACTATTTTCATTTGATAATTGACTGTTCTTCTCTCTGATCTGCACATTTAACCGATCTGTCATCCTTCTTTCTTAAACAGACGCGCTCCTCGGAGCTGTTTCCGCATCCTCCTGATGACAACTATTTACCGTTTATACACCGGATTACACATTCTCATCTACTGCTTCAATCACTCTTTATATCGGCTTTATATGCACTTTTTCTTCTCTCAGCCACTATCATTATTTTTTACTCGTTGTTAAGATTACTTTTACTTCACAAAAATACGGGCGATAGTCGCTGATGACTCTACTTGTGTGACCCGTCTGATACTTTCTAATTATTAATACGGGCGACAGTCTCTAACGACTCTACTTGTGTGACCCGTCTGATAATTTCTACTTACCAAAAATTTGTATACTTATTTCCCATTATTTGTTCAAATTCAAAACATCATTACTTTTTCTATCACTATTTTTTAACCCTAAATTATTCTCATATTACTATCTTATCATAGAGATCTATTTCTACTCACTCAGCCTCCTCGAAAGGCCTCCAATATACAATCTACATAGTTTACCATTTCATCTTCTTTCTCTTCATTTCTTTCCAGATCCTCCTTCGGCACATCCATCCTCAATCTACTTTTCGTAATCGGATTCACATATAATTGCTGCAGTCTCGGTCCACTTGTGTATTTTGTCAAAATGTCGGCGATATTATGATCTCCCGGTAAATGCTGTAAATTGATTATTCCTGCTCTAATCAGACATCTCAGTTGCGAAAAATCTTGTGTAAGATTCCCCGCGTCTAATATTTTCTTGCTCATGGACATACTGATGATGTTTTTTGCATCTACTCTTATTTCTATCGCTCTCCTGTTTAATTTCTCCTCAATTACTCCCAGTTCTTGTGCCAAATGATATGTTGATAATGCCAGATCTAAACCACTACTCACACCAACTGCTTCTGCTGCCGTCGAACTTTTACACTTTCTCCGAATTTTTCTCGCAATCCATCTTAACGGTATAAAATCTCTGAATCCACTTTTTGTCGGATCCCCTACCAGTCCTATCACCAGACCTATTCTTGCATCTTCGTCGGTCGCCAGTTGATTCGCCGCATCTGTTATCGCCGTGATGGTCGGATTGTTCATGCGAATGATCTTGATCTTGCATGCGGCATTCTTCCTCGCTATTCTGATGGCAAGATTTAAATGATTGATTGAATCCTCCGTCGGTGCCTCCAGACATTCGCTGGCCTTGCTCAGCTCGTACGAGAAGTCAAAACGCGTCTGTTCCAACCATCTCAGAATTCCAACTGATTTCCGGTACGGACAACTCGCTGTGGTTTTTCTTCTCGTCGCATATACCGCTCGATGCTTGTGTTTTTCTATCTCTTCCATAGATACTTCCGTTAACTTGTTACAGTAATGCTCTTGACTTATGTCGAATCCTGTCTGAACTTTATCCACCAATCTTCCAAGAAACATCACCGGCGATCCTTCGGTTATTTCTTCTCTGGATCCAATGTCGAACGCTTCTTCCAGCTGTTTCATCAACGCATCGAGAAATTTCTCATCTCCACTTATCACCATATCGTCCACGTGAATTGCAACATAACCCTGTATGGCTTGCAGTTTCGGCTCGTTCACATCCCGATCTAAACGATTCATCATCTGCTGTTCTAATTTTTGCACGTCTCTTTCTACATCATCTTCTGTGGCACCTTGTTTTGGCATAATAAATATGCTATTATCCCCGCGTAATCGCTGTAGTCCAGCCTTTATGAGCATTAGGAATAATGTTTCTTGCCATCGACGACATGCGTCAGCGCACCCATAAATGGGTTTTAATAAAGGGACAACAGCGTGTGGTGGAAAATATTTTCCTTTAATGGTTTTTCCCCATAACATCCTCGGTACACGCATTGCAATTCGCTTCTCATGCTCGGAATACGGAATACCCTGGATAAATGCTTCTGTCAAATCTACCACTAAACATCGCCATTTTTTCTGCACCGATTTTTGTAAACACAACAGAAGACCCATTGGACTCAACGTATCCGCCGTCAGTTCACGTAATCTAAAATCTGCATCCTGCAATCTTCTGTCTTGGTAGCCCCTGGCCACCCACCTGGCTTTCGTACGTTTCAAAGTACTACTCACCTGATCGACTTTCAATGTCAGGACAAAGCGCGAATCCACCACATTGTCTGTATATTCTTCATCATAACTCAACACATCTCCTATCACCCCTCTTCTCACAACTGCTGACGCTTCTGCTTCAATTGCTTCGTCAAATAACACCTGGACATTGTCGTTGGAATTTAAAATCCATCTCATGCTGACCTCAATGTTTCCTTTTCTAAATTCCTCTGATTTCAATCCTGTATCTATTGTTTTCGGGTCTACACGTTTTCTAATCAGAAGTTGAACTACAATGTCCTCTGGCGATATTAATTGTTGGTGCTCCGCTGCTCCTTTCACATCACCATTCTCATGTAACACCAAAATTTCTACCCGATATATAACGGACGACATCTTCTTCCGCCAGCCACGATGTAATTTCACCATTGCAGTATTTCTCTGGATCTTCGCTTCCACAACTTTCTCACCATCCGCCATTGATACTGGTAGCTGCAGATCATCTATTCCATCTGTCATCATAATAATGTTTTGTTGTCCCAGCACTGCTCTCGTAGACTCCTGTTGTTTTTGAAAATCTTCAGCGGCGACACCGATAAATTCGACTTCTCTTTCATCTGTACCAATTAAATCTAGATGTCTCATCAGTTCCTGTTGTAGTGGGATCTCCATCTTATCACAGTAGCTTTCAATCAACTTTCGATTACATTCGTCAATGTCATCAACTTCTGAGATTCCAAAATAGCATTCGAGTGAAGTCTTTTGATGATCAAATCTTGTGACCGCATCTTTTCGGTTGAATAAATTCTTCACATTCTCGCCGGATTTCTCCTCCGAAGCAACTGCTGCTACCTCGCACTCAGTCACTCTCCATCTTCCTGCTCCCTTTGAAGAATCCGAAGCTTCCTCCGTCTTCATACCATAGTCTCTTCCATTCTCATCAATTAACAGTCTCAATCCCCCATTTAATTTTACGAATGTTTTCATCCAGATTGGGCCATGTACATTGACGTATTTCGCAATATCCGAATCCGCTCTATGCGTTTTGCAGCCTGATTCCATCCGCTCCAGAATCAGTTTCATCAACACGTCAATTTTTCCACAACGTCGGTCTTTTTCTTCATCAGACTCCTTCTCTCTTTTCTCCGACATTTCCATCGCATTGACTATTCTTGCCAACGCATGATGATCCAGACTGTTGTCCTGAAATTCTTCCGGTTCTTCTACTGGGCTCGCAGACATCTCTTCTTCTTTCTTATCAGACGATTGTTGTTGACCATCATCATCCTCACTTTTTTGTGTTGGACTCTCCCCAGACTTCTCCTGCGACATATTCATCTTCTCGAAATCGGACATAAGATCTTCGACCCACATCGAATTTGGCAGACATTTCACGTCTGAAGCATGGAGTAATTTTGTGTTCTTTCCTGCACCATTTATCGCTAGTAATATTTCTCCCCCTTCATTCACAATCAGAACTTTTCCTATCCAACTCCACGCTTTATACTTGTCCTTTCTGCTATCACGGGCAATACACCAATCCCCCGGTTTTGGTTCTGCCGTTGGCGGCATAATGTGTTTAACAGTCCTTTTCAGAAGTTGATTCGCAACCCGTTGTGCCACTACAGCTCTCGCTTCTTCCAATATTCTGAATCTATTTCTCATTTCTTCAGACATATAATTCTCACCATGTGGCATAAAATTATTTCGTCTGTCACCGACCCCTCCTAACGGAGAAATTGAAGGAACACCAAAGTGTAAATAATTTGGTGTTTGACCATTTCCGAATATTGGTGTCTCATTTAACACCGTGGCGACAGATCTCACCAGAATAACGAATTCTGCTGTGTTGCTGAGATTGATGGCGTTTTCAACCGAGTCTCTAATTTCCTCCACAGTCTGTGTTAATATCATCTTTAGATATAGTCTGCGTACGTCTGCTACTCGTCGTTCCGCCCTGTTAGACATTGATGCTTCACGACCCGTATATT
>JACKZZ010018955.1_pt1 | contig 17225 bp, 4 predicted proteins | sample 8027871 | NCBI WGS metagenome assembly JACKZZ01 (sample SAMN15724774, study PRJNA655200) | protist metagenome | isolation source: fluorescence activated cell sorting (FACS) single amplified genomes of... | place: USA: West Boothbay Harbor, Gulf of Maine | collected 2000-07-19
ACGTTGTGGATGTACTGGATATATTTAGGAACAGGTCGATTCAGAGCTGGGATGCTGCGACCGTTATTCGTCAGCTGCTTCAATGGCGAGCAGTTTGTACAGACTTAAATGAAAGTAACCCGAGACCTCGTTATCCACGATTTCACCTTTTGCAGAGACCTCCGACATTTCTCGTGCGTTTGAAGTGGCCTGCGAACTCCCGGTCGTGGCCTGCACTACTTTCTGACAATGGCCCAGCTGCCATTTGGAAGCTGTTTGAATCTTCACACTTTAAGATTGACTTATTGCAAATATTTGATTCTGTAGGTGCAAAGAAAAGTTCGTTAAACCTCCCCAATAAAGACGACACGATGATGTACCAAATGAAGCAGATTGTGTGTTTTAGTGTGACAGGCGAGTTTTACGCCTTCGTATTTTCAAGAACAGGTGGAACCTTTGGTGAATGGTACTTAATTGATACAAATGGGGTTATTAATACAGCAGCATTCTCATGGTCTGATATGAAACGTCTTTGCAAGCATCGAAAGGCGTTTCCAGAACTTGTATTTTTTGAGGATTGCAAGCCCGGGCTGTACGCATCCGTAAACGAGCGTCGCGCGCGCTTGATTTCAAACAGCGCCTTTTCCCTGGAAACGGGTAAGCCAGACGCTTCCACGTTTGGAAACCAAATGAATTTAGTACCATCTGCGGGCGATTCAACGAATTTCTACGGTCAATACCATGAGGAGAACAGTGATGTTGATAGCGACAGTTTTGACAACATGAGGATTTTGAATGGCTATGGGCAAAGGAATGAAAAGGTCCCTTCTGACCCACATCCCCAACAATGGTGCAGTGGCTGTATTGTCACATAACGTTCGTAAGAAAGAAAGAAAACAACACTAAATTTTTATTTTTGAGTAAATTAAGCGATCACTCCGACTGCACTAATACTTACTAAACTTAGTACAAAAGTAACAAAAAAAAAGAACAAATTATCTGCTCTCTCCAAATAAAAGGAAGGGTGGCGAAAAACCAGACGACAGAAAGAAAGTGATGATGCAGTTTTGTTTATTATTAACGAAACAAATTACAGAACCAAGTTAGGATTAGGGTACGAGGAAGCTAAATTTAATTAGAACAGACGACTACTTAAATAACAGCCAATTTTCTTGTTTTTTTTATTAATAGTACGAGTGTATGTACCGTTATGTACATCACACAGTACACTTGCCGCCGCTCCATTTTACATTCTGTACGTATTATTGCCAACAAACACAACAACAAAAACAACAACTAAACTAAACAACACCACAGCAGATTTTTCTTCTTCCTTTTTTGCGAGTTGTTGCAGTTCGTGCTGTCAATTACTATACGTATTTAAAATGAACTAAATAGAAAATCACAGAAGAAGTTTTGATTTTATAGCGAGAGTTGGATAACTGTTTAAAACTGCACTGTTACGGACAAATGAAGGTTTCAAGGATTGCAGTCCTGTGGTTCGCATAATGCAAGTTGGGGATACCTACTCTGCCTTTTTGTTAGGGGGCGATCAGTTGCCCACTTGTAAGTTTGACTACAAGAAAACGTCGACAATTCGTACTAAGACCAGCGGTGTGTGTTTGAATGAAGACGTCATTCAACCTCCCAGTCAAGGAAAAGCTATTCGACCCCCACAGCGGGATAGAGTTAGAAGATCGGAGGTGTATTTACACAAAGGCAGAAAGTTAGTCGAAACAACATATAGAAACCGTTTGGCAAACTTAAGAAAGACCTTAACTCCTTCAAGGTTGAGTATGAGTTTGAAAAGTTTGAAAACGACGAAAAACGCTGGCGAGGAAACTGCTCCGGCGTTGCGCAAAGAGAAGCCGATCGTCGCAGAGTCTAATAGATCTGGAAATTCCATTACTCCACTGTTTATGGCAGATAATCAGGAGGCAGAACGGACAGTTTCTGACGACGGACCTCCAGAATACAAACAGGACTTCGAAACAAGTTATTTCTCGGATGATGTTGGGGTACAAAAGGAAGCACTATTAGAAGTACCATCTAATTTGGAGGAGATTTTGAGGCGTCGCTTGTCACCAGAGAACATCTTAGCTCAAGTTGCGAAGACAGCAGGTTCCCTAAACCTGGCCCATTGCGGCTGCGGGGATATGTACTCTGGGATCTTAGTAAATTCCTTACAAAATTTACCAAGTATTACACGTCTAAATTTGAGCGAAAACAGACTAACTTCGAAGTCCTTGAAGATGTCTTCTGTTGGATTGCCTTGCTGGATTGTTGATATAGAACTCGCGAACAACCGCCTAGGTTACGCCAGTATCAGATTGTGGAAAGAATATTTCAAGAACACAAGAAATATAACTCGACTAAGTATCAGAAACAACCGAATAAGTGATAATCGTGGTGCAAAAATGATATGTGCATTTGAGAGTTTGCCGCACTTGAAATACCTCAATATGTCTAAAAATGGCCTTGGCAATAAAAGTGCAGTGGCGCTGTCATCTCTTTTATCAAAATCAGTGTGCTTGCAACATTTGTATTTGTCCTGGAACTACTTTCATGGAAGTGATTCACAAGTTCTTGCGAATGGGATGTCTTCAAATATGACGTTAGTATCTTTAGATTTATCTTGGAATAACTTGGGTGGATGCTTCATTGGAGAAGAGGAAGTGAATGAATTTTACTTGCTTGCTCATTCAATTGCTCGGCATAAGTCCTTAACACATCTAGACATATCCTCAAACGAACTTTCTGTGGACGAATGTAACAAACTAGGTTCTTACCTATCACAGAATAGGTCAATATACGGAATCCATATTGACGGAAACCGTGGTGAAATTGGGCATACAGGAATAATAGAAGGAACAGAGGATATTTTATCGATCAAAAATATGGATGAGCTGGACGCGGAAAAAAGGGAATTAATGGCATTGAGGGTATTTTATAAACTGTATTTATTGTGGATGGAGAAAAATATTTCGCCCAATTTACTATTCCAGAAAATGAATGATGATGGGGGAGATGTTGATACCGAAGAATTTTTAGTTGGGTTGCGTGATGTCTGCGGCATAGATTTGTCGACTGTCGAAAGAACAGCTGTTTTTGGTATGATAGATGATGATGGCAGCGGAGAAATCTCTGCTTCGGAACTATCAAAAGCAATTCGAGATGCAGCAAGAATAGGAAGAACGAGAGATCTTTTTGAGGAAGAAGGGGAGAGTGACAATGATTTAGACATAACGGACCTTTCATATTGCCACGCTCCGAAGGGTAAAACGATCAAACCAAATAATAAAGACATAGACACAGAACTAACGGAAAAGGTAAATTCGTCCTGCTGGATATGCGGGCGGTGGCAAGAAGAAAAGTTTGTGTACAAACTTAATTTTCCTACCGAAGAAACTGCAGCCCTTCCGGTGTACCTGTTGCATTCATATGACGGGTTTGAACAGCACAAAATGATTTGGGACTCTCACTCGAATCACTTCAGCCTGTACATTGTAGTTCCCCCGGGGTATATTAGATTTTATTTTATTGTAGATGGTAAGCAACGATTTTCAACGGATGAATTAAGTGTGGCTCTGACCATAAAAGGTTCCATTAGAGATAATCCTACAGTTAGAAAACCCAACGAATCTCTGTGGGCAATCGCGAAACGTCGTGTTCTAAAAAAGAGATGTAATGTTCGTTACGTGGCTGAACGGAGAGGCCCATTAAACGTCTTGTACGGTTTTCCACGACACGATCAGACCAAGAAAACAAAGAAGAAGTCCTGGCTAATGTTTTGTAAAAAGAGGTTGTCGTTCACTTTGTCAAGCAGTAATTTAAAGATGCTATTAAAAGAGCGTCGAGAAGGGTTTGTCGAACAAGTTTTAGCTGGCATTGAGGACGTTGATGGTAACTCCATAGGTGCTTCCACAGGAATACAGTCTATCCTTATTGACAATTTTGAAAAACTGAGAAAAATTCATCAAATTTACATTATCAATTCTCGAGAGCTAGAAAGTTTAAAACTGCACTTTGAAAACATTTTGAAACTTGTGGAAGACTTTTCTCTCAAGGATGCACTTTTCCGAGAAGAAAATAGTGTGTTTTCAGAACTGTCGTGGACAAGGTACAAAGCGTCTTTGCTTCGTATGCAAAATGATCCGAAGACCGACTACGGCATGTCTATGCAAACGACTTTCCAATTTCTTTTGGGCTTTGGAAAATGCGGCGCAGATATAGTGCAAATACTGCAGTTTCTCTTCAATCATAATTTGACTGTTATAGTAGAGGAAAATTATTGTCCCGAATGTTTTCGAGAAAAAATGTTTTATCGGGAAGAATATCAAAAATCACTGCATCCTTTACTTTATCGAATTCGGAAAGTTTTTAAAAAGAATTCACTTTTGGAACGAAACGACGTTTCCGAAAACGAAATTCCCCCTTTAATATTGCCTATGTCTACTTTCTTAAATATGTTTTGTACTGAATCGTTCGATGAGTGCGATGGTTTAACAAAGTTGTCCATACGAGCTTCCTTCTTAGGTAGTATTGATGAACTGGATACCACGATGGTTTGTAGAGAATGCCTATACTACGACGAATTTGTCGAAGCCATTTGCCGCGTGGCCTATCAGCTGGTGAGAATCTTCTCCCAGTACTACAACGACGAAATCAATACAAATCCTGCGAATAATGTATACTGGCCCATAAAGCATAGCAGTTTGTCCACAGAAACAGAAATTTTACCAGGGAGTAAATGTAGCCTTGCTTTTCCTGCTACAACTAAAAAAGTAGATGGTAATATATCAAAACCTCAGAATTTTAGTCTGCACATAGATGCAGTAAAATTTATTGTCGATGAGCTGGAAAATGAGTAACAAAATTACGAACAGATTAATGGAAAATTTAAAACACAATTAAAAAATATTCTATATAAAGCTTTAAGTTTTTACGAAGTACAAAGAAGTTACAAAAATTGAATTTTTTGTTTTCTAGCTTCACATAGTTGTGTATATTTAACAATTTTAGATTTCGAAGAATCAATGATATTAAAGTGAGAATTTTAAAGCATACTTTGTTTTTTTTTTAATTATAGTCTTCTAGTAAACTTGAGTGGTTTAACATCATCAAATTGAAATATTTTTACTTTAGTCTAATAAAACAAAACAATTGGCTGCTATTATAATAAGTATATTTAAAAAAACAAGAAAATTGGCTGTTATTTAAGTAATTAAAATTAATGTACTGCGAACTGAAATCAAGATTTAGACATTCAAGGTTTACATTCCTTCATGAACTGCGAATTTATCTTTGCTCTTTTATGAATAATTAAAATTTATCTTCAACACATGTATAACATTTTTTGCTCTCTTCTAATATTTAGTAGATAAACTAAATTAGGTTTTTTTTTGTAGTTTTACATTTGTTTGCATCTGAGTCCTTCTTTGATATTCCTAAAAACTTACGTAAAGCCTAAAAAAAACGTAAAACAGCCAGTTTTTTTTTTAGGTTCATCTTACGTTCGTCGTACGTAAATTAAAACTTATCTTTCGCTGTTTTATAGCATTGTTGTTACCTTTGCTTTTCGGCTTGGTCTGGGACTGAACGATCCCTTTTTACCATAAGTATTTTTTGAAACACGTTTGCCTTCGAAGGCTTTCATATCTGTGCCTTTTCTGAAGGTAATTAAATTTCTCTTCAAAATTGGCTCGGCCCATTTCGCTTCAGTTGTTGCTTCATTTCCAACTTCAGAACTCTTCTTCTTAGGGATAAGAGACTGGCTTGTTTTCGGATTTTTTATGATAATTCTTGCACTGGATGGCCTTGTCTTTGGTAACACGTTTTCTTTCGTGGGATGCACGTTGGACTTTTGGGCCTTTTCCCCCATGACAGATATTTTGGAGATATTTTTCCTTCGTTTTGTCACTCTACTTGATTTCGGTCTTGTTTTTACACGGGAATCAAAATGTGGTTTATTAAACTTGTGAATATTCGACGCTCTTACGTAATTCTTTGGGCGTGCTATAGTGGAAAAATTAATTGGGTGAAACGATAGTGTAACCGCTTCCCACGCCGCATCGGGCAAATCGTTCGCACTTTCAGCCTCCGTCAGTTTGTTAGATAATATCTTGTGGCGAGCAATCTCCCTATCCCAAGGTGACTTTTTGGGCTTACGCTCAGATTTTGGTGTATTCTTTGCCTTCGTGTATTCCACCCCAGATATATTTTTTACTAATTCTACAGCAGCATCACAAGCGTTTCTCCAGTGCAATTTGCTTCTGGTGGTCTGTATATCCTTACGCCTTTTCCAGGCGAACTTTCTTGCTTTCCAGTGTTTCATTACTAGTGTTTTGCACTTATTCATAGAGTCTTTTTGAATTTCAAAGAATACATTTTTGCAGAGCATTTTCCAAAACGACAAGATCAAATACTGTGAAGAAAAGTACTGCCATTTGGACGACGCAAAATGTTGATCTTTTGTTGCAGCAGCACGCAACAGATTAGAAATCATTTTTCGCATTTGACTAGGATCAGCTGTTTTCGAAGGAGAAAGACACTGCTGACCTTGTAATGTCCACGGGTTTGCATCTTCGTTTGTCAAGAATGTCCACCCACCACGTTGATTGCCCTCCTCGTTAGCTACTTTAACATTGTCGACGGATCCAAGATACGCTTGTGTGCCAACAGTTCTCTCATTCTTTTGGTCTGTTTGGCATCCTGATTCGACAGGGACACTTCCAATTTTCTGCGTTTGCACGGAAGTGCTTATTGTTTCTGGCGTCGAAGTAACAAAGTACTTAGGAACTGATTCGTGCATTTCCGTGGGCTCGTTCATTGAAGAGCGTGCCTTCCTTAGCTCGATTTCAAGGGTTTCCATTCTTTTCAACAATCGGGGGATAATTTCTGCTGCCCGCAAAAATGGTTGTGAGGCCCCATTAATTCTTGCTGCTACATGTTGTCTGACAATATTGAACAAACGCATATGGTCTTCGGGAACAAATTCCCCAAGTGATTTTTCGAAACCGTTGATAGTCGCTTCGCCTATTTTCAAAAAGATTGCAGGGTCCAATTCGTCTATTTCTTCATCTAAAATGACATTATAACAGGAAAAAAAATTCATTTTGGTACATTCCAAAGTGTCTTGTGATGAAATGTCGGGCGACTGCTCTTCTATTGGGTTGGCAACAGCCGCTATTATCAGGGATTCTGTTGATGTTGCTGCATTAACTGTGACATGCACTGTTTCCTTTGATATCTCGTTTTCTAGGGCCTCTAATTCTGCTGCGTGCCTTTGCTCTAGCGTTTCTACATTTTGCAAATATTTATTTTCAGCATTTACCCTAAGTTCTTCCATCCGACGAATTAATTCTTTGTTATGTAACAACGCTTGAGATGATCTTGAATTTTCTGCCTCCAAATCCTTTATGTACCGCTTCAATTTTGTCTCGTTATGTTTGCGTGTTTCTTCTGTTTGAAACAAAGTGCTTTGGAGTGTTTGTACTCTTTTTTCTAATGCCTCCACGCCTTCGTTTTCACTCAAATTCGAAACCATGTCTTTCGTGGTACTGTCCAAAGACCGCTTCAACCTGTTGTTCAAGCGAAGAAGCTGCGCACATTTTAACGATTTGTCTTTTAATGAATCTTCAGATATTTGTAATTTGACCTGCAAGACAGACATTCGTGATTGTACTGTGTCGCGCTTTTTTACCTCTTGTCTTTCCATTTGAAGCTGCAGCTTTGACTTCTTTAGATCGTTAGAAATCGTGTTGAGTTCCTGTTCTTTTGCACTCAAGGATTCTTGTAGAACTTTCTGTTTGTGCCGTAAGAAAGTGCGCGTTGCGACGTGTTTCTCTTCTCGAGAAGTAAGTTCTAAGAGGTGTTCTCGCAATGCATTTATTTCATTCTGCATTTTTTGGAACACGACATTAAATCCTTTAGCTTCTTCTACGTACTCGTTTACTTTTGATTTGAAACGTTTCTGGTCGTTAGCTAAAGTCCGCATTTTAAGGAGAATCTTCTTTTTGCTAATCTCAGCAGGCCCTGTCGTATTTAAAATGTACTCATCGGACAAATACTCGGGGATCGCTGGTTTGGATTCCTCAACTCTTTCATCTCCATTACGTTGTTTTACCGCCTTTTTTTTAAAACCCTTGGGGGCTATACTGTGTAGTTTGTCGCAAGTTTCTGAAAGGAGAATATTTCTTTGTTCAAAGTTATTGTGTTGCTGTTCCAAAATATGAATAAGCCGTTCCTTTGTTGGATTTATCACGCTTAGTGACGACCCTTCCGTCGCATCGCGATCTAACTCTACGAAGTACCCACCTTCCTTGGCTTTTTCGTTTATTGCGTAATTTTCTTGTTGAAAAGATCCTACAGCGTCTTTGACTCGCTCCTTAATTTTTTCGAGCTCTTTCTCTAGCTCAATAACACTCATGGCCAGGCAGATTTTTTCTTAGGAATTGTACTTGCAGCTTCGAAATTGACTCATAGTCGAGTGCGGTCTATTGTTGGCAATTGAAAGGGCTCTTTTGAACACAGTTTTACCTGAGATTGTAGCTTTCTTTCTGTTGTGGATAACTTTTGTAAAAAACGAAAAAAATTAGGGTGTGCTTCACGGGAGAAAAGATGAAATGGCAATAGCTGAGCATCCAAACCTTTCATTCTCGCGATAATAATGGGTCGTCTGGCCAGCATGCGAATTTGCTCTTCTTCTTTCGACGTGGCTCCTCATCTGTTGCTGCTGTTGATTGATATTTACTAACTGTGTTGTTGTTGGTATATTATATTATTTATAATAATAATAATATAAATAATAGAAAAAAGGACGTGGTGGGTATATATATATACGTAGACGAGACACCACTAACTACTATAATAAAATACCGGTAGAGGTATACGTATCGTATATAGCACAGAAATTAAATCCCGCATCTATGCTGTGTGACCATATGTGTCAATTTAATAAATGCTGTTCGCTCGTCCGTACAAATATTCTGATGCACTTTCTAGGAAATACAACACAGTTTTCTCCAATAGAGGCAATGTCATACTGTGAGCAGTGAGGGAGACGGTAAAACTGAAATTTGATTCGCCTAGTTGTACACTACCACTAATGCAGGTAAATCTACGAAGAAACGAAGAAAAAATAGTTTTTAAAACGTTTCTATTCAAACATTTTGCCTATATAGTTACGTAAAATTATTTCTGCTTAAGTACAAACAAACCGTTTGTTGCGTCTCTACTTACAGTCGTTGTAACGGTTTATCCTTTGCGAAAAAAACTGAAATGCGTAATAAAATAATTAATAAAAGAAGAAGGGGCAAACATTACTTGACGAGAAACTGTATTTATAGGTGGCGGTTTGCCTATCAATTCAATAACAGGACATGAAAGCCGCTATCTTAAAACTTGTGTGACCAGTTCCTTTGCGTACGTATACAGTACCGGCACAGTGTAAACAGAACAGCTCTCTGCAGAGGTATTTAATTTATTGTATTACAAGACTCTTTTGCTTCATTGCATTCATGCTACAGCTCGTTCATTTGTTACTGGTATTCCTACCTGTACATATATGAAACAGAGTTACAATGCACACCAGTTGGTTACCGAAATAATAATAATAATAATAAATTAAAAAAATAACAAACAACTACAGTACAACGTGGACAAGACTAGAACGACTAACTGTTATTTTATTATTCATTCAGTATAATATCGAATGAGAATGAATGATGGATGAGAATAAAATAATATAAATAATCCAACAAACAGTATTACGCGGGAGTGTGCAGCAGCAACATCGAATGTATGTGTGCTTCCTTATCCTTATGCCCTTAACCATTGGCACGAAAACTGCCCACGAACACGTAATAGTGCGATTCCCAAAAAGATTTATAGAATAATTCCAAGAGGGAGTGATTGAGGGGAAACTAGACTGCATCGCCATGTCGAACCAGGGGAAACATAATGAAACCCGTCCCTCTCGGGGAACGGGCAGTGGTGTTCCAACCAGTATATTAAAACTGCGGCCGACGGCGAATCCCACGTGGGAATCGCCCAGGCCGGTTCGAGAAGGTGGCCCGGGTGGAAAATACAGAGAGAGAGAGAAGAAAAAGAAGAGTTCTGCCGCTCGCAAGCAAACATTGCTAAGGGCAAGGTTGTCCAAGAAGGTTTCTGAGAAAGAGGTGACGGTCGAAGACTTGCAGTCTGAACTTGAAGAGGCAAAGTCATCCCTTCGGCTAACTCAACAACTAGCCGCAAGTAGGTTATCGGACGCGCAGTTTTTGAAAGCAGAAAATAATAAGCTCATTATTAAGAACAAGAAACTAAACGAAGAAGTCGATGAATTGATAGATAATGAAAGGGAAGCGCGCAGGAAAGGGCGGAATGCCTCCATGAACCTGAAAGCGAAGGAAAAGTTGATATCAAAGTGGAAAAGAAAGGCGGAGAAAGTTTCGGCCGCATACGAGGAAGCTGGAAACGAATTGCGACTGATGGAAAAGGAGTTTCTTGTACTGAAGATTGAAAGGGCCAACGCAATGTCAAGCCAAGTAATTGCTGACGAAAAACGGGAAGAGATTATGTCGACCGCAGACAAAAAAATGGAAGAGATGCGTGCAAACCACGATTCGAAAATGAGCTACTTAACGAGAGAGCTTGAAGACGCTCGAAAAAAGAATGTTGAACTCGAAAGGAATTTGCAGAAAACGGAAGCAGAGGCATCTGCGCTACAGGCCGCAACACACAAAATGGAAATAGAAGTAGAATCTCATTTTCAGCAAGCAAAACAAATGAGCAAAGTAGAACGGGGTGAAATGCAGGTAGAAAAGGAGAGTTGGAAAAAAGCGATGAGAGCGTTGAAAGCAGAGAATAAGGACTTGTGGCAACAACTTCAGTTCTTGGAGACTGTGCTTTTGAAAGGCGAGCAATACGACGGGGTTACACCGGACAACATGACTCTTCCGCCGGTGTTTGGAGTTCGGGGGAAAAATACAAATAGGCATGAGCGTGATCTGCTGATCCAAAAAGCAACGGAACAGCGAGAAACAAAAGTACGCGATTTAGAAGTTTCGCTCACGGAAGAAAAAACGAAGACAGAATTGCTGGCTGGGCGTTTGAGTTTTGCTGAAGAAACTGTGCATATGTTGATGCTAAAGAACCAAGAGTTAGAAGAAGCTGTCACAGAGGCCGTGAAAACCGCACATGAATTTCAAGATCCAAAACTTCACCAAATTTTAAATTCAACGTCTGTTCCTAGAAATGCAAAAGAGCCAAAAAGTCCCGTGCGGCAGGATCGAGGGAACAAACCGAAGAGAGGGGGGAGAAGTTTTCGATCTGGAGGCAAAAAAACGGAGAATAGAACAGGTGTAAACGAGGGGTCTGCCGGAGTCCAAAAACTTCGCCAGGACCTTGAGTATTTGCGAGAAGTGCTGAGAGAAAAGAGTGATTTGCTTGTGACATCAATTGCAGAGCAAAAGAAATTAAGCAAACAGTTGACTAATCAGCGAGAATTATCTACGAAGTATGAGTTAGCAGAGAAGGTAATGGGAAGGGTAACCAATCGCATCCAAGCACTGAAGAAACATGCCAAGACTGAGCATGTTCGCCTGAGATCTGAATTAGCTCTGTATGGGCTCTTTGAAGACGCTGATATCTCCCATGATAAACATTTAAATCCTGAGGATCTGGCTTTTCACATACATGAACGTGTTGATAACCTATTACTGCATGCGAAGGAGGTGTGGCTCGAAGATGCCAAAGCTGACAACAACGGCAGTGTGGTCCATGATGCTGCCAGTAGTTTAGTCCCATCCTTTTCCGTGCAGTTATGCAAAACACAACCCATATTCTATGAGGTACGAAGGATAAACAAAGTGAATCTGATGATATCAGTTTTTGAAGGAGAGGACCCACCCCACTTTGATTTTGAGGCGTATCATCCCCCGACTTGTGGAACGTTCAAAGTTTCGTGCTCCCTGAGGCAGCAGCGCGAATTACTGCGAAGAACTCCCGAGCTTGTCGAGGATGAGAGCAGATTCGAGGACAGGGTTGAGGCCCTGATGTCCAGGCTTGCCATTATATCTACCCCGGGGCGCTTGGAAATCACGCTACTGGATACTGAGCGTGCGGCAGACTCCGTGCCGTCCGGGAAACGTTGGAAGAAGAGGCCTGCCGTTTCTATTCAGGAATCAGATGCTCAAGCAGAGTTTGCCCGATTAATGGGAACAGGAACACAGGAGGAGGAGATAGAAAAGATTAAACTAGATGCTGGGATGATTCTTCCTGACGAAACGGCGACCTACGCTGACACGAGACTGTTTTCGTCGAACGATCCGACAGGGGACAGCAAAGAAATGTTAAACGTGGCTATATACGACTGCATTGACCAGACTGAACCACAATTATTGGTGTATTGCAGTGATGTTGGAGAAAATGTAGTACGCTACCAACTTACCCTGGAACCCAGTCTATTGGACACGGCTGTAAAAGATTGGAACAAGATGCCTCGCCGGAGACTTTGCAGGGTAGTTTTTAATCGTCTCAGGGTGGACAGCCAAAACCTGGTTTTGTCCGACCAAGAGGAGGAACGTGCTGACAATTTCGACGACGACAACGAGTCCGAGTTTGACGAAAATGACGATGAGGTCACAGAAGAGTCAGGTGAATACGATCAAGGAGAAGAGGCGGGAGTAATCGCAGAAACCATCTTCTATATGCTGGACAGAGATGGCGACAACAACGTCACGAAAAGCGAAATGATGAAAGCGATAAATCAACGGCAAGAAATCACTTTGTTGCTAAAGAGGAACCGCTATCTGCAACCCCTGCTGAACCCAAAAACATGGTCAGAAACCTTCAAAGCTATAGATGCGTCAGCCGATGGAAAAATTAGTATAGAAGAATTTCGAGACTTTGCGATTCATGTGTCGCGAAATGTCAGTGCAGAGCAGGATGGTGACCAGGAAAAACCTTTGGTGCAATTATCGAAACGAATATTCGAAGGTGATGTTCGCGTGTTGGGAGGTCACGATGCATCTTTGGTTGTTGACCAACTTGGGGAAGATGAAATAAAAATCAAGTGTCGAATAGCAAGTTTATCTGTGGACTCGGAAGGTACATTTTCCACTCATGCAATTGATTCCGCTGTCCCAGGATGGATGAGAGTGTGGGCACGTGCGGATGAGAAGCGCAAGGTAGACCTCATTACGGCAGGGCTTAGCTTGACCTGGAACCTGGACAAGAACTCTGCGTCTATATTGATGCCAGGTTGTTCTGCAGTTGTGCTGGAGCAAGGAAATTACAATATTGACGGAGAATCTAGCTCTGTGCGTATTATAGAACATGCTGGGAAAAGTTCAAGAGAATTGTCAAGATTGAACATCATTTGCTCCTTTAAAGGTAATGGATCGCCGTCTGTTGCAAACTGCAATGCGGCCGTACAAATGTCACTACAAAAAATATGGGGTAAAGCAGAGCTTTCTACTACTTGCCGATTGGAATGCATCAATGTGTACTTGGCGGCTTTAAAGAAATCGGCAGCCTACTCTCTGAACTGGGTTTTATTTGAAGGGACAAAAGCATTTAGCGCCCGGGAAGAGCCGGGTGCAATTGAATTGAGTGTGCAGGTTCCCGCGTTTGACCCACGCATAGGGCGTTTATTTATAGAGGGATTCGACAAATCTACAAGCAATCAGACAAGTTGCTCGTTGCTACAAACAGACGAGCATAAGCTAATCAAAAAATGCCAGTCTCGAAAGTGGCCCGACATGATAAAGACAATAACCAATAACTTGAATTACGACGGGTACACATTAGCGTTTGACTGGTCCGGTTCGAGTTTACAATCGCTGCAAGACGTTGAGCCGCCTACCACAGAAAGCAGTATCACAAACGCACCGGTACGTACAAATGCGACTGAAGCGGCATCTGAACCTTCGATCGTTGAAACGAAGGACGAGGGGGAATACAAAGAAGAACTGGGAGATATTCCGGAAACTAAAGATGATGAGTTGTGACAAGCTTCAGACAAACAATTGAGTATTCTTAGTATTTCTAAATTTGTTTGATGACGAGATAATCATGTTTACGCATTTTGGTTTTTTTAAGAATTTTATATAAAATAAGAAAATCACAGTCGAGCAGATCTAGATTTCAGTTCGCAGTACATTAATTTTAATTACTTAAAAAACAAATTGTTTTAAAGAGATATTGAGGAAGCTAAATTTAATAAAAAAACATATTATATAGTATGTTTTAAGTCAAAAAAGAAAAGAAAAAGAAGGTAAAACCGTTCAAGAACCCAAACTGCTCCTTGTTCCAGAATAAAACTTCTGGTATTCATCATTCAAACTATCATAAAATTGTTTGAGACAGTGACTATTGTTTTTTAGATGTCCGTATCTATCCCAAAACGTATTATGATGATCATAATGATGAATTTCTTTCAAGTCGTATACATAAACCTGCGTAAATGTATTTTAAATAACAGCCAATTTTCTTGTTTTTATTAAGAGATATTCTTTAAATTACGAAAAATTATTAATTTGAAATACACTCTCTTCCAAATTTATCACTCTTTCTGTTTCTCTCTCTGTCGTTTAGCTTAACAGGTTATCGCAACGTGCACACCTTTCGGCTCTGATTCTTTCGCCAGGTGCAACAATACTTGGTTTCAATTCAATCAGCAGTTTCTGCATTCCGCATCTTGAACACGTCGAGTTGCCGAGCTCAGCGAGTTTAACAATCGATGATGGCAAGAAGACGGCGTATTTACACCCCGGATAGCCTTTGCATGAAATACGATAGGTCATCACGTTATCCTTTGTTTTCGTTTTCAGTAAGAGCGGGTTGGCCCTGCATTTTTGGCATTTTTGGTGGACCACGATATCGTCTCTTCTAGAAAATGGGCAAGTGCGATGTCTGCATGAGAAGCAAGGCATGGTGGGGCTTGTGTTTGACAGCTGACGGTTTGACTCTGGAGGGTTTGAGCCGTAGCAGGACGGGCAGATCTTGTATCCTTTATTGTGCTCAACGTTTAAGATGAACGAGTTGCAGATTGGGCATTTGTCCCCTGACTTTACCAGTCTCCCTTTCCTGGGGAGGGAATGTGTATTAGTGCAATTTGAGCAAAAGAGAAACCGTGGTGGCTGTCGAGACGAGCTGCCCTGAAAAAAAGACCCATCCCTTTCCATCAGATCTAGCATGCCCTCACAGTTTGCACACGGCATAAAGTTTCGTGTGAGAGTTTTTGCAGACGCTGACACAAGGGGTAAGTTTCCAGAAAATTCACAGAATTTTTGCTCCCATTCGTTCTGCCTCTGCTCCAACTGTCGAAATTTATCCTTCATCTCCCGCAAGCATTCGGAGACGACCTGCGGACGGGATTTGTTGCCAAGTTCAATAAGCTTACAGTCCGCTTCCATCTTTGCCCGCAAGCGAGGTTCTGCAAAATCCATCTGCAAACATTGGTATGCCTCTACCAATCCAATGCCCCTGGGTGTCGGGGCCAAGGAATGATCGTTCGTTTCATAAACATATTCTCTCTTTTTGATTGTTTCTATGTGCTGCGCCATGGTCGCATCTGTTCCTATGCCTGCATTTTCCATTAGCCTGAGAAGGTCGTGCTCTTTCAACAGTTTGGGCGGAGTTGTGACCCCCTCCCTGAGATCGATCCGTGAAGGTTCAAATTCTTGGTTGACAGAAAAACTAGGAATGATCTTGCCCGTCCATTTCTCGTATATGTACACATCTAGGTAATTCGTCTCGATAACCTCGAGGCCGCCCGTAGAGAATGTCTCCGAGGCTATCTTTATTTCCACGCGAGTCTGACTTCCATACGCGTCCCTGCTGCAGCACGCCAGAAAGTGTCTGACTACAAGTTCGTATACATGACGTTCGTCTTGGTTCTCGATCCGATCAAGGGAGACGAACTTTACCGGGTGAATCGGTGGATGGGCTTTGTCGTCGTTCGAGCCAGCGCGAGGAGTCCGAAAGTTCTCGGGTGATAACAACGAATTGGCGTACTGTCCCCATACTGAACTTTGGGCTTGTTCGGTGATTATCGCCTTGAAATCAAATTCTGGCCGAAAAACTTCAGTATCAGTCCTCGGGTAGCTTATGTACCCAGCGCTGTACAAACGTTCGGCCGCATCGACGGCCCGTTTTGCAGTGAGACGTCTCCAACGACTCATGCAAACCGACAAGGTCGTCGTGGCGAGAGGTTTCGGGGCCCATTTGCTGGCTTGCTTTCTTTCGACCTTCATGACTCGTGCTACTGGGTTCGCCAAGCAGATTTCTAAGAACATGATGGCACAAGCCCGGTCGAACATACCGACACTCGTCCGATTCCACGCGAACTCTGCGTAATCGCTGCCGTTTCGGTTGTCCCTTTTCTCACCGTACTCGCAGAACAAAGACCAAAATGTTTCCTTCACAAACTTTTGAATGCGAAGATGCCGGTTCACCACGAAACCAAGCGTGGGAGTTTGGCATGGTCCGTAACTGACCATTTTTATTTGGAAGCGTTTCTGAAGAAGCAAGGATTGAAATCGTGTAAAAATAGCCCCTAATCGGAGGTCGATCTCCTGCCGGGCTTTGACCGCGTTAACAGTCCGCGTATGCAACGGCCTCAAACTAGCAATCGCTCGACGAATTTCCACTTCGTTTACCACCGAAAACTGAGCTCTCAGCACGATCATCCCGTTCCTCTGGCGAGAACCTTTGTTGCAAACAGTTACGACTTCGGCAGCAATCGCTTCGCCCTCCCTGTCACAGTCGAGCCACAGAACGATGGTATTGCACTTCCTTGCGTTCGCAATAAGTTGCTTTTCCAGGTTTTTCATGCCTTCGGGAACGAACTCTTTAATCGGCGCATCAAAGAGTTTCACGGTGGTAGATGCGTTCCATTGACGGTACGTGTCGTCGAAATCTTGGGAGAGAAGGTGCCCTCTTACGGACGTGACAACTTGTGTCCTTTGGGTCCCTCTGAAATCCCCTTGGAATGTGTACAATGGGCAGTACTTTTCTGGGCCAGACGACACAGTGCACCGACCTTGGGAAAGAATACGAGCCAAAGGTTTGGCGACAGAGTTCTTCTCCGCCACGTGCAAAATGTTTCTGCTCATGTGGACTTACACGTTAAAACATACTGAACCATTAAACTGATTCTGATTTGAAATGAAAATATTTTCCCGTCCTTTATGGTCCCTTCCTTTTTTGTTTGAAATTTTTATTAATCCTATCCATCAATCGTT
>JACKZZ010022285.1_pt1 | contig 17224 bp, 19 predicted proteins | sample 8027871 | NCBI WGS metagenome assembly JACKZZ01 (sample SAMN15724774, study PRJNA655200) | protist metagenome | isolation source: fluorescence activated cell sorting (FACS) single amplified genomes of... | place: USA: West Boothbay Harbor, Gulf of Maine | collected 2000-07-19
TCGTTGCACCAGTAGCACTCGTTGCACCAGTAGCAGTGGATGCCGCACTCGTGGACGATGCAGTCGACCCTCCAGCACCACTCGTGGACGAGGAGGCGCCCGCTGCCCCAGTAGTCGATGACGCTGGTTTCACCGTAATTGTGTTCGTGACCGTGACTGTTTTCGTGGTCGTCTTGATCTGGAATTTGTAAACATTCAAAAAGAGTTCTTAAAAATAAAAGCTAACACCTCCGATGAGTCATGAGTATTTTTTTTTGTGGAACTACTATTGCCCGATGATCTGTAAAAAGTATTTATGCATTTCATACAACATCGGGAGGTACTACTAAATTTTTTAACTGTAGTGGACTCGACAAAATTTATTTTTTAAATCAAATGAGCAGATTCAAGACTAGAAAATTTAGATTCAAGACTGGCAAATCTAAATTTAAAGATGTAAATGAATTCAAGACTAGTACCTTGAGCTGTTTATCGGGACTTCTGAGGAGACTCAAGATGATTCTAAATAGCAAATGAGTAAATCTATACCTTTAGTTGTTTCTTTTTTGGGACTTCTGTGGCAGTGAGTTTCGCCACTGCGGTCGCAACCGCCGCTTTGTCCGCGAATTTTTCTGCAGTAGGCAGGGTCCGTAGCGGCTCATTACTCTTGCCGCTGGTGGACGTGGCCACCGCAGCGATCCCGGTGACAATTGCGGAACGGCGAGCATTTAAAATTAGTGCGCGCGTGCTAGTCGCGTGGTCGAGCAGTCTGGCCTGAATCGCACCTTTCTTAGCGGCGGCGTCTTTCTGGTCGATCGTAAACGTAATCTGCAGCGTAGCCCTGTCGGATAAATATTCGAGGATGAAATATCTAGTTTTCACACAAAACTCTTAGATTAATCAGTTTTTTACCGTGTATGACTAGACTGGAAATATCCCAAAAAATGCGATTGAATAATTTTAGACAAATTCTTTACTTGAGCAGTTGGTCTTCCGCCGCTTTCGCCGCCAGTTTACGCAATTTCTTATTCTTTTTTATCTGTTTAGCTCGGCTCTTCTTTTTACTAGCCAATGGAGTCAAAAGGCCTCCTTTTGCCTTGATGTTCATCCATTTGCTGCCAAGGTTCCATTTTTTATCGCCTGCCAAGGTTCCATCGCTTGTTGTTCCAAAAGAACTGCTCGTCAGCGCTCGACGAATTGGGATACTCGGTCCTTTCGGAGGATTGGTCATTATCACACTTCCAACAACGGAGCAGCCGGTCACGCTCGCGTCCACCGCCCTGTACTCTTTCAGACACTGGTCTGCCAAGGCCTTTTTCACACCTGCGCTCTTCACGATAGCGTCTGCCTGGAGTTTCGTCACCTACATTGGACAAGGAATTTGTTTTTTTGACATGATTAGTTGAATATTTGCTATTAATTTAGTACTATCTCCACAGTCACTTACACGTAGACATATTCAACAAGGTCGAGAGTCTAGTACGCCTGGTTAGCACAGATTTATTTTCCAACAATGACTCATATTACTTTGAGTTTCAATGTGAGAAGCGCGTCGATTTCCGTGACGAGTTGCTTCTTCTGTTCGGTATTTGCCTGTTGTAGCTGCCGAGCAGCTTCAGTAGTAGTAGTAGTCGGAACCGGCTTTTTTCGCATTACTAGAACCCATCCTGTGTATTGCTGGCTCGCGTCAGACTCCCAACCGATTTCAACCTGTTGCTCTTCGCTGGAAGTCAGCGTTTCGATGCGTTTACCAGCCTCGAATGCGTAATTCGCAGTCGTCAAACTAAGACCGGAAGGTCTGTCTTTCGCGGCACAACCAGTTAAGGATGTCGTCTCGAAAGTACGATTATTGCAATTGTACTCGTTGTCCGTGAGAGAGAGGTCTACCCACTTGTCACCTCCCTGAATTTGGAGCAGATCGAAATGCTCCTCCGTGTCGACATATTGAATACCAATGTCGATGTCAGTATTCGCGTCAAGGCCCACGGTGGCGATGAGAGCCTCCTCGTCCTTCAAATACGTCTTGGGGTCCGCATCTGTAGCTGGCATATGACTGATACGACAAGCGCCATCGTCCGTTTTCTTAAATTGCAACTTCGCGCAGGTGGTTCCGGAGCATGTAAGATCTCCAACAGCAAAAGGTTTTTCCGCGTCAGCACATTCAATAATCGTTTTTGGCGTCGTTGTTGCCGTTGGTGAGGACGTGATCAAGATCTCCCAGCCCTCATCATTTATTTCTTCATCAGAATCCCACGCAATCTCATCCATGGGTTCCAGATGGAAGTCGGGCAGTTCTGCTAGCTGCGTTTCGGCACCATCATTGAATTCCGCGAGTGCCTGTCATGTGTTTTGGTGTAGCATCTCTACACAGATTTTGCCTCTCTCGAGAACGGCTCTAGAAATCTCTCCCAGGTGCATTCCTGGTACAGTAAAATCGCTGCTCTCAGAAGCCAAAATGGACTAGTTCGAAATGGTCTATTTTTAAGGAAAAACTACACAACTACACAAGAAAAGCACAGAATAGGTACCTCATCTTTCGTCCCCGAATACGAAAACTCGCCAATAGTGAGGAAATCGTAGTCGCGTTCTGTCTTCATGCTATTCACCTTTACCTTGACATTGGACCTGTCCCCAATCACGATAGTGAAATGCTCGTCAACCGTGTACTTTGCGTTCGGCTTGTGAGTGATTTTACCTATAGTTCATTTGTGGAATTGTTAATGTCGCCATTGAAGACACTAAATCATATTTTCATCGATTGATAAATGATCAAATTATTATCATCGCATGGAAGATCATAGCTTCAAAAAATCTTTATTTTGTGCATACAGGCGTCTTCCGTGTCGCCGTCGCCCGCTATGAACGTCACACTGTCTGCAAGTAGAGAACACTTCCCATAGCATTTGAGATCGAGGCCTCCGTCGGGGTTGCCATCTGGATGACATTTTGCGAGTCTCTCAGCGTTCGCTTCCAGTATTGCCCCAACTTCAGGCGTAGGAGTAGTTAAGCTGTTTTTTTTAGTGATCGTCTTTAGTATGGAGACAAATCTTTAACTTTATTAAGGGCTAAACATCTGTTTTTGTGTCCTTAAAACGAGATGTTTAGAATATTATCCCTTAACGAGTAGTGTTTTTTGTGAGAAGGAATGAGATACCATTGGAGCTACATCTTTATCAGTTTAAATAGACACTCGTGCCTAAAATTATCTAAGTAGTTTTGAGGGATGGGAAGGAACATTTTACTCTGGAGAACCAGAAGTTTTACAGGAGAAATGGAACAGAAAGGTATTCTGCCGATTGGCACGTATTAAATCTCCATAATGGCGTTATATTTTCTCAAATAATATTTTTGTCAAAACTTTAAATTACGCGCCTATGTCTTCGTCCGTCGCCTTCCTGAGGCTCAATGCCCACCCAGTCTTGACGACCACCTCGTCAGATTGCCAATGGATTTGACTCTCGGCCTCCTTCCGGATCAAATAGTTCAATTTCGGGTCAGCGCTACCGTCAATTTTCCCACCGAGGCTCCAATCGTGGTCGGAGAACGTGAGATGATCGTAGCCCTCCTCTGTGTCGAGATACCTGGTGTGATTTGAACGTTGTGTTGTGGACGACGCCAAGCGAGACGAAGGATAGCTTCGTAATAGAGTCGACATACATTTCTGATGTTACTTATCAGCATAGTTTCCCCCTATCGAAAAATTAACTGCACTCCCCGTTCTTACTAGAACAACTCCAACATAACAATCATTATTCCAACAGCTGTCATACACAACTTGTGCCACGACGTCCTGTCCATCTGGCATTGTGAGGGTGAGCTCTTCCTCATTGAAGTAGCGTTGCGAGTTGGCGTTCATTAGGGCCCATTGCGCGCCTGTAGTTAGACGTCGTTGTCCATTACTAGTAACTGTATAAGTCGGGCATGTTGCAGTGCTATCTGGTTTGTTCGTTTTCTCTTGCAACCGCATCACTTTACAGTACTTTTGCTGAGTACTGCCTCCATTGCCATCTGAGACCTCCATTTCGTCGATCGCAATTGTTAGTAGATCGCAAAATCCGGTACACTGGATGGAAGCAAGGTTGTAGGGCTCATCAGTCTCTCCGGCAGCTGTTTGTGGGAGAAAAAGAGGGATAATGAAGTCGGACAACATTCATGAGTGCTGCCACAGAACACAGGAAACGTATGTCTACATAAAATTGTGTCTTTGAAAATAGAGTCCTGCTGTTTGAAACACGACCCTTCTAGAAGACTTCGAAGATATAAAAACACTCAATAGTTTACTAACACTAGACATCATTAAAATTAGGAAACGCTTTACAAAAAATCGACAATCTATGATTACTAAAAATATTTCAAAAATATGAAATATAAAAACTTTTACCTTTGCAGCCGTCAAAAACTTTTGGAGCCAGTTCGGCGTATCCGTATTTTTTTGAATTTTCTCCAGACACTTCTACACCATCACGCTCAGCCTCAGTCTCGCTGTTTGCATTCGAGGAAGGGCAATCGTGATAGGCCGAAATTAGTTTCGGAGTCAACTCGAGCGTCCATCCTGCTTTCGTAATCGCATCGTCGGACGACCACTCGATCCAATGGGCAGGTGTGAGAGTCTCATCCTTCAAGAGGGTAGGAATCACGTCCCACTGAAGCACTCCACCAGCTGTATCGGTGTCATACTCACCTGGATTTTTTCAAAAGAAAAGGGGGAAAAATGGCCTCTTGGAGTGTACTAAGTGTTTTGAATATTAAGTAAATCACTCCGTAGTATTGTGATTTACTTGTGAAGAGTTGGATTTTGTCAATTTTCTTTTTTTCGAGAAACGTCGAATTATCAACACGGTTTATATCATCTTCCAGACTATATCCTAGTTAAATTTTTTTTTCTGTGTCAGGGTAGCTGTTTCGGACGACTGTAGTACTTTGCAGATTCGTGAGGAAATAGGCACGAGGATAATGCCACGAGGAGGACCGAATGTGTCGCTCTTGCACCATGTGGTTAAATAATATCGTTGGTCGTGTGGATAACTGTGAGCTGTGAAATTAGGCGGACACCAGACCGGGACTAGTTAATTAATTAATTAATTAATTAGACTAAGCAAATACCGGTATGATCCGTTCCACCGATGTCCAGGTGATCGTAGTTTTCCTCCACGTCGAGAAACGTGACCTTCGCTTCTAGGGCGAGATTAACGGTCGCGGAGTCGGGGGGGTTCTGGTCGTCGTTTGTGGTGTACAGGAAGATTACTTCCTCGTTGTCGTAATTTTGTCCGTCCGGCTTTCGAGAGACCGTGCAAGGCTCGTCCGTCCAAGTCAACTTGGCCTCGCAATCCCCCTTTGGGGCCCGGCACATCAACTTGATCTGGAGAAATCCAAATTTCGAAATCAGAAATTCTTCTATGATAGTTAATTTAACGCGAATAATATAGACTCTATGACCTCCTCCTTAATATCCAAAAAAAAGTCGAGCAGCTTATTGAGTCGCAAAAAAGTCTATGTCGACAAATAAAGAGTATTAAAAAGCTGATACCTGTTCGTCTTCAAAAGTCTTTTGACACTTGGAAGTGACATCTTTCGTCTCCATCTCAACACTCTTCAGGAGCTGGAAGTGCACCGACCAGCCTTTAGACACGTAGGCATCATCGCCCTGAGATGCCTGCGGCGCCCAGCCAATCATCGGCTGGCCATCAAAATCCGGGGAGCTCGCCGTCATAACCAGAACTCCGGGGAGCTCGCCTGCGGGCGGTTGTCTGAGATTGATTATAGAAAGACGGAATTACAGAATTGGCATCCATGTTGGAGCACAACGTCTACTGTGCAAAAAATTTGTAGAAAAAATTTGATATGAGATCTTTCGATAGAATATAAATTTATAAATACAGCATAACAGACTTAATTATAATGATTAGTATAATTACCCATCAGTCCCGGCTTTGCCGCTGTACACCTCGTCGCCAACTTCCAGCTCATCCATTATTGTACCGTCATTCTTCTCATAGAGATCCAGATACTCTACAGTCCTGTCAAAAACCATTGTTGGGAAATATGAGAGAAAATCTTCTCTTTGTCGAGGATTTTTTTTGTGTGGGAGTAGCAGTAGCTGTTCTTTATCGGATTTAGGTACAATGCATATGAGCAGGGAAAATGACTTATCAAATGTCTATATTTATACCCTTGCAGGTTCTGAGTGTTTCCGTAGAGCACAATGTACTCTCCCTTGAAATAGTTCGCATGCGTGGTGTCTTCAGCGTCGATCCAATTTCGGCGCGAAACATGGCACTCTGCCGGGTTATCAGCCGTTTCTGCCACGTACCTTTGTCGTGTTTATGAACAATCTATTATTATTAAAGTTAAAGAAGATTATGATTACAATAAAGTATCTCTCTACTAGAATGAACAACTCCAGTTTCTAGAGGAACAGAGATACTGTGAATTCCCCCTCGCCCACCATCCACATTTCGTGTTATAGTATCTCTGTTATAATTTCATCTTCTGTTTTTTTGTGTCCTTGTAAAAATCTGGTGTATGACTGTAGTGCTGTGAAGAAGTATAAGAGATTATTTAAGATTATTACTGGATGTCCAGGAGATCACACAATCCGTGACAGTAAAAGGCGAATCCCATGGCTCCCGCCGGAGCCATTTCGCTACACGTATGGATGGGTTTTTTCCAATAGAATTTCAGCGTCCTGCCAGTTGCTTCGTTAGATAGATGGCATCCATCTGCGCCACACGGTGTACAGGTGGCCATCTGACCTTTGTTGAGTTGATATTTTTGTTATAGCTTTCTCAATAGATACATAGGAGTTGGAAAAATATCATTCGCTATATTAAGGGAGAGTCATCAAAAACAAAAACGCCAAGGGTCATCAAAAGCACCAACACTTCGACTTCGAATAAACAGCATCAACGAGATCTCTTTAATACTATTCAAAAACAATGAGTACATCAAATCAAACAGCTACTGTTTTTCTTTGTTGCTTCTCCATCAGGGTCATATGCCTCACACATTCCATTAGGCCGGATTTCGTACGGGTAAGAATTCGCGAAATCCTGACACGTCACATCATCGTGAAACACAGTAGCGACGAGTGCCGTGGACGGATTCGTACACTGGTAACCTTCTTGGATCATAAAAGCGGCGCCTCATATTTTTGGAATTGCCAACTTCTATATGAATATTAATAAATTCTTAATCTTTTCACAGTGTAGAATAACCTATTGATCCAACTCTAACAAATGGAACACAAAAACACTAGTAACAACTCTCTGATCACAACAAAGAGTCTTTGTAATTGAATTCAGACCAAGGTCGTTCGGATTTCCGTCCTCATCTTCGGGGAGCCTCTGGCACTTTCCTGTTGCGAAGACTTCTGGAGTAGACATTGTAACTTTGGTACTAGGATCAGCATTTTCCTTGATGGTGCAGTCGTTTGCTGGGTGGCTACTTGAGCCCTCAAAGCTGTCATCGATTTTTTATGTTTGGTGGTCGTTGTTTCCTTTTATTTTGGTGGAAATAGTTAAAAAAGATACAACAAATGGATGTAGCATTTTGAAATACTAATTATACATCTCTGCATGAAACCATCTGTCTGGATTTTTAGATCCACATCTCTGATCTCATCTGTCTATTATGTAGACTCAAAAAAGTGTGCGGACCACTGGCAAAACACATAATATAGATTTACTCAATGCTCGTCATGTGAAACGTGCGCCCAAACCCTAAACAATCTGGACACTCTGCACAAGTGACCTTCATGCTTTTTATCGCCTCACCACCAGCTGAGAGCTCCTTGCAGTCTGTCCCTGCATTCGGATGCAGGTCCACGGTTAGATCGTCGTGCGGAGTCTTACACTTGTCATCCGAAAATTTGTTCGCCTCAAGCTTTGGGCTGTAGGTACCATCACCACACATAAAGTTTGCTGGAATCTCAAAACTATAATCAATTCCACCACTTCCATCGTCTTTGACTTTCTGGATGCACTCACCCGCTCTATACAGCGATGGCACCGGCTGCACCGGATCAGTAACCTCAGTAGTGCACGCCGTGTCGGTAAAACTCGTCTCCAGAATATAAAAATACCTGCAGGAGAAAATGCAGGAGAAACGAGTCTCATAAAAAATATTGATGTTGATTGGCATCAACTGTAGTTGTGCAGAAGGAATTCTTCCTTTGATTGGTACTATGGACGAGAAGTTTGTCACTCTCTACAAAATTCCTGTAGAACCAACTCCTTTTTTTGTGCTAGGGTAGTAGACACATGATAATTCTCAGACGCATAATAAAGTGCACGTGAAACGAAAGGCGTGCAAGGTAGGACTTCTCCCGAGGGTAAACTCTGTGAGACGCTATGGTAAAACTCTGTGAGACGCAAATACTCCTAATTGAGTCCTACAGGAATCACCATCTCGGTTTAATACAACCAAAGTGTGAAACTATGAAGCACCAAAGATCTACTGATATCGCATCGTAGAGTGCCATCAGAGATCTATTTATCGGAAAGAATGCAAAAATACCTCGGTGGTGGCGTCGTCGTCGCCGTCATACAGGCGGCGTCGTAGCACCTGTGACAGGTGACCTTCGCGCTGTTGCCGCTGTTGACTCCGGATTCGGCGCATGTGCCTGCAGGGGACACCATGGATTTCGGATCACCAGATTTTGCGGTCTTACACTCGTCATCGGTGTAAATTGGCAAATTAAGCTCAGGCGCCACCTCGTTACAAAGGATATCGCTTGGAATTTTTACATACCTGAGTCGTGTTATTTCAAATAATTTGAAAGAATGTTACTTGTTGTGACATCGATAGATCTCGGGCACAGTCTTGGAAATAAACGATTGTCCGTCTATTCTATTCTATTCTATTCTATCCTATTCTATTCTGTCCGTCTAGTTCAACATTATGTACAAACACTTCTCTACTTTGATATAGTAAATACTTCCACGCAAATTTAATACTTCTCCAATAATTATTGAGTACCATAGACACTCAAAAAATTATACTCATCCGCATTCAAGTTTTTCGGGTTAGGCACGCATTTCCCTGCCTGGTAGATTGCGTCTGTGGCAGTTACTCCGTCTTCGTTAGGCTCGTCAGCTACTCCGCAATCGTCCGATCCTGTATAGTCGATCTTCGTTAGGTGAAAATACCTGCCAAATGACAATAAATTATTGAATGAAAATATCAATTTTTTGTGTCTAACAGATAACAAGTGAGTACTTCGCGAACCAATTTTGTCTCGAGGAACATCTGGTATCACTATGCTCCTTTTATAGAAGTCTAGAAAAGGAACACAATGATACCTGAAAAGTTTAAGACTACACTGCGCTGGACAATCTCTTTTGCTCGCAGAAAAACTTATTTAGTTGGATAAATGATAAATAAAAAACTTTTTTAACCAGTTTAAACTATGCTAAATTCTATTCTAATATGGGCGTCGGCTCGCTTTCTATTCTAGTTCGGTGGCTTGTTGGGATTCTATAGGGGGGAAAATAAGTGACTACAACCAATAAAACTGAAAAGACAGAAAACTTATTTACTCCTCTGGCAAGACTTAAAACTGAAAAGACTTAAAACTTTATTAAATACTGAAAAGACATAAAACTGAAAAGACAGTAATAATTACTCCTCTGGCAAGACTTTGGCACAGGTCTCGGAATCTCCGCATTTTCGGCAGGTGACTGCCGCCATTTGGGTGAGGCTGAAGATGCCACATCCCCCTGCACCGTATTCCACGTGTGATTCGCCGGCAATTATGTTTGCGCACCCTGAATCGGAATACTTCGGGGAGACAAGCGGACCCTTACCTGGCATTTTGAGGCGTTGGACAAATCACTATAATTATGAAAGAGAGAGAGACCTTCATTTATTAGGTAAATGTTTTTCAAAGCTGTTTGTCTAGAGTGAGAAAACCCTAAACCCTAGTATTTACTTACTATCAATAACTCAGATTGCAAGCCACAAAAAACAACCCCGGTCAAAAATAAACTAATTATACTGCCGCAATCGTAGTTCGGGACTTTCCAATACACATTGTCTGCGAGCTTGACGCACTCCCCTGCCTTGTAGATCATTTCACTCATGCCAGTGTTGGAGCCCTGGTCGCACTGCGAACCTTGGAATATATGCGTCGTCATTTGAAAGTATTCGTCGTTGGGCACGAAGTTCCCCTTCATACACGCAATTTTGGTGTGCTTCCCAGAATCTCCTGTATCTTTACATCCCGCATTTCCGTCAGTCGTCTCGATGTACAATGTTTCGATGTGCTCGTTGCCCTGAGTCTTAAACTGATTGGTGCAAGTGATCTCCGTAAATTTCGTAGTAACAAGCGCCTTGGCCGGATCGACGCAATCGTACCTTGTTGCAGATGTGCATATGACCGATGTGTAGACTCTCAGATGAAGATGTCTAGGCTCCTACTATCGATCGAAAAATTTCAATTGGGTCTACTGCATTTAAATAAAGCCGTCAGTAGACTCTACCAGACACTGAGCATAAAATGAAATCCATCGGGACAACAACAAAATGCTACGTAAATCCGTCAAGACAAAAAAATACGTATCGGGAATTTTCAAAAAGACGTTAGCAGTATCTGTCGCGACGCATGCTCCAGTCATGTAGAGTTTTGTATCTGATGCAGTTTCCGAATTACATCCAGAATCTGAGTAAGTTTTCGCATCCATTTTGAAAGACATAGGGGCCGGAGTCATCGTCGCACAAGTCGAGGAATCAAAGCACTTAGTGCACGTGAATTTCACGCCGGTGGCGCATGGGCCTGTGGACAGAGAGGATGTCACATCACCTGCTCCTTTTGGCGTCTCGCAGTCAGCATCGGTGTAAACGGTCGGGGCAAGCACAGGCGCCGCAGGGTCACAGTGCCAATCGATTGGAATTCTTACGTACCTGGGCGGTGTTATTTGAATATTACTTTCGTCTGATAAAATGTAAAACACTCTACTTCAGTATAATTAGACTAATTTCGTCAACTTGAGTTTAGACACTCAAAATCAATTCATCTGACTCAAGAAGACTTTTTTTGTGTGCGGGTCGGCATTGGTGATGATGCTCTAGGGAAGATGAAGACTCAGCACGAAGATCATCGAACGAAAGGAAAAAAATACTGAGGCGTGTTTTCCGAATTTTCCGGGTCCTCCATGCATTTCCCTGCCTGCAAGATCCTGGGGTTGTCGTGAACAGTTTGGGTAGGAGTCTCAGTTACTCCGCAATCGTCCGATCCTGTGAAGGTGGTCTTCGTCAGTTGGAAATACCTACCAGGTGACAAAAATATCAATTCGTGTCTAACAGACCACTGTCTAATTTAATCCCCACTGAATACTTCTCGAGTCAAAAAAGACACAATTTTGTTTCGAGAAGCATCTGGTATCACTGTGTTCCTTTTTTTTGATAGTCTAGAGAAGGAACACCAACACAATGATACCAGAAAAGACTACTCTGCTCGACAATCTCTTTTGCTCAACGGGATATCATATATTAACTTGGATAAGACAAAAAACTTAATATTACTCATCTTTCGGAACATTCGCACAGGTCGCGGAGTCTTTGCATTTTCGGCAGGTGACCATCACACCGTTGTCGCATGGAGCCGGAGGTTCTAAAGGGTGAGTCTGGTCGGGTTCGACTACAGTTTTGCAGTCCGTATCGGAAAACTTCGCGGAGTAGAGCGGCTCATTACCTAGAAAGAGTGTAGTAAAAAATGTGTACCACTGCTGACTTGAGGAAAATTCTAAGTACTCAGAACAACCTACTCCATGAAGGATGTAGTATAAAATACCACCGCACTGGTAATGCGGGACCGCGTAGTACCGCGGAGGATCCAAGGATTGGTCCTGCGCGTCTTTGATCTCGATGCACTTCCCCGCCTGGTAGATCTTTTCACTGGTCGAAACCGTAGCATCCTGCTCGCAATTTGGCGAGTCTGTGAATGTATGCGTCGTCATTTGATAGTACTCATCTTTGGGGACGAAGTCACCCACCTGACAGGATACCGCCTGACCTGTGCCGCCATTATCGACACATTCACCTGCCGGCGCCAATGTCTCGGTTGCGGGCGTGTCCGTTTCGGTAGAGCAGTCATCGTTTTTGTACGTGACTCCCTTAAGCTCAGCACCAGAACCACAATCGTACAGGGGAACTTTTACCCAGGTGTTCGCAGGGTCAGCTGGCGAAGCAATGCAATCGCCGGCCTTGTAGACATTGGTCTCTAAGCCTGTGACGTGATCATCCGTGACTCCGTCCTTTGTTCCGCATTCTCCATCGGCCTTCGGTTTGGTGAAAGTGGTCTTCACCTGAGTGGTAGACATTTGGATCGATGATTTTGACATTGATAGATTTGGCCCTCTTTTTGACACGAACCTAGACGAATCGTCTCCAGATAACTGTCTCTGGACCAATCGATAAAAACAATCTACTCTTATCATAGAAAATTGATTACAGTTCACAATAGAATAGGCTCTATTTTTATTATAAAACAAGACAGAATTCTGTGGTTGAGAAATTCGTCACCATCATGAAGGTTTTTCCAGTTTGGACGAACTCTCCGTTTGCCGAGCTCCGCATACAGGTCACCGTCTGACCCACGCTGTCGCCATTGTCGGCACATGCACCTGCCACCTCCAATGTCGCGGTTCCGGACTGGTCCGTTTCGGTAGAGCAGTCATCGTTTTTGTACGTGACTCCCTTAAGCTCAGCACCAGAGCCACACTCGTACAGGGGAACTTTTACCCAGGTGTTCGCAGTTCCAGCTGGAATGCACTCGCCGGCCTTGTAGACCATGGTCGATGTTGCTGTAAGGGTATCGCCACATTCTCCAGTGGCTGCATTCGCGGTGAAAGTTTTCGTTTCCTGAATGATGGACATTTGGATAAATGATTTCGACATCGATAGATTTGTCCCCACTCAGGACGACCGACCTGGACAAATCTTCTCCAGATAACTATCTGTAGCTCTTAACCAGTCGATAAAAGCAATCTACTTTTGGACATTTATGAAAATAGACTACATGTCAAAATAGACTTTATTTTTCTGAGAAAAGAAGACACAAAAAAACAAGCAGAGCACCATCTTGAACGTCTCGCCAGCCATTACAAAATCGGAGGTGTCTGTAGAAACCGTGCAGACGACGGTCTGACCCACGTTGTCGCCGTTGTTGGCACATGCACCTGCCGCTGCGTGTTGCGGGATTATCTCCTCCGTGAGGTCGCCACTTGTTTTCGCGTTTCCGCAATTCGCGTCCTCGTACCTGAGTCGTAGAATGTGGATGTGACTTTTAGGATCAAGAGAGAGAGCCAACGCCAGCACAAATCAGAAAAGAAGAAAGCTGTAGAGTCAAAAGCAAAACACAGATCAAATACGTGGATCCCGTGAGCGCAGCACCAGAACCACAAGCGTACAGGGGAATTTTCACCCAGGTGGCTGCAGTTTTTGGCGAAGGAATGCAGTCGCCTGCCTTGTAGACACTCTCGGTGATTGTGGGGTCGCCGGTTATGCAATCGTCAGCCTGACCGTAAACTTTCGTCTCCATCTTGAACGTCTTGCCATCCATTACGAATTTGGAGGTGTCTGTAGAAGCCATACAGGTCACCTCTTGAGCTTTGGTGTCCGCGTTGTTACCACATGCACCTGCCGCTGCAAGCTCCTCCGTGGTGTCGCTTGTTTTCAAGGTTGCGCAATTTTCGTCCGAGTACCTGAGTTGTAGAATGTGGATGTGACTTTTAGGATCAAGAGAGAGAACCAACGCCAGCACAAATCAGAAAAGAAGAAAGCTGTAGAGTCAAAAGCAAAACACAGATCAAATACGTGGATCCCGTGAGCGCAGCGTTAGAACCACAATCGTACAGGGGAACTTTCACCCAGGTGGCTGCAGTTTTTGGCGAAGGAATGCAGTCGCCTGCCTTGTAGACCATCTCGGTGATTGTGGGATCGTTGTCGCATGTGGTAGACTGAGGGTAAACTTTCGTAACCATTTTGAACGTATTGCCAGCTTTCACGAAGTCTCCGTTTGCCGAGCTCGCCTCGCAGGTCACCGTTTGATCTTTGGAGTTGTGTGTGGCACATGCACCTGCCTGCGCCAAGTCCACAGTTCCAGCTACGTCCGTTTCGGCAGTGCAGGTGTCCGCCTTGTATGTTTTTGCTGTGAGTTTGGTGAGTGGTGTAGCGACGCATTCGTAATCGCCTGGAATCTTCAACCACTTTGTCGAAGCTGGCGTAGGATCAGGAATGCACTCTCCGACCTTGTAGACCTTTTCCGTCGTGGTTTGCGCGTCGGCCGCGCTGTTGCACTGATCGCCAGTCGACTCATGAACTGTCGTCACCAGTTTGAACGTTTTGCCATCTGCCACGGGTGCCAGCTTGCGTTCATTGATCCGAGCGAAATCATCCGTCTCACCGTATTTCTCTGCAACCACCAGAGCAGTGGAAGCAGCGAAGAAAACGATCTTCTTCATCATTGTGGAGAGTGTTATTATTGGTTTGTCTTGTGTAGCACTTCTTTTTTCTTTACTTAGAAGAGTTGGTATTGAGTCTTTTTGACGAACAGAATTTTTTGGACAAAATATAAATTTGATTAGTAGTCGAAATTGTATCCGTGTAATAGTTTTCTTTCGTTTACAATTTTACATACAGTAGCAAGAGAGAAATAATTTTATAATTTTTGTTCAGAATAGACACAAAAATAGATACTTGATATAGAGTTCCGTCCTATATCAACCCTGGCTGGTTGTGTATCTGTTGATTTCAAAATAGAATAGCCTCGATAGCAAAACTCCTTGATAATGATATATCAAGATCTTTGGATATTTCCGAAGAAATAAATTATGCGTAATAAAGTTGGTTGGTTGTAATTTTTGCGACAATTGAAACTCAGTTCAATTTCCTCCTGTCAGCTTCAGCATTGGAGAATTTTTATGTTCAAACGAATAAAGAGCAAATGCCGGCGCCCATATTAAATAAATAGAAGCGGACTACAGAGCGTGCCGGCGCCCATATTTTAGAGTAGAATAGAAAGGTTGATTTGATCGACCGAATTGCATATTATTTACCATTATTCTGCGAACTCCCTCACTGAAAACGAGTGGAACATTTCCATTATTCTTGGAACGGCTCTCTCATCACTCTGCCCACGGATCATTATCACTGCGTCGCTGAAATAATTTTTGACTAGGGATGAACATTATCATTTAGATAATTTAGGCCTCAGTTTATGAACATCACTCAGTTTCCTGTCAGTGTACAAGAAGTGGCTTCGCTCTTTTGCTCCGACGCGGTACGCCCCTCTGTTGTACTCCATATCATCGCTCTGCTCGTCTAGGCGTGGTATATTTATACAACTTTTCCCACAACTTAGTACAGTATGTGAGGGAAAAGAGGTGTGTAATGGGGCTCGGACGTTGTACTCCAATACAAACGAACAGGACTGACCAATTAACAATTTTTCTACCTCCTATGGTCACGTGTCTAGTACCTCGCAGGGTAACAGGTTCTTCTCGTCTGGCTCACAGAAACCACTTCACACAACGAAGAATTATTTTTTTTTGAAGAATGAGAATCCTGAGTAGTTGTGAATACAATACCGAAGTTGTCTTTATCCTTACCTGCTAGAAGACTCGCTCTGCACAATACACAATGTATTACACATGCAGACTCTTATTCATACATAATTTTCAGATAATCTAGTTCCATCAAAAAGAATTTACACAGGTTATTCACTTATCTAGAAGATCAGTCCAAGTCTGAGTGCGTGACAACCCTCGTTAATCGACTGACCACTCCAGTTTATAAAATATTTCTCTACTATATGCATATGGTGACTCTAACTATATTATAGAAAGGAATCTGTGACAATCGATCGTTGACCCTATACTAAATGATTGTGATCGATGAGACCTCCTACACATGTTAGTTTACGCTCTCCCAGGCTTCACGATCTTTTCACTTTTTTGTCAATGACAACGTAAATGTTGTCATATACCCACTCTTTCAAGCGAACCGCTGATGCCGGCATCGGTTCGATCCACTCGTGGGATTTGCCCTGCAGTTATACCGACTCTGTGATTGGCATTGTTTGAAATCTCCAGACTCTGACACCGATGACTAAACAACCATCAATCGAGCTCAACACTAGCATGAAGATAAACAGATGCAAATTGTGACTGCTGTACATTTTTACGGCGACTGTAACGTCACTTAACATGTATATAGAGCAGCAGATGTTATATAAGATGACAAGCTGTATTTTCTTTTTTTTTAAGGGCACTACAAGAGTCTTTTTTTGAAAACCAAAACTACAAATATAGAGAGTCTCAAACTACAAAAATAAATTTTTAAAAAAATGTCAAGACACATGTGCCTTCTGTCAGACTTCTTAATATCTGCATTGCGTCGTCTATTAGACGATGCAAAAATGCAGTATGTTGATGGGGCGAGAGGATTAATACGATATGTTCATATGCTGCGACATCTGGGCCCATACGGCTCCTGCAGACAACGAACTATATAAATTCAAAGCGGTTCATATTTTTAAAGGTTTGCTAATCAATCGAGAAATATTAATCGAGTTGATTTGTGACTGAGCACGACATTTTGTCTAGACAAAAAGTAAATACTGATATATAAGTAAGCTCGATCTCTGTAAGTCTAGACACACGCCTTTGTACACAGGTAGACATCAAGATCGTCTTTGTAAGTAGACACATCGCCGTAAATAGACACACTATCGAATACAATTTAAATTTACAATTTCCTACTGTGTGGGTCTTTATCTACCGTGTACTTGCCTGACTAGTAATTCACCACACGAATTTTACTGTTTCTCCTACTGAAACTCAAAATTTATCGCCCATTAGTTAAAGCGATACAAATCCGTGAATATAGTCTATACACCAATCTCGATTTTTCCCGTTACCAGAGAACGACTGTTGTTATAAACTATAGTCTATAGCGACATTAAAATTTGAAAAACAATTTACCAGTATTGATGTTCATCATCTCTTCTATATTAAACTCCTCCAATTTTTTTCCTAATGATATTAGTACTCACCTCAGTCTACTTTAGAAGAGAAAGACAAAAGCAGTAGTTGCCATCGTCATGACGAGCCAAGTAGAGACGAGTTTGAACGCACTCGATGTCGATCCTGGGGCCGGTGCGGCTGTCGTTTGCCCTGCCAAGGTAACGGCCGAGGTCGTCGTGTTATCCACAGTTGCAGACTTCGCCGTAAAAGCGCTCAGGGACGAA